>ENA-OPNB01001525-OPNB01001525.1-human-gut-metagenome-genome-assembly--contig:-NODE-1525-length-16189-cov-4.585038_pt1 | contig 16189 bp, 15 predicted proteins | sample MGYA00241528_ERZ501754 | MGnify/ENA primary metagenome ERZ501754 (study PRJEB25962, sample SAMEA2042646) | human gut metagenome | biome: human gut; feature: human-associated habitat; material: faeces... | reverse complement strand
AAGAACGCAGAAAGCCTTCGGAACAGCGATGCGCTTATGCGCGTCGCTGTTCCGAGGCGTCGCGGCCCCGCTGGGCTGCGTGATCTTTTTTCAGTTCTGTCGAAATTGTGACTTGTATGCCATGCGTGCGTGTGCGAGGCATGGGCGGTATCACTGCCCGCAGCGCGCTTTACGTGCTGCCGAAACGCCGGACGGCCGCTTGTCAAAGCGGCTCATTTGCCGTTTTCTGCGGTCGGGCGGCCATCATTGATTCCAGTGGCGTAAAATTTGACCCAACCCATAATCTTGAGAATTTCAAGATTATCTTGATTTTCTCAATCACCTGTGGTATGGTGGCTTTATTAGAAATCAAGCGATCACACAGGAGTTATTATTATGCCAATGAATTACAACAAGCTTTGGAAACTGATGATCGACAAAAATCTCAGCAAAACCGAATTGACGCATTTGGCCGGGATCAGCACCAATGCTATGGCAAGACTGGGGCGCAACGAAGATGTTCGGGTGAATGTGCTGGAAAAACTTTGCACTTCGCTGGATTGCAAGCTGGACGATATTGTCGAGTTTGAAGCAGAGCGAAAAGAATAATCCAAACAGAAAGGGTGTGACGGTATGGTGTACAGTGCCGAGCTCTATGTGCATGACTTGGACAAGCAGGCTGCGGATGCGCTGAACCAGTTCCCGAAATTCGTAAAGCTGCTGGAGTCGTATTCTGCCAATTACGATGAGAAGGCTGTTAAAATCGACCTTCTATCGACTGCGATCCGTCTCGGCGAAAAACAGATGCCGGAGGTATACGGCCTCTTGCCCCCGATCTGCGAGCAGCTTGGCATTGATGCGCCGGAGCTTTACTATGTGAAAGACAAGCACCCAAACGCGGCAACCTTTGGCAGCACAAATCCGTGCATCTATGTGACCTCCGGGCTTGTGAATACACTTCCGCTCAATCTGTTGCCCAGCGTTTTGGCGCACGAATGCGGCCACATTGCCTGCAAGCATTCCCTTTATCACTCCATCGCAGCGCAGTTGGCCGGTGGTATAGACCGAAGCCCGTTAGTGCGTATTCCGGCCATTGGCAAATATCTCACGCCGACCTTAGTGAAGGCGCTTCTATTCTGGGATCGTTGCAGTGAGTTATCAGCGGATCGAGCTGCCGCTCTCTGTGACGGAACAGCGGACAAAACCATTGATGTATTGCTCCGACTCAACGGCTATGGCAAGAATGTGGATCGGAAAGAATTTTTGAACCAGGCGCTTGACTTGAAATCCTTCGTCAACGATTCACGATCCAACAAGTTGCTGGAGCTGATGCTGGTGCAGGATGAAACCCATCCGCGATTGGCCACCCGTGCCTATGAGTGCTATGAATGGTCGCAATCAGCGCAGTACGCAGGAATTATCGACGGCACATTCACTTTGCGCGACAAGGAGAAGGAAACCGCACAGGAGTCAGCAGAGGAAGTGGTATCTGCTGACGCAAATGTCGAAGCACCAAGCATTGATTGCCTGAATACAGAACTGGCCCGTGTCAATCAGGAACTGGAGCGATACACCAATCACGCCGACAAAACGGATTATGCGCTTTCGGTTGCAGGCGGCGTTCTTGCCGGTTTAGTGGACAGCTTGTTTGTCGGAGAATTCTCGCTTGAGTATGCAAATCAGTGGGGAAATCAGCAGGCTGAAAAGTTGGTTCTAAAGGTTGCAAAATATCAAGGCTACGGTGGAACCGATCCTGCACAGGCTATAAAGCATCTGGAGGATCAGTTCCCCATTGCCGCAGACAAGGCAACCGCTGCCTTTGGCGGAGGTCTGCAACACCATCTTCGTGACTTCTCACATCACCCAACGCCTGTGGGACTGGTCTGCTCCATTTTGACGCAATTTACGGGCAATGTTTACGGTACCGATGTTGCGGGAGCGTTTCAGTGCGTACCGCTTAACAAAGATGGCCTTAATCTCGTGGGAAAGAGTTTTCCCGAAAAGATTATGTTTGGCGCTGTAAACTGGTTCTTTCATATGGTCAGTGATGTTGCCGGGTCTTCTGGCACCGTTATGAAAGGCAACTTTGGCACGGGGCTGCCGGGGCCGCTGGTCTCCCTTTTGAAGGAATTTTCTTCAACTCGCTTGTTCAAAAAGCAAGATGCTAAGGGGCATAAGGAATTTTCTGTTCACATATCCAAGCTGTTCAACGGAACGCTGCTGGGAGAACGGGACTCAAACGGCAATCTGATCCCTCTTAAATTTGACCTTCGCACCGAAATGGGCATTGCCATGCAAGTTGGAAAGCAAACCATTCCTGTGATCATCAACGAATGTATCGTGCGGTCGTTTTTCCTTTTGCGCCGGTTGCTGCAGGAACTGTCCAGAGATGACATTCAAGACTGGAACGATATGGATAAAATCAACTGGAAAGCCATCATTCCGTTCCGCAATCGTACCGTAGACCGGATGCTCACCATAGCCAGCATGACCTTTACCGCAGCCGATACCGCCGACGCGGCGATCCACGCTGCCATCGAATCCGGCGGCAATTGGGTGCTGTTTTCCGGTCGGTTCGTTACCCGGTTTAATTATGTGGGGGCCGGGCGTGCCGCACTTTCCATCGTGCGTGAGGTATCCAAAGAGAAGAAAGAGGCGCAGCTCATTCACGAGAAGATGATCCTCTCTGAGGCGAAGGCGGCACTGTTCCTCAAGCAACTTCAGGAGTTCAAAGAGCAGCTGGATCGGAAGGTCAGCAATTATCTCGCCGAGGATATCGAGGGTTTCACGGCCGGATTTGCGGATATGCGGCAGGGCTTGGCAGGCGGCGATTCCAACCTCGTGATCCGAGGGAATGTGACCATTCAAAAGGTTTTGGGACGGGAGCCGCAGTTTACCAATCAGAAAGAGTTTGACGCACTGATGGGGTCTGATGCTCCATTGGTACTATGAAAGAGGTCGGAGAATAAGTGGATAAAAAGAAAATCGGGGCAGGTTTTGCAGGGGCTTTGCAAAAAGCTGCTGACGCGGCCAAATTAGCTAAACTGACTGTGCAGGATATGACGGCAGATGCCAAGCAAAGCCGTGGGAAAAAGGCACAGCAAAAAGCGGATGCTCAAAAGGTGCCGGCATCGAAGGATGAACCTACCGCCGTGGAGCCGCCGGAAAACGCCGCGCCGGAAATCCCGTGCATTGCGACCCGAAACGCCCTTCAGATCATCTACTATCTGATGGCGGCGGATGGGGCGGTTTCCCATAGCGAGGAGGAAGCGTTCGATGCCATCGGCGCAGAGCTTGACCCAAACTTCTCCGCCAGTAAGCCTGCCATCATTAAGAATTGTCGGGCAAAGCTGGAAAACATCATCGACCCGGAGGACTATTACGATGTTTTACAGGACGGCGTTGAGGACGCCATCCTCTCCTCGAACGTGGCGGCAGATACGTTTATTACGCCAAAGCTGCTGGTGTGGGATCTGCTGACCATCGCGTACAGTGATGAAAGCTATAACGAGCGTGAGCGAAAGCTACTCAAATATATCGTGCGGAAGCTGGGCGTCGATAAGGCGGTCTTTCTGGAAATGGAAAGCAGTATGCTGACCATACTGGACATTGAGAAAGAAATCGCATGGATCAAAACCACAGATCAGCCGTATTTGACCATTGAGGCACGGATAAATGAACTTATGAAACGCAAAGCGGTGATTTTTGAAAGCGTCAAGGATCTGATCACGCTTTGATGGGAGGGGAAGAGAATGCCGTTACCGCTTTTGTTTATTGGCGTTGCTGCCGCCAGCGGAATGCTTGGGATCGGCGGTGCCGTCAAGGCCGGTGTTGATACCAATAGCGCCAAGCGAATCAACAAAAATGCCAACGAACTCGTTCAGCAATCGACCGATCACTTAAATGCCCAGCGGCTTGCCTGCGGAAACGCACTGACGCGGCTGGGGGCAGAAAAGCTGTCCGTCCTAAACGGAACACTGCCTGCGTTTCTGGATGTATTTACGCAGATCAAAAATGTGGATTTCAAGGAGACGGAAGGGCTGGATGAACTTCATCGGCTCCATATTGACGAGCAGGAATTTGTGGAGCTTCGCGGCATGGCCAACTTTGCAGGCTCCATAGCCGGTGGCGCGGTTGCCGGAACAGCCAGCGGCGCATTGGCCGCCTTTGGCGCATACGGTGCCGCGCAGGCGCTGGCTTTTGCCTCCACCGGCACGGCAATTTCCGCGCTGAGCGGCGCCGCGGCGACCAACGCAACGCTCGCCTTCTTTGGCGGAGGCTCCCTTGCCGCCGGTGGTCTTGGCATGGCTGGCGGTACAGTTGTGCTTGGTGGGCTTGTGGCGGGCCCCGCCTTGCTGGTCATGGGCTTAGTGGCCGGAAAGGCGGCCCAAAAGGGGCTTGAAAAAGCCTATACCAATCGTGCCGAGGCTATACAGATCGCGGCGCAGCTCAACACCGCATCCCTGCAATGCGAGACCATCCGCAGACGAACCTATATGTTTTATAATTTGCTGGCCCGTCTGGACTCCTACTTTATGCCGCTGGTCCACAGGATGGGCGACATTGTAAAGATCGAGGGCGATGACTACAGTCAGTACAGCGCCGAATCCAAAGCAGTCATTGCATCCTGCGCCAGTGTGGCCGTGAGCATCAAATCCGTTTTGGACACGCCGCTGCTAACGGATGACGGATTGTTGACGGATGCGTCCGAAGAAACCGCAACAAATATCGAAGGCTTCCTGAAAAATATGAGGATTCCGTATTGACCCAGTTTTGACCCAGAACGGAATTGGAGTGGGCAGGGCTGGACGGAAACAATGGAAAACTCACCGAACGAACGGTGGTAAAAAGCACAAATTGGAGCCAAAACGACTCCGATTTTGCTTTGAGACAACCTACGGACCAGAAGGCCGGGGGTTCGAGCACCTCCTCGTCCATGTTCACAATATCCACACAGCACTGCCCAATGGGATAGCTCGTATCGCTTCGGAGGAACTTATTCAAGCCTGCCACCATGGCAAGTTTACCGCTCTTCCCCTCGCCGCGTTTTTTCTCAATGAATGTAAAAATCGGATCGTTTGCCGGTTTGTGCATCACATAGCTCTGCATGACTTCATATTTTTGTATGGAGGGTAAACTGCCTATGAAGGAAATCCCGATTTGGGAAAAGAGCAATCTGAGCTTGGAGGAGGCTGCGGCTTACTCCGGCATTGGTATCAACAAACTGCGCGAGATCACCAACGAGGACCGGTGCAAATTCGTCCTCTGGGTGGGAAACAAGCGCTTGATTAAACGCCGCCTGTTCGATCAGTTCATCGAGCAGGCGTATTCTATTTGAAATTTGTGGTGTAAATCGGAGCCTTGATATGATACAATAAGTGTGTCATATCAAGGCTCTTTCCATCACGGGAAGGAGTTTGACAATGTCCGAAAAGCGCAAAGACAACAAAGGACGCATCCTGCGGACAGGAGAGAGCCAGAGAAAAGGCCTGATTTATCAATATCGGTACACAGACATTCGCAGCAAGCAGCAGACGGTGTATTCCTCCGATCTGAAAGAACTGCGTGAAAAAGAAAAGGAAATCCAGAAGCAGCTCGATGATGGCATTGATTATTTGCCTGAAAATCTGCGTAGAGTTACGGTAATATGTGTAGGTTTCCGACACAACAGCAAAAATGAAAGAAGTGCCAAACGCCCTGAAATATCAAGGCTTGGAGGCTTTTGAAGGGATATAACAGCAATGACAAAAATCTTATTCATCTGCCACGGCAATATCTTAAGAAGCCTCGAAAAAGCCTGCTATATCAATGGTTTTCATCGCTCAAACGGCGCCTACTACACCACAATTACACCATTTGTGAAAGAGTCTTGATATGACGAAATTATAAAATAAAAAGGGCAGAGTGGCATCTTGTTGATGTACTCTGCCCTTGCTGAATCATAGATGCGCCTCTTTTTCCTCTGCCAATGAATGGATAGCATTCTAAATACATAGGCAGTGCGCATTTCTATAAATGTACGCTGCAAACTTGCTGTTGAATTTTACAGCAAAATGGGATATACTATGTTTGAAAGGAGCTGATAGATAATGCCGAACATTAAACCCATTTCTGACCTGCGAAATTACAGCGAGGTACTGCATGATGTGGCTGTGGGCGCTCCTGTCTTTTTGACGAAAAACGGGCGCGGGCGGTACGCTATCGTGGATATGCAGGACTATGAGAGAACACAGGCGACCATCCGCCTGATGAATGAGCTTGCAAAAGGCCGCCACTCCGGCGAAACGGAAGGCTGGCTGACACCGGACGATATGATGGCGCACTTCCACGCGAGAGCGAATGAAGAATAAAATTCATTATTCACCCGAGTCCCGTCGCGATTTGGATGATATTTGGGATTACATCGTATTGGAACTTCAGAATCGTTCTGCTGCGGAGCGCGTGATAGATCACATTATGAACGCGGTTGACCCGTTGAAAAATTTCGCAGAAATGGGAACCCCGTTATCCTCCATTGCAGATGTAGGAACAGACTATCGTTTTCTTGTCAGTGGCAATTATATGGTATTTTACCGTGTGCAAGGTTGCGATGTCTACATTGACCGCGTTCTGTATGGACGAAGCGATTATATGAGCAGCTTGTTCAAAGACTCGCTGCGCGAGGAAACAACCGAATAAAATTAAAAACCGGCAAGTTTCTACAGAAACTTGCCGGTTTTTGGCTCAAGTAGAATTATAAGATTTCATCAAATCAAAAGGATAAAAAAGAGTATCGGACGGAAACAATCAGTATTCCAATATATTAGCCTATCTCTCTCAACAAATCTCTGACGACACTTTCAATCCGGTCAATTTCGTCTGCAGGAAGCCCCCCTGTATGCATAATTATATTGCGAGACATTTCCAAATCATCCATGCGAGACATGAGCCATGCCTGGTTAGGAATTATATCCGAAAAATCATCCCAATTAGCAATAACGATTTGCCCTAGATTTCCAAGCATAGTATTGAAAAACGAGCGGGAGACAAATAAAATGTTCTCATATCAGCAAGCAGTGAAATAAAAGTAACCTTAAAATATCTGCCGGCGACGCAAAAAGGCAGGTACTCGCTAAGTGCCTGCCTTTATTAATCCTGCTCTCAATCCGCGCCCTGCGTGGACTCTGCGCAGCGGGCGACGAACGACGCGACTGCGTCATCGGCGCTTGCGATGCTGCCGTCCAGCAGTTCGTTTGCCGCATGGCTCAGGAGCGTGCCGATGTAGGCCGGAACCGTTCCATCGCTGACGCCCTTCATCTCCACCTTATCGATATCGTTCAGCGCGGTGTAGCGCTCATCCGTCGTTTCCTTAGCAGCAGAGGGAACGCCCTTGATAGAAGCAAGCGTGTTCAGCTCGTCCTGACGGGCCATAAAGCGCAGAAATTCGACCGCGTAGTCCTGCGCGTCACTCTCCTTTTTGACCGCAAAGCCGTACCACGGCTCGACATATTCGTAAACGCCGCCATCGCCCATCGGGGCATACATGAACTCATACTCGAACGGATCTGCGCTGAACGTTTCGGACTTGGTTTGGGTTCTGCGAAATGCGCCGGGTCTGAGCGAAACAGATGAAGCGTGGTCTGAAAAGCTGCTGCCTGCGAATGCCCCGGAAAAATGCTATATGCCGCAATAACAGAAGGCCGCCATCTCAATGAGCTACTGCTCACCGAGATGGCGGCTTATATGCTTACTGTTCAAATTCCTTCGACCAGTCGCGGTTCTCCCGCTTGGCGGTCTGCGTTTCGTAAACGCCATCCGCCTTGCGCTCGTACTCGTGCGAGTTCGTCGCCTCCTGGATCGCAAGATAGCCCCAGAAGGTCTTCGGATTGTCCGGCCAGACGATCTGGTTTGCAAGCAAGTCGCTCTCCTTCTCCGGCAGGCGGTGCAGCACGCGGTTCAGAAGCGTCGCTGTCTCGGCGCGGGTGAGGTTGCTTTCCGGACAGAACACCGTTTTGCTGCTTCCTTCCACCCAGCCATTGCCGTAAGCCTTGCCGATCGCATTCTCGGCCCAGTGGCCGGAAATATCGGTGAACGGCGTATCGGCCGACTTGGCAGTCTCGTCAAAGCGTGCGATCATCGCGGCGAATTCCGCGCGCGTGATGGGTGCGTTCGGGCGGAACGTGCCGTCGGGATAGCCGCTGATGATGCCCATCTTCGAGAGCGTGGACACCGCCGCGGCGTACCACGCAGTATCCGACACATCGCTGTAAGCGTTGTCCTTCGTCAAATTCTGCATGCGCACATCGTCTTTGAGGAGGCGGAAGAGCACGGTCGCCACCTCGGCGCGGCTGATGCTTCCGTTCGGGCGAACGGTGCCATCCTCGTAACCGAGCAAGTAGGCGTAATGATCCTCGCCGTTGAGCATTTCCGGGATGGGTGCGAGCGTCGGCTTTGTCTCGTCCGGCTTTGCCGGTGTGGACGGAGTCGAGGGACTTCTCTTGGCACTGAAACGCGCGTAATAGGTCGTTCCCTGCCAAACGGCGCCGTCCTTCTTCGTCGGGACGAAGGTAAGTTCCTTCGACAAAAGCGTGCCGTCGGCGCTGTACCAGCCGTCGAACCGCGCGCCGCTCTTCGGCTGCGCGATCGAACCCTTGGCCGTACCCGTCACGGCATCAACAGTCTCCGACGCGCTGCTCACCGAGCCGAGCTCCGCGTCGTTCGGCTCATAGCCGATCGTCACGCTCTGCTCTTTCCAGACGGCGTAGAGGGTCACCTCATCGTTATCATCTTTAAGATTCGGAAACTCCTCTTCCAGCTTGATACTCTCCTGATCCTCGTACTTGACCTTGCCTGTCGACTCCGTTGCCCAGCCCACGAATCTATAGCCCTCGCGGCTGAAGGCACACTTCTCCAGCGGATGCGCCTGCCCGTGCGGGAAGGTCTGGTTCTCCATCGTATCCGTGCCACCGTTGGCGTCATAGTGCAGCACATACTGCTTCAGACGGAACAGCGCCACATAGCTGCCGTCCCGGTAGCGTCCGGACAAGTCCTTTTCCGGCGTATAGGCCGTGCTGCCTGTCAGGAGATTACTCCGCTCGGTATCCTGCGCATCGTACCAGCCGACGAACACGCTGCCTTCTCCAGGCACAGCCGTCGCGCCGCGCGCCGTGCCGGTCTCGGGATTGAGCGACTCGGAGACCATGCCGTCCTGCGGGTCGAGCTCATTACTTTCCGTCGGATTGAGCTTGACCGTGCCGAGCGAAGTCGGTTCCGGCGTGTAGAAGATGGTCACATCGGGCAGTTTTTTCCACTGGGTGTAGAGGGTGATCGTATCGCGGTTCTTAATCTCAACTCCCCGATAGATCGTCACCTCTGCAAACGGCGCTTCATCAGCATAGATGCGCCCCTGCCCATTTTCCAACTCCGCCCAGCCAGTAAACACATAACCCGGACGCGTAAAGGCGTTCTTCCTGAGCATGGTCGGCTGGTCTTTCGATTTGGGATCATGGAACTTCTGCGGCGGTATCTCGCCGGTCACATCATCGCCGTTTCTATCAAATTCGACAGTAAAGCTGTTGCGCGCGAACACGGCGATATAGCGCACCACGTGCACGGGCGTTCTGTTCTCCCCTCTGCTCTCCGCGAGCGGCTTCAGCTTCGCCTGCATCATGTCGGACGTAACGGTCAGCGTCGCATCCTTACTCACCAGCGACAATTCCCCCTGAGCGTCCTTTTCATACCAGCCGACAAAATGGTAGCCCTCACGCGGAGCTGCGGTCGAGGAAACGGTATTTCCCTCTACCACATTGCCCTGCACCGTAAAGCTGCCGCTCTTTGGGTTCACATCGCCCCAGTTCGAATTGTTGACGGCAAAGTCCACCGTTGCCACGTCTTTGTTCTTATAGACGGCGTAGAGCTTTACTTCCTGTCCATTCTCCGTGACTTTAAGTTTTCTAAAGCCGACGGAATCGCCGGGGTCCTGCGTCTCGATGGTACTCAAGTCAGCATTTGTCGGATCAACAATGCTCCAACCGGCGAAATACTTGTCATCCGGGATTTCCGTCCCGTCAGGAAGCTCCATCAGTTCGATCGACGCGCCGAAGGGAATGCCCGTTGACGGGGCTTTGAGGCCCGGCTTACTGCTGCCCAGCAGCGCGGCATAGTCGTATCTTGCATATTTCGGATCGCTGATAGGCTTTCCATCGCCGGTATCATACACCACGGTGTAGGTATATGGGGTGAATTCCCACTGGCCGGTCAGCGTCAGATCATTTCCCGGCATGTTGAATTCGCTGCCCGCAGCAATAATACCTTCATTGTCGTCGCTGCGCTGCCAGCCCTTGAACGACCAAGCTCCATAGAGCGTCACGTCGTCTGTGGCCAGCACATCTTTCCCATCCGTGGTCTGATTTCGGGCAGGCTCGGCCTGCGCCGTAACGCTCTCGCCGCGGTAGTGTTCTTCCGTCTGCGCGAGGCTGCCGCTCGGGCTCCAGCTCCCGCTGTCCGCGAACTGATAGGACAGCGAATGTTCTGCCTCAGGCTCAAATGTCCAGAAGCCCGTCAGCGTGCGGTCCCCCGTCACGTTGATAAGCTCTGTCACGCGGATCACAATATCAACGTCGTTCCCGCTGCTCCCGTCTTCTTTGCCGTCATGCCAGCCGGTGAAGACCCACTTGCCGGGAACCGTTCTGCCATCTTTCGTGACCGTTCCGTCGATGGTCTTACCTATTTTCAAGTCTTTCGAAATATAATACGTGCCGCCGTCGATGACCGTGCCATCTTTGGGAAGCGATATCCCGTTCTTGTTCAGCAGTTCTTCCGGCGGGCATTTCCCTTCTTCGGTTGTCCACCGATACGTCACCGTATGCGTGGGGGCAAAGTGGGCGTAGATCGTCTGTACGCCCTCGCGGCTCACGTTATAGCTGTGCGTCGGCTTGCTGCTGACGAGCTCATATTTGTTGCCGTCGACCTGCTGATACCAGCCGATGAATTCGTAGCCTGCATTAGCCGCCGCAGTCACGGTGACGCGTTCACTGGCCGAAGCAAAATAGTCCTTTGCCGCCGGGTTGTCCGCTACGAGCTCGCCCTTGTGGTCGACGATATCGACCGTGCCGCAGTCCGTATTCTCCCGAAAATCAGCGCTCACCTTGCCGTTTTCCTTCACGCGCGAGGCGGTGACAAAGCGCTGACGCCACTTCCACTGGGCGATGAGCGTTGCGCCGACGGATTCGAGCTCCGTCGTCTCGCCATTTGCGGCAAAGGTAAAGGTTTCTCTTTCCGCGTCATAGCTCACGGTGTGGACCGCGGGCAGCACTTTTTCATTTCGCACAAGCAGCCAGCCCTGAAACTGCCACGTATCTTTACAGCCCGCAGGCGCCTGCGCCGCGTGCGAGGTATATTTTGTCCGCCCCGTAGCAAAGGAGACGGTATCCGTCGGCTCCGCCGCACCCTCAGTATGAACATATTTCTGGCCGCCGTTGGCGTCGTACACGACCGTGGGCGGCTTGATGAACACCAGCACGATATCCGCCGGTTCCTCCACAGGGTGCACATAAGTATAGGTTCTGTCAACTTTATCCCAACTCGGACTCGTTGCGGGAATAAACTCCTTCTTCAGTCCATTCTGCGTCTGGCGCGTGACATACGCGCCGACAAACTGAACATCGTCGCTTTCCGGTTCGACCGCCTTCACCGTGATGGTGCTGCCGTTAGCCACTACCAGCTCTGACATGCTGCTGCCGATCTCGTAATACTCGCTTCCTTTGTCGCCGGTCGGAACGCCGATAAAGCCCGATCCCCCCGCCGTGGCCGCCGCCGTGATGGTCTGATAAAGGCTGAAATGAATATTGTCGATCAGATTACCGAGCGTCTTATCACTCGTCGCCGCAGAATAGGAGCAGAAGGCAAAGACGGTCTCCGTCTGCCCGTCCGGCACAGCGTAGCGGCAGCTGTATGCAAGCTTTCCCTCCGCATAGTCCGGGCTCTTCGTGCCGTAATTGCCCCAGGCGTTGTTATTCGTGCCGATGATCCAGACATTCCATTTCTCCGTGTACACGTCAGACGGCGAAGCGCTGAACGCATCACCGATGTCATTCTGGAAGCCGCCGTTTGCGGCAAACTTTTTGGAGTAGACCGTGATCTTCTGCGTACAGCCGGTAACCGGAATGTTCACACCCAGCTTCTCAGCATGGCTCTTCACCCAGTCCGTCATGCGCATGAACTGGTCTTTTCCGGCTTTGTTCGGTTTGTCAGGTTTTTCGTCCTGCTTCGGGCCGATGATGAGCGCCATATGGTCATCGCCCTCGCGGCCGCGATGAGAAAGGCCCCACTCATACACATTGCCGCCGACCGTCTCGGCATACTGATAAAGCGTGCTCTCTTCGTCGGCGTTCAGCTCTGCAAACTGAGATCCGTCCGGAATAGTCTGGTCGCCCATAAGCTGGGGAGCATCTTTGCCGTTCCGCCTCGATCCGAACTCGATCTTTCGGTCGGATGCCGTTGTATCCCAGTCAGGAACCTCCTTTGCAGGCCACTGCGGCGAATTCTTGTCGTGAAACGCAGGCTCCTCAAAGCTGCCGTTTTTGATGGCGTTCTCCGTAACGCTGCGCGTATCGGCCGCCAGAATAGAAGTTGGCAGCAAACTCAGTGCCATTGCCAGCACCATCAATCCGCAGACGGCCCGCTTTTTCCAATCTCCTTTGATGTCCATGATAGATCGTCTCTCCTTTTATGGGGTGTGAAGAAAGTCTCTAACCCACTGTTTTTATTGATGCGTAAATTGGATTATAGCACTGTGCAAACAGTTATTCAATGGACACTTTTTAATGAGACTCTCCAAAAGTGATCGAATCTTTTTGCCATTTTTGGCCATTGAAAATCATGTGATCCGCATTTCGTTTTTCTTTTCCCGCGCACCACTTTTAGCCAAATATCAGGTTGAGCGTCCCGTACTGATGACGTAATGTTTTTGCCGAAAGCGACTTCCCCAATTTGCTCTTGTACTCTGTGCGCAGATAGACAAGATATTTTTGAATATCAACAGGGCTGATTTCCTGCAAGACAGAACCCTTGAAATACTCCGATATAATGCGCGTCATGTTCTTGTAAAACGCTATGGTGTTCGGCTTGTCGTTTTCTCCGCGTATCTGCAAGACGAACCACGTGTCATTCACAAACGACACAAAATCATCCCGCCGCTTATCAGGTGGTAAACGGTATGCGCTGCCGAGTTTCTTTTGCTTCTGGTACTCTGCTTTAACTTCCTCTTCCCACGCATCCGCCGCACGTTCCGCCGCTTTTCTTGCCTTTGCTGGCGTCAAGTCGGCGGGCGCTGTCCAAGTGGTGTATTTTCTGATTTGCTTGCCGCGCACATCACGCTCTAAGCAGACGATAAAGCGGAAAGAAATAACCTTGCCGGTTTTCTTGTTTTCTCGAATGTTCGCCATTGAAACGCACCCTTTCATTTCCGACGTATCAATGGCTTTCACGCGCTATTTTCGCAGTTGTGCGCTTTTTTGTGCGCTTTTGGAGTTTTTACACATTTGCGCACCACGCGTTTTGCTCTTAAAAGTTGCAAAAAAGCCTTGAAAACTTACGTTTTCAAGGCTTTTAGCTGGTCCGAGTGGCGAGATTCGAACTCACGGCCTCATGGTCCCGAACCATGCGCGCTACCAACTGCGCTACACCCGGATATGAAATTGTGCGGCTCGCGCCGCGAACAGTAGTATTATATGAGCTTCCCTCCGTTCTGTCAAGAGGGAAATCCACATTTTTCAAAAAGCCCCGCGGCACACGGCCGCGAGGCTCTGGCGGGAGCATGTGAGGATCGAACTCACCCGAGAGGCTCTTCACCCCTCTCACCGGTTTTGAAGACCGGGGGGCACACCAGCACCCATCTACTCCCATGTGAGAGGCGACAAAAGCCGCCTCATTTTTCTATCTCGCCAAACTGCGCGCCCGGCCTGCGGACATCGCCCTCGCGGCGAAGAATCCCTCGCCGGTCGTAATACTCCAGCACCAGCAGCGCGTGGTCGCGCGAGGTGCCGAGCGCGTCGCGGAATTCTCCCAGCGTGAGCGTGTCGTGCGTTGCAAACCATGCCTTCACCCTTGCGTCGACCGCATCCAGAACGCTTTTTTCGACGCAGAGCTCCGGCGCAAGCAGCACAAGCTCGCCGGTAGATATAAGACTCTCAAGCACGCGCGCACACTCCACGCGGTCTTTTTTGTCGAACAGCGCGCAGAGCGTGTCCTGCTTTTTGCCAAGAATTCCCGCCGCGCGGCAGGTGCGCAGCAGCTCTTCCCGGATGGCGCTCTGCCGCTTGGTCAGATGCACGGAAAAGTCCGCAAGCGCGCAGTGCTCCGCCGTCAGTGTGAGTTTTCCCTCGCGCGCAAAGCAGGCGAGGATCGCGTCCGAATTTTCCCGTGTTTTGCCGCGCAGAAGCCGCTGCCGCGCCTCGGCGAGGCGCATGCCCGCGTGCAGCGGATGTTCGCGGTGGTACTTTGTCAGCATCGTCTCACAGTCTGTCCACAGCCTGTCCAGCGTCGACGATGTAAGATAGCGCGACGGCGCGATCTCGACGAGCTTTCCCCGCGCATAGAGCACGGCGAGCATTTCCACCAGTTTTTCTTCCGGTTCATCAAAGCACGCGGCAAGGTCCGCAAGCGTCATGCCATCCGCGCCGTGCTCGCCGACGGCCTGCACGAGTTTTGCCTCGTCCGATCCGCTCTCGCGCACGACGAGCGAGGCTATCACGCACGCGTCGTTTCGCTTGTGCCGGTACGGATGCTCGTCCAGGATCATCCCGCCGCCGACAGTCTCGAGCGGCGAATAAAAGCGCACCACAAAGCGGTCGCCCTGCCGCGCTGCGAGCGCTTCGCTCAGCCGCAGCTGGGCATAGCAGCTCTCGCCCGGACGCAGCGCGTCGCGGTCCAGCAGCACCGCCTTTGCAAGGCGCACCGCCGCGCCGTGGTAGAGGTGCAGGCGCGAGCCGCTCTCGATGATCCGCTTAGAATCCGGCAGATTTTGCAGTTTCACGTCCAGCATCAGCGACGGCTGCATCGAATCCGTCCTGCACAGCACATCGCCGCGGCTGATACTCTCTTTTTTGATGCCCGCTAAGTTGACCGCCGCGCGCTGTCCGGCGTACACCGCCGACACGTCGCGCCCGTGCACCTGCAAATTGCGCACGCGGCACTTATTCCCGAGCAGCATGAGCTGCGCCTCGTCGCCGACGGCGATGTGCCCGTCGATGAGCGTGCCGGTGACGATCGTGCCGAAGCCGTCGACGGAAAACACGCGGTCGATGGGCAGGCGGAACGGCGTGCGCGCGCTCTTTTCCTCCGCGTGCAGCGTCAGAACGTGGAGCGCTTCGCGCAGGGCCTCAATGCCTTCGCCCGTGCGGATGGACGTGCGAAGGATCGGCTTATCCTCTAAAAACGTGCCCTTGACGCGGCTTTTGACGTCCTCTTCGAGCATGTTCAGCCAGTCCTCGTCGACTAAGTCGGTCTTTGTCAGCACGATGAGTCCGTCCTTCACACCGAGCAGCTGCAGAATGTCCAGATGCTCGACTGTCTGCGGCATGAAGCCCTCGTCCGCCGCCACGACAAGCATCGCAAGGTCGACACCGCCCGCGCCGGCGAGCATGTTCTTGATGAACCTCTCGTGCCCCGGCACATCGACGACGCTCGCACAGCTCCCGTCCGGAAAGTCGAGGCGCGCAAAGCCGAGGTCGATCGTGATGCCGCGCTTTTTCTCCTCGGCCAGCCGGTCGGTGTCCACGCCCGTGAGCGCCTTGACGAGCTCGGTCTTGCCGTGGTCGACATGACCCGCCATGCCGATGATAACATGCTTCATCGGATGGCCTCCGCAGCCGCCGCGGCGATCTCGGCAAAGTCTTCCTCCCGAATCGTGCGCACGCACAGCAAATATTGCCTGCGGTGGATACGCGCGACGATGGGCTTGGCGCGAAGGCGCAGCTTCTCTTCCAGTTCATCCACGCTGAGCCTCCCCGGCTCGATCGCAACGGCCCAGCCGGTGAGCTCCTGCGCCGGAGCGCTGCCGCCGCCGACAGCGTCGCCCGTCCACACGAGCTGCGAGGAAACGCCCGTGTCCGCGAGCGCCTTTTGCAGCCGCAGCGCCTTGGCGTGCAGCTCATCCTCGCTCGCCGACAGCATCGCGAGCGTCGGGATCTCTCGCACGGCGATCTCGGCATCCAGATAGGCGCTGAGCGTC
>ENA-OPNB01001513-OPNB01001513.1-human-gut-metagenome-genome-assembly--contig:-NODE-1513-length-16298-cov-3.205319_pt1 | contig 16298 bp, 16 predicted proteins | sample MGYA00241528_ERZ501754 | MGnify/ENA primary metagenome ERZ501754 (study PRJEB25962, sample SAMEA2042646) | human gut metagenome | biome: human gut; feature: human-associated habitat; material: faeces... | reverse complement strand
TGGCCGCCGGCGCGTTCGTGCAGGGCTCGTCCATCGAGCTGTCGGCCGACGGGCCGATCCGCCCGCCCTACGCCGTGTATTTTCAGGGCGGCCTGACGTGGTACCATGCCAAGCTCGGCGTGCTGCTCTCACTCCAGAAGATGCTCGACGCCGGGCTCATCACCCTGCCGTAACGAAAACCTCCCCTTCGAAAAGGATACCACTTTTATATGCTCATCCGTAGAACACCCGCGACCAACCGGCATTTTCGCCGCCGTCCGCCCCCGCGTACTGTTTGTTTTTCCATCTGATCAAAAAATTCAACAGTACAAAGGAGTTTAACAATTCAATATGTGGTTCTGGCTTTCTCTGATCGCGCTGCTCTGCTGGAGCGGCAGCGACCTGTTTTCCAAGATCGGCTGTCAGGGGGAGGACGATCATCTCGCCCACCTCAAGATGGTCATTGCCGTCGGTACCGTGATGGGTCTTCACGCCGCGTTCGAAATTTTCATCGGCGGCACGGAGATCAGCTGGTCTATTATCTGGACCTATCTGCCCGTGTCGCTGCTGTACATCGGCTCGATGACGCTCGGCTATCTCGGCCTCCGCTACATTGAGCTGTCCGTCTCGTCGCCGATCTGCAACTCGTCTGGTGCGCTCGTCGCTGTGATGACGCTGCTGTTCGTCGGCGGCGAGGATTATTCCCCGCTCGCCCTTGGCGCGATCGTCCTCGTCTGCGTGGGCGCAATCGGCCTCGGTGTGGTGGATGCCACGGAGGACCCCGAGCTGCGCGCCGCCCGTCAGGCGGAGGGCAACCGCAAGTATTCCAAGAGCTTCCTGGCCCTTGCGCTTCCCGTGGCCTACTGCCTGCTCGACGCCGCCGGCACCTTTGCCGACAACCGCGTGCTCGAAACGCTGGACGAGGGCAGCGCAAACTGCGCCTACGAGCTGACGTTCCTGTTTGCCGCGGTGCTGTGCTTCATCTACGTGGTCTTCATCAAGAAGGATCGCCTGCTGCCCAAGCGAGAAGCGCCGAAGTACCTCGGCGCCATCTGCGAAACGGCCGGTCAGTTTGCCTATATCTATGCCATCGCGGACACATCGCACCTTGCGATGTCCGCGCCGATCATCAGCTCCTACTGCGCGGCCAGCGTGCTGTGGAGCCGCCTCTTCCTGAAGGAAAAGCTCTCGTGGAAGCACTACGCGATGATCCTGCTCGTCGTCATCGGCATCGCCGTGATGGGCGTGTTCGATATTTGATTTTTATGCACAAAAAAGGATCGTTCCCGCCAAGGCGGGAACGATCCTTTTTCCCTTTCAAGCCTTCTTGATGGGATGGCGGATGACCGTCTTCCGTTTTTCCACCACGACGCGGCGCGGGTCGGAGAGATAGATCTCGTGGTGCAGGCGGACGTCGTTCAGGTCGTTTTCATACCCGTTTTCGCGCAGAAATGCGTCCATCTTTGCAACGGATTCCGGTTCATCGTCGAACGAGCCAAGGTGCATGATCTGCACGCAGAGCCCCTCGTCGACGGCCAGAAATTCCGCTTTCGAACAGTCGAGCTTTTTCTTCTTTGCCGCCGCCTCGACCGCCCAGTCGAAGTCCGCTTTCGTGACGAAATCCGGCAGGCGCAGGACAGAGATCCAGCGAAAATCCGATTTTCGGCCGTAGTCGACCGTCTCCGTGTCCGGCATCTGCCAGAAGCCCTCGAGCGGCGGCACAACATAGTCGAAAAAGCCGTCGATCTCGTGTCCCGCGCGCTTGCTCATCTTGAGCGTGTAGGCCACGGCGTATAGTACGCCGATGGCGCGCTGATACGCGCCGTTTTCCTCGTTTGGGTCGCCCTCGCCGCGCACGGCGATATAATTCGCACGCGGCACGGTGACGATTTCCGGCTTTGCCTTCGGCAGGTAAAATTCCCTGTATTCTTTCTTGAAGTCAAAGGGCATAGGCGTCTCCTTTTTCAGTCCAGCGGGATATCCAGCACGTTCACACCGCGCTTGAAGGCGTATTCGATCGTCGAACGCGTCCCGCCGCGCGCGCCGTCGTTCACGGCGATCAGCAGGCTCGCATGATCGACCATGTAGCGGTTTCGCCGCTGCATGCAGCCCGGCGTGTAGCTCTGCTGTACCATGGTCTCGTAGTCGCAGCGAGATAAAATGTTGCGGTAGCGCGCCTTTTGCCGCTCGCCCCAGCCGTCCGCCTGCGAGGGACACGGGATGGCCGCCTCGAGCGTGATGTGCGGGTATGTGCTTTTCAGCGCCAGCACGGTCTCGGCAAAGTAGAGGTCACAGCCCTCGGCCATACCGCAGATGAAATGTTCCATCCCCTCGTGGATGGCGCTCTCCACCGCGGCGCGCAGCTTCGCCTTGAGGGCGATACAGCGAAGGTCGCTTTCATCTTCTCCCCACGGCAGCTTCCCCGGCCGGTGGCCGGTGAATGCGCAGGAACAGGGTCTCCCCCGCATGGACATCGCCTCCTTTTCTGTCATTATAGAACATTCGTTCGTCTTTGTAAAGCATTTTCCCTCTTGACAAACCGAAAATTTGTCGTATACTCAAGCTATCAACTGAATCACTTGTCTTCGAGGCGGGGTGAAACTCCCCACCGGCGGTTACAGTCCGCAAGCGGTATTTTTTTATCGCACGAACCGGTGAAATTCCGGTACCGACGGTCACAGTCCGGATGAGAGAAGATGTGCTGCGCGATCTACCACGCAATTTTCACGCTCTTTTGCGTCATGCACCTTGGAAGACTTGTTCTTTCAGGGGAAATGACAAAAAGGAGTGTATTTTTATGTCCGAATCCAATGCCAGCGCCATCTCCAACCCCCGCGCAGTCAGCCGCACCCACAAGCTGACGGTGACCGCCATGCTCTCGACCGTCGCATTTTTGCTGATGTTCATCGAGTTCCCGATCCCCGCGCTCATCCCCGCGTTCGTCAAGCTCGACATCTCCGATCTCCCCGAGCTGCTCGCGGCGTTCTCGCTCGGCCCCATCTACGGCGTGATCGTCACGCTGCTCAAGAACGTGCTGTTCTCCGTGCTGCACGGCACGTCGTCCGCGTATGTCGGCGAGCTTTTCAACTTCATCATGGGCAGCGTGTTTTCCTTCACTGCGGGCTTCATCTATCAGCGCAGGAAGTCCCGCAAGAGCGCCCTCACCGGCGCTCTCGTCGGCGCGCTGCTGATGGCGGTGCTGTCTGTGCCCCTCAACTACTTTGTGGTCTACCCCGCCTACGTTGTGTGCTATCACCTGCCGCTTGAAGCCATCATCGGCATGTATCAGGCCATCCGTCCCTCGACCAACGGCCTTCTTGAGTGCCTGATGGTCTTCAATATGCCGTTCACCTTTGTCAAAGGCATGATCGACGTGGCGCTGTGCTTCCTCATCTACAAGCCGCTCTCCCCGCTGCTGCACAAGTAATATCAGAAAGGATCTGCTCGTCCATGGCGCTCGACTGGGGCATTCTCCACTGGATTCAGAACAACATCACCTGCCCGTTTCTCGACGCCGTGGTCCCAAAGCTCACGATGCTCGGCAACGCTGGCATCATCTGGATCCTCGCAGGTGTTCTCCTGCTGTGCACAAAAAAATACCGCCGTCAGGGCGCGCTCGTGCTGATGGGACTCCTTGCGGGATTGCTCGTCGGAAATGTTGCGCTCAAGCATCTCGTCGCGCGCTCGCGGCCCTGCTGGCTCGATCCCTCCGTGCAGCTTTTGATCGCCACGCCGACGGACTACTCGTTCCCCTCGGGACACACGCTGTCCTCGACGATCGCCGCGACGATCCTGACGAAGACCGACCGGCGTTTCGGCTATGTTGCCATTCCGCTCGCGGTGCTCATCGCCCTGTCGCGGCTGTATCTGTACGTCCACTTCCCGAGCGACGTGTTTTCCGCAGCGCTGCTGGGTCTTCTGATCGGCGAGCTGACATTCCGCTACGGCGGAAAGCTGCTCGACAAAATTTCCCGCAGGCAAAAACAATAAAGAAACCCCGCACACCGTTTCAAAACGGTGTGCGGGGTCTTTACATTTTGGGCATTTATACCTTTTTCGCCGCAAGGAACAAATTCGGCGGCGCGGGAAAGAGGTTCTCCCGCTCCAGCACCGCGAACCCCGCGTCGGCGACCGACCGTTCGAGCGAGCGCATCGTGTCAAATGCAACGTAGGGGCGTTTGCCGGTCTTGTATTCGAACCACTTGCGCACACGCTCGCGCGTGAGCCCCTCTCCCAGACAGTCCGATACCAGCAGCAGCGTTCCCTGCGGCTTCAAGAGCGCGCGGATGCGCGCAAGCGCCGCGCTCCGATCTTCGATGTAGAGCAGCACATTGCAGGCCAGCACCGCATTGAAGGATCCCTCTGCAAGGCAGCCGTCGAACAGATCCGTCTGTGTGACGGTCACGTTCTCCACGCCCTGCGCTTTGACTTTTTCCTGCGCGCGGCGCACCATTTCGCCGGATACGTCGATCGCGCGCACAGACTGCACCGAAGGCGCGACCGCAAACGTCACGATCCCCGTCCCGCAGGCAAAGTCCAGCACGGCATCCGTCGGCTTGAGATATTTTTTGAAGTGCGCAGCGGTCTTTTCATAGGCCTCCGCGTAGTGGTTGCCGACCCGCGCGTCGTAATTCTGCGCACGGCCGTCCCAAAACTCGCTCACCGTCGGCATACCGTTTTCCTCTCTCTTTTTCCTCTTTTCGATCAGGCGTTTTTCTTTCCGCCCTTGAACACCATGTGGATGCCGTCGCTGCTGGTGAGATACGCCATCGGCCCGTAGGCCTTGATGCCGAACTCCAACACGTCGCCCACATGGACCTTGTCCTTCACGGCCTCGACGTCAAGGATCGTGTGGTCGGACGAAGCTCCGATGACCTCGATACCCTCCATACGCGGGACAAGATCGAAGCAGTTGCCGTAGTCCACGCGGCCCATCGCGACGAGCGCGCGGCGGCGGATGCCGCGATCCTCGTAGTGGCCAACCTCGCCGAAGGCGTCCACACCCAGCTCGCCGACCGGGAAGCTCGGCTTGTCGCGGCACTCGATGACCTCGGCCTTGATGGTAAGCACGTCCTTATGCAGGAAGTCCGGCGAGAAGTTGTCCGTCTCGCCGCGCAGGCCGATATCGCCGAGGCGGAGCAGGTTGATGCGGTAGGGCATCGTGCCGTTCATTGCCATATAGGCCGAGGTGGATGCACCGCCGCTGATATAGTCGAGAGGTCTTCCGATCTCGTGCTCAATGTCTGCCGCCAGACTGACGAGCGCCTGCATATTGCGCTTGGTCGGCAAAACAGAGCCGTAGCAGCTCAAATTGACGCCCACGCCCGCAAGGCGCAGATTCTTGAGCTCATGCTCAATCTCGAGCGCGGCGTCGATCGCGTCCTCTTCGTTCCAGAAGCCTTCGCGCAGGTCGCCGAGGTCCATCATCAAAATGACCTCGTGCACCTTGCCCTGCTTTTTCGCCTCTTCGTTCAGCGCACGCAGCACGGTGATGTCGCTCTGCAGGCTGATGTCGCACAGCTCCACCACGTCGGGCAGCTCGGAGAGCATCGGGATACGAATGAGCATCAGCGGCTTTTTGCAGATACCCGCCTCGCGGATCGCGCGCATCTGGCTGATGCGGGACGTGGCGATGAACTTCACGCCGCTCTCTTCATAAACGCGCACGATCTCCGGCAGCGACGACACAGCCTTGACGACGCCCGCGACCTCGATGAGCGAATCATGGCAGCGCTCTACGAGCGCTGCCAGATTCGCTGCCAATTTATCGAGATCGAATTCCACACAGGGATATTGATTCCGATTCATTGTCATGATTTTTTAATTCCTTTAGGTAGGGACCTTTCTGTTGGGTCGCTAACTGATTTACTGCGCGACTTTCTTGCTCTTCTTGAAGGGCTTGCCCGCAAGATCCTTGAGCGTCCAGCCGATCAGCACGCACAGCCAGTTGATGATGGGCATCAGCCAGTTGAAGATGGCCCAGGGACCGTAACCGCCGGCGCCCCAAGGAGCGATGTTCAGGGTGTCCTTAATGAACACACCACAGGTGTTCCAGGGGATCAGAGCGGAGGTAACGGTACCGGCACCTTCAAGGGCAGAGGACAGAACCGACGGGTGCACGCCCATCTTGTGATACTCCTCGGCATACATACGGCCGGGAACCACGATGGAGATGTACTGCTCGGGCATGGTGGCGTTGGAGAGAACGCAGGTCACTTCGGTCAGGCCAACGAGAGCCGCAGGGCCCTTGGCAAACTTCTTGAGGGCGTTGACGATGACCTCGAGCTGGTGGGTCTCCTCCATGATACCGCCGAACATCATGGCGATGATCGTCATGGAGACGGAGGACATCATACCCATGATACCGCCGCTTTCCAGCAGTCTTGTCATGGTGTAGCTCGTTTCGGGAGACAGGGTGGATTCGAACATGGCGAGCGCTTCGTCGGAGAAGTAGTAGCCGTTCTTACCATAATCGAAGATGGTACCAAGCGTGCAGGCACCGGGCTGGAAGATGAGGCCCAGGATGACACCGGCAACAATGCCGAGGGTGATGCCGGGGATCGCGGGAACCTTCAGGGCAACTGCCACGATAACGACGACCGGAGGCAGGAGCAGCAACGGGTTGATGTTGAAGATACCGCCCTCCGCGGCGTTCAGCGCGTTGGAGAACTCGATCACGCGGGACATATCCGCATCGCCGCCGTGATACTGCATCACACCGAGAACGCCGAAGAAGATCAGGGTGATGGCGTAGGTGATGCCGGTGGGCAGCATCATGGCCTTGACGTGGGTGATAACGTCCGTACCGGCCATGGCGGGAGCGAGGTTCGTCGTATCGGACAGCGGGCTCATCTTATCGCCGAAGTAGGCGCCGGAGAGGACCGCGCCGGCGGTCATGCCGGGGCTCATGCCAAGGCCGAAGCCAATGCCCATCAGGGCAACGCCCATCGTGCCCATCGTGCCCCAGGACGTACCGGTGGCAAGAGAGGTGATGGAGCAAATGAGAACGCACGCGATGAAGAAAATCGCGGGCTTGAGGACTTTCAGGCCGTAATAAATCATCGTAGGCACAACGCCCGCGTTGATCCACACGCCGATCAGGATACCGACGATAATCAGGATGCAGATGGACTGTAACGCTTTATAGATACCGTCCATCATGGACTTTTCAACTTCATCCCATTTGTAGCCGAGATGCAGCGCCATCAGGGCGGCAGCCATTACGCCAACAAACATGGGTACGTGCGGGTCAACACCGAAGATGATGATACCGACCGCGAGTGCCGCGATCAGGATCGCCAGCGTCAACAGGGCTTCCCACAGTTTGGGCATTCTTTTTTCCTTACTCATAGTGTTACCAACCTTTCGAAATTTTGGGGGTCGCTTCGCTATTTGTATGGATATCTATGCATTCATTTTAGCATAATCCCATAGCGATAGCAAGTGTTTTTGAATGGTGAACGCAGTTTTACGGTAATGCTCTTTCCTTCTTCAATTCTCGTGGTATCTACCGATGCAGGTTTTGGATCGCACTCCTCCTTTTGGATTTTACACTGGCACAACACAAGGGGTGAAATGCTGCTTGTAAAATGCAGAAAATACCTCTCTCCCCGGCCCGCCGATCCCCCATCGGCAGGCCGGGGATGAGGTCATGTATACTTCCGGCATGGCACGGGAAGGGAACCCGTGCCGCCGGCCTCGCAGGCAAGAAACGCGAGGTAGTATCCGAGATAATTACCAGCCGAGCTTGGTCATGGCCTCATCAACAGCCTTGATGACAATGTCGATCTCCTCTTCATTGACGATCAGCGGCGGGACAAAGCGCAGGACGTTGCCGTTGGTGTTGTTGATGAGAACCTTGCTGTCCTTGAAGCACAGGTCGACGACGGGCTGGCCGGAGGGCTTGTTGAGCTGGATGCCGTCGATCAGGCCGAGGCCACGGATCTCGTTGACCGCGTCGGGGTGGTTCTTCTCGATGACCTTGTGCATCTGGTCACGGAAGTACTCGCCCATCTTGCGGGAGTTCTCGATGACGCCGTCGTTGATCATCACGTCGAGCGTGGTGGCAGCGAGCGCGCAGGCGAGAGGACCGCCGGCGAAGGTGGAGCCGTGGGTGCCGGGCGTCAGGGTCTTGGCAGCCTCGCCGCGGGCGCAGACAGCGCCAATGGGCACGCCGGAGCCGAGAGCCTTGGCCATGGAGCAGGTATCGGGCTCAACGCCGTAGTTCTGATGCGCGAAGAGCTTGCCGGTACGGCCGGAGCCGACCTGGACCTCGTCGAACATGAGGAGGATGCCCTTCTCATCGCACAGGTCACGCAGGCCCTGCAGGAATTCCTGGGAAGCGGGACGCACGCCGCCCTCGCCCTGAACGGGCTCGGTCAGGATGGCGCAAACGTACTCGTCCATGATGTCCTTGACGGACTGGAGGTTGTTGAACTCAGCATAGCGGAAGCCGGAGGGCAGGGGCTCGAAGTAGCGGTGCACCGCATACTGGCCGGTGGCCGTGCAGGTCGCGAGGGTACGGCCGTGGAAGGAGTTCTTCATCGTGATGACGACGAAACGCTCGGGATGGCCGTGATCCTTGGCGTACTTGCGGGCGAGCTTGATCTGGCCTTCGTTGGCCTCAGCGCCAGAGTTGGCGAACAGCACCTTGTCGAAGCAGCTGTTCTCGACGATGAGCTTCGCGGTCTGGACGGCGGGCTCATTGTAGAAGTAGTTGGAGCAGTGCAGGATCGTGTGGGCGCGCTCTTCGAGGCACTTCACGATCGCGGGATGGCAGTGACCGAGACCGTTGACGGCGATACCGCCGATGAAGTCGAGGTACTTGTTGCCGTCCTTATCAAAGACGTAAGCGCCTTCGCCGCGCTCGATGGAAAGGGGCATACGGACATGGTTGCCATAGAGATACTTGTCGCCGTTCTCGATGACTTCGGCGTTGGTCTTGAACTTTTCGATCATTGTATATGTCCTCCTATAATAAATTGGGTGTATGTTTTACCATTTGATGCCGACGCTCGGCTGTGCGGTGCCGATCGTCGTGCCGGTGCCCTCGTTCGTGAAGGCCTCGTAGAGCACGGAGTGCGGCTTGCGGCCGTCGATGATGTTGACGCTCGTCACGCCCTCTTCGATGGCCTGCACACAGCAGTCGACCTTCGGGATCATGCCGCCGGCGATCGTGCCCTTGTCCTTGAGCGCCTTGACATCCTCGATGTTCAGATAGCTGATGACGTCGCGGATCTTGATGTCGTTGCACAGGCCCTCGATATCGGTGAGGATCACGAGCTTTTCAGCGCCCAGCGCGGAAGCGAGCTTGCCCGCGGCGGTATCGCCGTTGATGTTGAACGTGTGGCCCTGACCGTCGGTGCCGACGGGGGCAATGACGGGGATGTAGCCCGCGTCGAGCATGGCGAAGATGGGCTTGGGATCGACATAGTCGATGTCACCCACGTAGCCGTGGACCTCGTCGCGCTGGTGGCAGTGATAGATGTCACCGCTGACGCCGGAAAGACCGACCGCCTTGCCGCCGAGCTTGTTGATAAAGCCGACGAGCTCGGTGTTCACCTGGCCGACGAGCACCATCTCGACAACACGCATGATGTCGGCGGAGGTGTAGCGCAGGCCCTCGATGAACTCGACGGGGATGTCGAGCTTTTCGAGCATCTTGTTGATGCCGGGGCCGCCGCCGTGGCTGAGCACGGGCTTCATGCCGAGGAGCTTGAGCAGCACCACGTCGTGCATGACGGCGTCCTTGAGCTCTTCATTGATCATGGCGTTGCCGCCGTACTTGATGACGATGATCTTACCCTGATACTTCTGAAGGTAAGGCATTGCCTCCATCAGAGTTTCGACCTTGTTTGCGATATCGCTCATGGTGGAGCCTCCTTCAAAAATTAGGTGCGGTAGTCGCCGTTGATCTTGACGTAATCGTAAGTGAGGTCGCAGCCCCAGGCCTTGGCCTCGCCGTCGCCCTGATAGAAGCGGACGATGACGGTAATGTCATGCTCGGTGAGGACCTTCTTGGCGAGCTCTTCGCTGAAGTCCGCGCCGAAGCCGTCCTTCATGACCTGCACTTCGCCGGCAGCGCTCTTGATGATGCAGTCGGCACGGGTCGGGTCAACGTCAGCGCCCGAGTAACCGGCAGCGGCCATGATGCGGCCCCAGTTGGCGTCGCGGCCGAAGACGGCAGCCTTGAAGAGCATGGAGCCCGCGATGGACTTGGCGACCAGGCGCGCGTCGTGCTCGGTGGGCAGGCCGTAGGCCTCGACCTCAATGAGGTGGGTCGCGCCTTCACCGTCGGAAGCGACGCGGCGGGCCATATCGGTGCAGATGGCGAGCACGAGGTCGGCCATCGCCTTCTTGTCTTCTTCGGTCTTGATTTCAACGCCGGAAGCGCCGTTGGCGAGCAGGAAGATCGAGTCGTTCGTGGAGGTGTCACCGTCGACGGTGCACATGTTGAAGCTCTTATCCACAGCCGCGGAGAGCATCTTCTGCAGGTCTGCGGGATCCGCCTTGGCGTCGGTCGTCACGTAGACGAGCATCGTCGCCATATTGGGGTGGATCATGCCAGAGCCCTTGGCCATCGCGCCGATCTTCACAGTGCCGGTGGAGAGCTGCAGCTCATAGGCGCACTCCTTGCGGACGGTATCGGTGGTCATGATGGCGTAGGCAGCCTCGGAGCCGTTCTCCTTGGCAAGCTTTGCGGGAATGATCTCGCGGATGCCCTGAAGCACCTTGTCGACCGGAAGTCTCTGGCCGATGACGCCGGTGGAGCAGACGAACACTTCGTCCTCGCCGAGGCCAAGCAGCTTTTCCGCCTCGCGCTCAACGGTGCGGGCGTCTTCGATGCCCTGCTTGCCTGTGGCGGCGTTGGCGTTGCCGGAGTTGATGACGACGGCGCGGGCCTTGCCCTTTTTCAGGATCTCGCGGTCAAGGATGACCGGAGCTGCGCAGAACTTGTTCGTGGTGAAGCAGGCCGCGCAGGAGCAGGGCAGGTCGGAGTAGAGAACAGCGACGTCGGGCTTCTTGTTCTCGCGCTTTTTGATGGCGGTGTAGACCGCGCCGGCGGTGAAGCCCTGCGGCGTGGTAACGCCGCCCTCGATCTTTTTCAGATTGGACATGTGGGGGGATCTCCTCTCTTAACGTTAGTTTAGCAGCATTCTTGCCTAAATCGGGTCGAAACTCGTCGAACCGAAAATTACGGATACATCGGGGGCATCATGAGGCCGGTGGTCTCGGGCAGGCCCATGATGAGGTTCATGTTCTGGATGGCCTGGCCGGCTGCGCCCTTGCCGATGTTGTCGATCACGGAGGAGACGATCAGGCGGTGGGTACGCGCGTCGAAGGTCGGGGTCATCTCGCAGAAGTTCGTGCCGTAGACCCACTTGGTCTGAACGGGCAGGCTCGCCGGGAAGACCTTGACGAAAGGCTCATCCTTGTAGAAGTCCTTGTAGAGCTCGTAAACTTCCTCGTTGGTGAAGTCCTTGTCGCAAGTTGCGTAGATGGTGACCTCGATACCGCGGACCTGGGGCAGGAGGTGCGGCTGGAAGTTGATGTACTGCCAGGTCTCGGGCTTCATCAGATCCTTGCCGGTGATGTAGGCAATGTTCTGCTCGATCTCGGGCGTGTGGCGGTGGCCGCCGCCGAGGGCGTAAGCGCAGAAGTTGTTCTCCGCCTCAGTGAGGAGCTTGTTGAGGGCGGGACGGCGGCCTGCGCCGGTGTAGCCGCTCTTGGCATCGATAACGATGGTGTTGTCAACAATGTGACCGGCCTTGAGCATGGGCTGAAGGCCGAGGGTGGAAGCGGTGGGATAGCAGCCGGGGTTGGCGATGAGCTTCTTGCCCTTGGCAAGGTCGCGCATGACCTCAGGGATGCAGTAAACAGCGTCGTGGGTCATCTTGGCGTCGGGGTGCTTCTGGCCGTACCACTTCTCCCAGACGTCGACATCGCGGAAGCGGATGTCAGCGCCGATATCGATGATGGCGCAGTCCTCAGCGAGCACGATCTCCGCCCACTTGGCCACATCGCCAGAGGGGACCTGGATCATGATGACATCGCTCTTCTTTGCGGTCTCGCGGACGTTCTCCTCCGTGAGATCCATGATGACCTGATCATAGAAGCCGCGCAGAGCGGGATGATGCGTAGAGATGGCATCGCCGACACCGTAGGTATCGAGCACGTTGACAAGCTCTCCCTCGTGGTGGTTGACCATCATGCGGAGCACTTCGCCGCAAACATAACCGGTAGCACCGATGCAGGAATAATGGATCATGTCTGTTTTCCTCCTTGTTGATTCGACATTTTGTCTGACAATTTTGTACTGCTTGGAAAATCCCGTGTGTAGGCATTGAATTTTCTTTGTTGATATTGTATAATCCAAAAGCAGTTTTGAAAAGCGAATATATTTTTATATGCGCATTCCAAAATGGAATCTTTGAGGTATTGTTGATTATTGAGGGCATTTATAATGAGTATTCGTAAATATATTGCCTATCTCCGCACTGTGGAGACCGGCAGCATCACCCAGGCGGCGAACGAATTGGGCTATACGCAGTCCGCCGTGAGCAAGATGATCTCCGACCTTGAGCAGGACTGGCAGGTCAAGCTCTTAACGCGCAACCACTCCGGCATCGAGATCTCCTCCGACGGCATGGTGCTCCTGCCCACGATCCGCGAGATCGTCAAGGACTATGAGGACCTCAACTTTGCCGTGTCCGAGCTGCACGGCGTGCAGTCCGGCACGCTGCGCCTCGGGTGCTTTACAAGCCTTGCCATCAGCCTGCTGCCGGAAATTCTGAAGGACTTCCACCAGACGTACCCCAACATTCAGATCCAGCTGATGACAGGCGAGTATTACGAGATCTCCGAATGGCTGCGCCGCGGCGCGATCGACTGCGGCTTTCTTGCCATCCCCGCCTCCAACGACTTTGAGACGACGCCCATCCTGCACGACACGATGGTCGCCATCCTCCCGAAGGATCACCCGATGGCGGGCGCGTCCGTCTTCCCGCTCGAGCAGCTGCCGCACGAGAACTTCGTGCGCCTGATGGAGATCGAAGACTACGAATTCAACCGTCTGCTCGACCATTACAACATCCACCCCGAGGTCACCTACGACACGACGAGCGACTTTGCGCTCTTATCCATGGTCGAGGCAGGACTTGGCATCGGCATCGTGCACAGCCTGCTCATCAAGCCCGGGCGCTATCATGTCGCCGCTGTGCCGCTCAACGTCAAGCAGTCGCGCGAGATCGGCATCGCCGTGAAAAAGGGCTTCCTCCCCTCCACGATCACGCAGCTTTTCCTCCAGCATGTGGTCGACTACACCAAGGATATGGGCGAGATCACCGTCATCCGGCACTGAGTTTTTCTTGAAAAATCAGGGAAAATTTCATTTTCCAACCGGCGGTTGGAAAGGATTTTCCTCGATTCAACCACCGCGCCATTGTCAATCCTCCCCACGCCCCCTATACTGAGTCCATAACCGGTGATTCAAAGCCGCGGCTGCAGCACGGGGCAAGGAAGGATCAACATGTTACGATCGGCGATCAGGCGTTTGCACGCGATGTGCTGCCTGAATATGAGGGAAACGTCGGCGCCTGACTTCCCGTTCGACGCGGGACACCCGCTCATCGCGTTTCCAACGCTCACTTTACTATTATAATGCAGTGCAGGAGGATAGACAACTTGGAAGAATCGACAATGGGCGCGCGCATTCTGCGCCGCCGTAAGGAAAAAGAACTGACACAGGAGGCGCTGGCCAATCAGCTCGGCGTCAGCAATCAGGCCGTGTCAAAGTGGGAGGGCGATGTCTGCTGCCCTGACCTGCAGCTTTTGCCGCTGCTGGCCGACACGCTGGAGCTCAGCCTCGACGAGCTCTTTGGCCGCGAAAGCAAAGAAAAGCCCACCCAAAAAGCGGAAGCGGACAGCCAGATTTTGCCCATCGCGGCAGAGCTGCCGTGGGAGGATGACGATGCCATCCACGCCGTGCTCTTCCAGGGGCACCGGCTGCTCCAACCGAAACAGGGGAGCCTGTTCCGCCACGACAAATACGACGAGATCCGCAAGACCGTCGAGCTGCACTTTTCCGGCACGGCGCAGGATATTTACAGCGACTTTTCCGTCGTCTGCACCGATTCGACGATTTCCGGCAGCGTCAGAGCCGGTGACGGCGTGACCTGCACCGACGTTGGCGGCGACGTAACCGCGGGCGATGACGTGACCTGCGGCAATATCGGCGGCAGCGTGCAGGCGGGCGACAGTGTGCACTGCACCGGCGACGTGCAGGGCAATGTCCGCGCGAGCGACAGCGTCACCTGCGGCGACGTCAGCGGCAGCGTGAGCGCCGAGCGCGTGCGCTGCACCAAAGCCGGCGGCGAAGAGCAGGAGGGCTTCACCTTTACCAAGAAGGGCAAGAGCTTTTCCTTCCCTCTCCGATAAAACCGTAAAAGCGCGGCCTTAAGAGGTCGCGCTTTTTTCCTTGTCATCGCGGCGGGTTTGTGTTACCATAACTTTGACAAAGGAAAAGGTGGGAGAAACATGGAAAATACCTTCAAGAGTTCCGTCTTCGGCGGCTTCAACCGCGATGACGTCATCCGTTATATCGAAAAAACCTCGCTCGAGAGCAAGCAGCAGATCGAAGCGCTCGAGCAGGAGAGCGACGGCCTCTGCCGCGAGAATGCAGAGCTGCGCGACAAGCTCGCCGCCGCCGAGCGCGAGCGTGACAAGCTTGCCGAGTCCTATTCGACCGCGTCCAGCGCGCAGGACGCGCTCAAAAACGGCGGCAGCAACGAGCTCAAGTCCTACAACCTGCACCCGAGTGAAGTGGCCAGCACGGGCATGATCTGCGGCGGCGCGGTCACGGTCTACTTCCAGTTTTTCGCGCCCGAGCAGACCGCGGATGTCGCGGTGCTCAAGCGCTGGCGCGAAATGCTCGACAGGGACGTCGACCTCTGGCTGCTGCTGTCTCTCGACGGCGACGGCGTGAACGAGTTCCATGTTGTCACGCGCGAGGAGATCCCGCAGGACAAGGTAGACTATTTCTCCGCCAAGGCTGTGTGGAAAGACGGCATTTATGTCGAGCCGCTGTGTCACGCGGGCAGCGTGTATATCTTCGGCGGCGGCCATGTGGGCCGCGCGCTCGTGCCGGTGCTGGCGACGGTGGGTTTCCGCGTGGTGATGTACGACAACCGCGAGGAGCTTGCGAAGAAAGAAAACTATCCCATGGCGAGCGAGGTCATCTTCGGCAGCTTTTCCGACATTTCCGGCAAGGTGGCGCTCACGGCGAACGACTATGCCGTCGTGATGACGCCGGGCCATCAGGCAGACTATGAGATCCTCTCCCAGGTGCTTAAGAGCAGCGCGACCTATATCGGCTGCATCGGCAGCCGCACAAAGGTCGCCAAGACGCGTGAGCGCCTCAAGGGCGACGGCTATACCGAAGAGGACATCGCGCGCGTCCACGCACCCATCGGCCTTCCGATTCTGGCCGAGACGCCGGAGGAGATCGCCATCAGCATCGCGGCGGAGATGATCGAGCACCGCGCGCGCCTCGCCGGACAGCGGCACTGAGGGCGCTCACATGCAGATCGCACCGCTTTTGCACATCGGCCGCGGCGTGACGGCCATCATCGGCGGCGGCGGAAAGACGACGCTGATAGAAACGCTCGCCGGGGAGCTTTCGAAAAAGGGTAAGGTCATTATCACGACCACAACGCACATCCGCCGCCCGGAGCAGTATGAAACGCTGCTGGACGCTACCGAGGCCGCCGTTTCGGCGGCATTGGAGCGGTCGGGCATCGTCTGTGTTGCCTCGCAGGCGGAGAGCGGCAAGCTCTGCGCGCCGTGGCTCTCAATGGGCACCCTGGCGCAGCTTGCGGATTTTGTACTTGTCGAGGCGGACGGTGCCAAGCGCCTGCCGCTCAAGGCGCACGCTTCCCATGAGCCGGTGATCCCGGAGGAGGCGCAGCGTGTCATCATGGTCATCGGCATCGACGGCGTCGGCAAAACCATCCGCGAGACCTGCCACCGCAGCGCGCTCTACGCGCAGTTCGCGGGCGTGGATGAGGAGACGGTCGTCACGCCGCAGCTCGCCGCGCGCGTTGTCAACGCCGAGGGTTACGGCGACCGCGTTTATATCAACAAGGTGGAGTCTGCCGCCGATTATGAAGCGGCGCAGGCCATGGCAAATGAATTTTCCTGCCCGGTCATCGCGGGCAGTCTGCATCAGGGGGTATATGTATGCTTGCATTGATTCGCGGCGCGGGAGACATCGCGAGCGGCGCGGCCATGCGCCTTTGGCGCTGCGGGATCGACGTGGTGAT
>ENA-OPNB01001475-OPNB01001475.1-human-gut-metagenome-genome-assembly--contig:-NODE-1475-length-16672-cov-3.743335_pt1 | contig 16672 bp, 16 predicted proteins | sample MGYA00241528_ERZ501754 | MGnify/ENA primary metagenome ERZ501754 (study PRJEB25962, sample SAMEA2042646) | human gut metagenome | biome: human gut; feature: human-associated habitat; material: faeces... | reverse complement strand
GTCAGGTCATGCTGTGTTGTTCGCTATGAGTAGAGCAAAACATAGAAGCTGCACCGGCTGTCAATTCTGCTTCCACAATGGCGTTTGACCTTGTCATTGTTGGCTGATCGCTTTATAATAGAAGCAGAAAAGGAGATGATTCTTCATGGAACTGGAGAACATTCAAACGGTTGCCTCGCTGTGCTGCGGTGTCATCGGTTACAGCTGGGCGTTAAAATTTGCGATGGGCGGCCATGAGGTGTATGCCTACAACCGCAGCGAGGAATCCTCGGCGCGGGCAAAGCAGCGCGTCAAGGAGAGTATGGATTCGCTCAAAAAGAACGGCGTTTACACGGACAGCGAGGCCGAGAAAATTTTGTCCCGCATCCATTACACGACCTCGCTGGAGGAAGCCGTCAAGAATGCGCTGTTTATTCAGGAATCCTCTGCCGAGCATTATGAGGTAAAGCACGCACTTGTCAAAGAAATTGAAGCCTATGCTTCACCGGATGCAATCATTGCCAGCTCTACTTCTGGCCTGCTTGTGACCGAAATTGCCAAATATGCCCAGCACCCGGAACGCTTTATCGGCGGTCATCCGTATAACCCGCCGCACCTGATCCCGCTGGTGGAAATTACCAAGGGAGAGAAGACCGCTGATGAAGCGGTGTGAGTGGCAAAGGCGTTCTATACATCCGTTGGCAATGAGCCGGTCGTGCTGCAAAAAGAAGCGCTTGGCTTTATTTGTAACCGTCTGCAAATGGCGCTGTACCGTGAGGTGTGCAACCTTGTCATGAGTGGGGTCTGCACGGTGGAAGACGCAGATAAAGCCGTCACGTTTGGGCCCGGTATTCGTTGGGGCATTATGGGGCCGTCGCTTGTATTTGAACTTGGCGGCGGCGCGGGCGGGGTGTCCGGCCTGATGAACCATCTGAACGATTCCATCTCGCTTTGGCTTGGTGATATGGCAGATTGGAAAGAATTTCCGCAGGATTGGGCAAAGGTTGCGCAGGAAGGGGTCAACGCGGAGCTGGCAAACCGCAGCCCAGAAACAGGCAATACTCATCAGTCGCTGGAAGAATACCGTGACGCGATGCTGATTCAATTGTTGAAGCTTCATATCGTCATCAGCCTTGTAGCGTTTGTTTCCGGCTCGGCCTACGGCATCTTTTTTGCCGCCAATGCCCCCAACACCGACACAATTACCGTACAACAGGCAGTAGAAACACTGACAGTAGAATACCGCGACAGGCTGGAAGAAATCTCCGATACCGTACAGCACGACCGCCAAGACATTGTTGCCAACGATGATGTATATTACATCCGCTGGCAGGACGTCCTGGCGGTCTTTTCCTCGTATGTGGCAGGCAGCGAACAAGGCGCGCCCGTTGCGGCGCTGACAGAGGAGCAGGTGGATAAACTGCGGGAAACTATGTGGGCAATGAACGCAGTGGACTATTCCACCCACCCGGAGACGACTACCATAGACACTACCGATGAGGACGGCAATCCGACTACTACAGAAATCACCGAAACCGTCCTTGTAATCGAACTGACCCACAAAACACCCGCCGAGATGGCGGCAGATTACCATTTTACCGCTCGCCAAAGCACATACCTGCAACTTCTGCAAGACCCGCAGTATGAAGAACTGTGGGCAGAATTGCTCGGCGGTTTTGCACAGGGCGGTGGAGAACTTATGAACCCGGACAGCACCCGCACCCCGACAGGCACCCTGCAATGGCCGCTGCCGGTGGCGGGGACAATTACCTCACAGTTCGGACATCGTGTAGACCCCATCACCGGCGAGGTCAGCTCCCACACCGGCACCGACATTGCCTGTGCCGAGGGTACGCCGATTCTCGCCGCCGCAGATGGCGTGGTCACTGTTGCCAACGGCCTTGACAGCTGGGGCGGCAGCTACGGCTATTACATCCAAATCGATCACGGCGGAGGGCTGGAAACTTTGTATGCACACTGTTCGTCCATCTGTGTAACTACCGGTCAGCAGGTGCAGGCCGGGCAGGTCATTGGCTACGTAGGGCACACAGGGCGGGCCACAGGGGATCACTTGCATTTTGAAATTGTGGAGAACGGCCAGCGGCAGGGGCGCCCCTCCTAGGATACCCTAAACGCCAATAACGGTAATTTTTACGGAGAGAGTGGCCCGGGGATTGACTCTATATGCTACGAAAAGGTTGGGGGAAGATTATCCGTTCAATTATTAAGACGGAATTATAAATTGGCAAAAAAGTTTTTGCTTACTAACTCTACAGTTATTTGAAGTGCTAAAACCGACAGGTGAATGGTAAAAGAGAAGAAAAATGCAAATGTAATTTGCGTATTAAAAATGAGAAGAATCAATAAAAAGAAGAGAATTTCGCTGAAAAGAATCTTACGGGCCATCTTTTTGTAATGTAATGCCTCTAAATCATCTAAGGGTTTATTAGTGGCAGATACTGGAGAAAAGTAGTAAATTATGCAGGTTGATATGCAGGGAAATACCAAGTGGTAAAAATGAATAGTTGTATCCGCAGGATAGAGTACGACAAAAAGAAATGTAAATGCTGATATGAGATAGCAACCGATTTTTGTTTTGGCGTGAAACCCACCAGCATAGATGCGCAAAGGCAAATAAAGAATAAGGAACAGCAAACATCTCGGAACGCAATTAAACACAAAGCCTAGAAAGAGAAGTGTTCCCCAGGTAAGAAGATTAAAGAAAAGATAATCCAAAGCCCAAATATATAGAGAAACATCGGCGCTGGGGATAAGACCTAAATGTATCCAAATCCGAACGATAGAAATGCTTGCTTTCATGAGTGATTTCTCTTAAAGCGATTAGCGGTATCGGGAATTCTAGGCTGATAGCCGGGCCCCATACAGGTTGAATTAACACTAATAATAACAAAGGCGCTGGCCAAAGTCAGGCAACCCTTCATTATCGCGCGGAAAGACTTTCTAAGAGACAATTTCATAACGTCCATCTCCTACAAAACTTATAATATGCTGACATTATAGAACGATCGGTAACGAAACAGAAAAAAGTTTGACCAAAATGCAGGTTTCTTTGACTGAAATGAAAAATAGGGGGGGATGTATACTCTAATATACGTATTGAGACAAATAAGATCACTATAATTTCTTTCGCGGGCAAACGGTTGCTGCTAATATTAAAATGAATTATCAGCTTATTTTGAAGGATATAAGTGTGCTTTAAAGTTGATGGGGTACAAAATGGATATCTGCCAAGTTGCTGCTTTGCACATAAGAAAAATGAGATTAGAAAAGAATATGACCATAGATGATCTTGCTGAAAAGTGTGATGTCTCTACACAAACAATCAAACTTATTGAAGCGGGAAGAAGAAATTTTAAAATAAAAACTTTGTATACAATAGCAAACTCTCTAAATGTCAGTAGTGATTATTTAATTGGCCGTATAGATACTCCAGTTCCAGAAAGTACAGTAGTAGGGAATTTGATATCAGAGTTAACAACAGAGGAAGTGATTTATCTGGTTTCAATACTGTCAAGGTATGTGGAAATTTTAAAGAAGGCAGGGACTGATCGTAATGAAAATAGTAGTGTGTGATGATGATGCCCTGGTTTACGAGCAGATGAAAAACATAATTGCGTCATACTCGATTGTGAAGAATGAAAATTTGGAGTTGACGTTTTACCAAACCGTAGAGGAATTGCTACACGCAAAGCATAAGTACGATATTCTCTTTTTGGACATCCGATTTAATAATTGTGATATTGGAATAGATGTTGCAAAAAAGCTTAGGAAAGCAGGAAATACATCACTAATTATATTATTGACGTCTTTGCATTCAAAAGCGATAGAAGGATATGAGATAGGGGCATATCGATATATTGTAAAACCTATTATTAAAGAGAAAATGTATGCGGTTTTAGATGAAGCGATTTCTTCAATCCGTAGCAATTATCGAGTGATTTTGGTTAAAGATATGTATAATACCGTAGTAGTCAAGATACAACAAATCCTGTACATTTATTCGAATGCAAGAAAAAGATGTCTAGTTACATTAGACGGTGAAATAGAGACATGGGAACAACTAAAAAGTATTTACGAAAAATTGCCACAAGAACAATTTGCATATGCACAAAAGGGATTTGTTGTAAATTATAAAATGATAAAAAAATTGAATAAAACGGGCGTCGAATTGGTAAATGGAGAAAACGTTCCAATTAGTCGTGGTATGAAAAACGAATTCTTTGCAAATTATTTTGAATTTTTAGGGAAATAAAATGATTGATGCCAGTATTGCATTGCTAAAGTGTGTTATTGATTACGGATTATGCATCTGGGCCTTTTCATGGTTTGCAAAACGCAAAAGTGAAAATAGGGCTCTTTTTTTAGGAAGCATATTTTTGTCTTCACTTTTTCTTTTTGGAATTAATATGCTAGAAATTCCGTGGTTAAATACAATAGTATCTGCGTTTACTTTATTAGTATTATTTCTTGTTGTTTTTTATACACGTTGGCAACAAGCTTTACCTTTGGCACTTATATTGGTGACATTATGCGTTATTTGCGAATTCACACCACCATTAATTATGTCTGCTCTTATAGGAAACAATCTTGCGCAGACAATCGAAATAACGATTGACGCAGCTGCATTCAACTTGATTGCTAGCGGAATTTTTTATATTGTTTTACGTGTGGGACGTTTCATATTAAACCGAATTTATGGGGAAAAGACCCCTATTTACACTAAGAATAATGGATGGGCATCGATATTTCCGATTGTTTCAATCGTGTTTGTATATTATATTGTATATATGGGAGCGGTTGCTAATACATCGCAGACCACAATGATGGGCGGAATTCTATACGCATTTATATTAATCTCAAACATATGTTTTTTCCTAGGAGAAGTTGCGACAGAAAAAAGATATCTTACGGCAGAAGAATACAAACAGATGATGTTTGAACAGGAAAAAACGGAAGCTGTTATGAATTTGCAAGAACAACATCTAAAAGAAATGAAAGGGCTAATTCACGACTTCGAAGCACAGCTTAATGGACTGCAACTGCTGGCTCGAGAAAATAAAAGTGAGGCCTTCAAAAAGAGTATTGAGGAAGTTCGAGAAAGCATACAGGAAAGGAACGATTTCTATTTTGTGGAATCAAAAGCACTTCAATTAATTTTAAATCAAACGAATGAGCTGTGTATAAAGTATGGGATTGAATTCTGCGCAGATATTCGGTACGGGAACTTTCTTTTTATGACTTTCCCAGATGTGTTTTCTTTATTTGAAAATGCACTATGCAATGCTGTAAATGCCTGCCTTCAACTAGGTGAAGAGGAGAAGAAACGGATTGAATTGAGAGTATTTCGGCAACATGAGCAAATAGTAGTTTTGCTGGCAAACACATATAATAAAGCTAATACACGTTCAAACACATACGCATTACATCCACATCATGAACATGGATATGGAATACAAAACATTAAAAGAGTAATTAGAAAATACAATGGTACATATTTGGTAAAAAAGGAAGATGTCTATAAATTAATGATTTCTTTTCCATTGGATGTGGGTAATGTTAAGATTTGAAATTGATCAAAGCGGATACCGCCCGCCTAGCAAAGAGCGGTTCCGCCAATCCTCAATGTGGATATACGCTTTCTTGTTCGGTTCACTAATGGTGGATGGTGACACTTTGCTTCCTCATAGTGCCTCGGTAACATTCCCTCCACGTGCTGGACGGATATGCCAGCCAATACATCTCAATGAGAGCCTCTCCCGCGCTGCTTTCACGGCGGCGATACCGCTCAATGATGGCGGTTTCAAAAGAGACGCCCTTGAGGCGAGGCACATGGAGCGTGACGTCTCCGGAGGTCGTGGTCAGGTTCCGGTCATAGTGACCGCTGCGGTAGCCCTGGCGGGCTTCATTGCGCTCGTAACGGGCAGCCTGGGTCAGTGCCTCTGCCTCTTTCTCCAGCAGCTCGTTCAGTGTTTCTTCCACGCTGCCACGGACCAATTCCTTAATCTGACCCTTGATTACTTCCTCGTTAAGCTGTACAATCTTCTCAGACATGGTTTGCAGACTCCTTTCAGAATGGTGTGTGGTAACTTCATTCTACCAGAGACCTGCAAACCGTGTCTATTTTTGTTTATAGCAATTTGCGCAACTTATTGTACCTTATCCTATTGTTTCTGCAATGACCGGAGGCGACCGGCAGGGAGTGCGTTTATGTTGCATGGAGTATGCGTTCAGCATCAGGCCGCAGGTATGCGGGCAAAAAAATAGCACAGCCACCGTAGCAGTGACTGTGCAGGGTAAGTCCTTTGAATGTATCAGGTGTGTGGAATTGTGATTTTTTCGATCTCTGTTTTGCTGCCGTCAACGGTCATCATGGCGAAAGTAATCTCCTGATCGAACCGGCGCTTGCCGCAGCTTCCCGGATTCAGCCAGAGGACGCCATTCGCCATTTGCTCGGCGTATTTATGAGAATGACCGTAGATCACTACATCCGTGTCGTGCAGGTCTTTGGGCACAAACTTCCTGTTATGAACCACAAAGAATCTGCATTGCTCAATCTGAAAGGTCAGACTTTCTGGTATGTTCTCTGCCCATTCTTTATCGTTATTGCCGCGAACGACGTAGACCGGCGCGATTTCCTTCAGTCGGTCAATGATTTCCGGTTTGTTGATGTCGCCACCGTGAATGATTACATCGCAGCCGGCGATTCTGTCCAGTACTTCCGGGCGAAGCAGGCCGTGCGTATCCGAAAGAACTGCTATTTTTGTTGCCATCTGCTCATCCTCCCGGCAGTGATTTTTGTGATTACAACTGCTTCCCCAAAGGTTTAGGTTCCTTTTTCTGGGAGCTCGTCAGCTGATAGCTGAATTCAATCAGCTCTTTGATCTCATCATCAGCCGCCGGGCCGCACAGCAGTATCGAAACCCATTTTTCCTTGTTCATATGGTACGCAGGATAGAATCCCGGCTGCATCCGGAGCATACCAATGATGGTCGGGTCACATTTCACATTCAGGACATCAACCACACCGGTTCCGTCCATACCCAGCTTAGACCGGTCAACTTCAATAATGACGCCATACCACCTGTTGTTATCTGTGTGGCGCAGGACAGCATTCCAGTCGTTCCACGGATAATCCGGTTCCGTACCGTAACGCTGCCTGCACCAGTCGAATACCTCTTGTCTGTTCATTTCTGCCTCATGAATTTAGAGAAATTGATAATTCTCCACCAAAATTGTTCATTGCAAACCTGCTATCTCCAAGTAACAATTCTTTCTCTACTGCATACTGAAAAGGGAAGAAATATGTAGAATTGTTCAGTTCTGCAAAGGAATAGTATCCGCTGTTGTCAACAAGCATCATTGTATAAACCATGAAAGCAGACACTCTGCTATTACGCACAGTGTGCTTCTCAATTTGATATCTGCCTGGCTTATCACAGTGGATAACATTCAGCTCTTTTAATGTAGAAATCAATTTATCGACCGAATGAAAAAGCGTTGTCCGCTCACCCCATTCGTCATATAGTTTTTGCTTAATCTGGCTCAATGCAATTTCGTCTTGAAATTCTGACATTTTGCCAATCAGCTTACACATATCATCGAAAACAGGGTAAGCTGCCATCATCATACACCAATGAACTTCCAATGCATATTCAGGTAAGTCTTTTATGATGCTGATAGCTTCATTTTTTAACTTGCTTCCAATTTCATTTTCATAAACCCAGATGTACATGAGTATTTCTCGGGTTTTCCTCAAATTAGTGGGGCTTGATATTTCAAAGCTTAGATATTCATTCAGCTGATCATGAATTTCCTTTTCAGAAAACCCTTCCATCACTAACTCAGCTGTTTTGTTCAGCCACTGCATCTTCAAATTTCTTGATAACCCTACCATCTTAGCCATTTGTTTTCTCCGCCTTTATTTTTATAAACGGAACAACAACTTCGTCTATTGTCATTCCACCATGGGTCATTACTTGTTCACCAGAAACATCAAGAGATGCCCCTGCATCGCAAATCAAATATTCATATTCTTTTGGCAAGTAATACTTCGGATATTCAAGCAATCCAAATCTGTCCTTCAACTTGCCTTTATCTGCAAAATCCTTTAGAACCAGCATACGATGACTCTTCGTTTCTACGTCAACGCCAGCGCCAACATACTTTCCAATACCGGTACATTGGGTATTACCATGATCCGCTGTAATATATACATCAAAGCCATTGGATAATAAGCGCTCCACCAAATGTCTCAGCTTCTTCTCATCAGCCAATACTGATATGTCATTATACATGCCAAGCCGCCCCTGCGGTTGCGCGTGAACCAGATCATCAACATCATTTATTATTACTGCCCCGCATTTGACGAAGGCATTAAACTCAGCATCATACCCACGTGCATATCCAATCTGGCTATCTGTGTATCCCAACGCTTTCGCACATGCCGTAAATTCAGCTTTTTCTTTGCTCTGAATCCAGGGCTCCCACAGCTGACTTGGAAATTTACCCGAAAGCAGGCATTGCCGGGATATAGAAGTTGTACTGGGAATCATGGCGAACATTGCAGACTGTTCATATTCAATTCCGCCGAAAGATTCGGATATAATATTCCAGTCAAACTCTGACATTCCATCCATCACGACAATGACAAATTTATCGCTGTGCTCATGCATATACTCCATTGTACGGCTTACCAGTACAGGAGTATCCTCATCGTTTTTTGTAGACAATGTTCCAAAGGACTTCATTACATAATCCTGAAACAGCGCATTGATCCTTTGTGTATCGATATTAAGCCCATATTGGATAGAATATCGATCAATCAAAGCTTTTTCCTCTGCAATACGATACCAGTCTTTATATGAGGGAATTGCATTCAATGTCGAGAGAATTGTCTTAAACCTTTCAGAAAAGTAGGCTGACAAATTACTCTTGCTGTAAACAATCGTATCGAAATACTGTTCCGTCTCCTCCCGACGCAGCAAGTTTTCATAGTTATTGGATATTACCATTGTCAGTAAATCCAAATCCATTATGGATTTATGTTGTAATACATCAGAATTCAATTTTGGAAATAGCGTATGCAACGATACTGCATAGATAGAAAGCCGCTGAAGTATGTCATAAGGAATATATGCTTTCTTTTCATTCAGTACTGCGATTTTGCCTTTTCCGCATTTCAAGTTCTTTTCATATTCAATACGGAAACTGAGATCATCCTTATATTCAACAATTTCAAATCCATGTACTGCAAAAGCGTGAATGTAATCTGTACGGCTATTTAAGCCTTCTGAATCATTGATTAGTATGAAATCAGAATACAGCGCAGGTGAATGATCGTACACATATTCCCCAAACATTATTACGCCTCCAATCTTATCAACATCATTAGGCGGAAATCTGGCAGAATAGTTCCGCCTTTCTTATATTCTGCCTCAATCTCTCGTTCCTCTTGATTAAGTTTAGCTATTCTTGAACGCCGAATATTATCAATACCTATATGCTCTGCTGCATCACGACGGAGAGACAGCGCATATTTGTATTTTTCGTACTGTTCTTTACTTCGCTTTTCCTGGCGTTCTTTTAATTCAACAAATGTATTGTAAGCGAAATCCATACTAATTTCCTGAAGCCGCTGATAATCCGATTCAGGAATATTGGGAGCCATGTTGCATACAAGTTGACTATTCTCATCCAAAAATACATCCATGATTCTTCCACCAGCCATGGGGCGAAGCACAAAGTCATCATTCACAAAAATGGGGAGAATTCGCTTGCCCTGGGTTTCTTCAGAAATGGAAAGCTCCCAAAGCATGAAATAACCTGCTTCATTTGGGAAATTCCGAATCCCAACAGATATAAGTTGTGAAGTATGATCTTGCAGAATGCTTCCGCGCAAATGACTGGTAATCATCTCATCATTAATGCTGATCCTATCAATCATGGTCAGGTCACGCCCCTTCCAAGACTCATAATATGCAAGCATCTGCCTTAATGCAGTATCCACATCAAAATTAGATTCTTTTCCGACCAGCTCAGTCAAATCCTTTTCTTCATGGAGAATATCCTTATACTTAATGGCATTGGCTGCCTGCTGGCGCATCTCCTTTTCTACGGAAACTATATTTTGCTCAATACGTGAGGAATGCCCAATAGAATTCATGTAAGCATCTGTGAAATCGCACTCAGCAACTTCGCTGTCCAAGACATCAGAATATTTATCGACGCCTAATTCTTTCATAATGACAGACAGTTTTTCTTCCAATACTTCACGGACACGGCTTTCTACTGTGTCTTTAATAATGAAGTTATAAATATGGACATCCCGTTGTTGGCCAATACGATCAGCACGGCCGCAGCGCTGTTCAATTTTCATTGGATTCCATGGCAGGTCATAATTGATAATAACATTTGCAAACTGCAAATTAAGACCTTCGCCACCGGCATCAGTAGAGATAAAAATGCTTGAATGCGTCTTAAACTCCTTCAGTGCCTCATTTCGTTCTTCTATATTCATGCTTCCGTTAAGAATGCTGACAGAATATCCTCTCGACTCCAGCAAGTCCTTCAAATAGGTTTGCGTCCCCACGAACTCGGTAAAGAGAATAATTTTCTGAGCAGGGTCCTCACTCTGAAGCGCATCAATAGTATCAAATAAAGCTTCGACTTTAACATCAGGATGCTGAAATTCAGCTTGCTTTGCCACAGAAATAATTAGCTTCAATTCTTCAATCTCGGCATTCCGGTCAAGTGATACAGCCTGCATGGCATCTGCATCGCCATCTTCAATGTCACGCTCTTCAAGATCCGCTTCACTCATGGAGCTTGCGCGCGTTTCTTCCTCCAAAAGAATATGTAAACGGCGTTCCAGGCTCTGACGAACCGCAGCAGTACTACTTGTAACCATCCGCTGCATGATAATCATCAGGAAAATAAGGCACATATTTTTCTTTCGATTTCTTCTTGCCTTATCATAAGTCTTAGACACATAAGAACTGACCAATTCATACAGCTGCCGCTGCAATGAGTGACGTTCATCCCAATGCAGCTCTACTAAATGTGTATATCGCTTTTTGAAAAGCAGATTTCCATTATTATCTATTGCTTCGCGTTTCTCTGTACGGATCAGATACGGTGCCACCTGTTCTTTAACAATAGATTTATAGTTTGGAAAAGCCTGCTCGTCCAACAACCGCACCAAGCGCAGAAACGGCTCAGTTTTTCCATTATGGGGTGTAGCGGTCAACAAAAGGAGATACGGACTTGCTTGAGAAAGAAGGTACCCAAGCTTATAACGAGCCACATCGCTGGAAGAACCAGCAACACGATGTGCCTCATCAATAATAATCAGATCCCAGACGCTATTGATAATTGCTTCGATCCGTTCCTGATTATACTTTTCAACCCGCTCATCTGACCAGCCTGCATGTTTTTCCACCGGCTTAATAGAATCCATTGGCGAAATGACTTGGTCAAATTGGCCATAGACATCGTCGTTGTCTGTCAGGCGACGAATTGTTTCAAAGTCAGATGGAAGTATCACTTGAAACTTTTCATGGAATTTTTCTTGCATTTCAGCCGACCATTGACTTACCAATCCAGTAGGACAAACCACCAGGATTCTTTTGACTAAACCGCGGGCTTTCAATTCTTTGATAATCATACCGGCTTCAATCGTTTTTCCCAATCCAACTTCATCCGCCAGAATATAACGGATATTATTGGTTTCCAAGGCACGATTTAGCACATGCAGCTGATGCGGCAACGGAATAATTCCACTGGATAGAGAAGATAGAATGCCAGAAGCAGTTTCGTTTTTGATTTTGGAAAGCAACACAACATAACGCAGGTAGTTTTCATCCAACTGCGCCTCATTACCACCCATATGTAACTGTTCTTCTGTTGCTCTGTACACGCTTCCGGTGGAGGGATTAAACACCTTATAAGAAGTATAACCCCATAGCTCAATGCGCTCCATAATCTGCACATTGGCTCCGGTTTGTGTGTCAAAAACGAAATCGCCTATACTAAACATTGCAATTCATCCTTCATAAATCAAACTCATATTCCGTTTCTTCCTTTTTCAAAACGGATCTTGCCTCATTAGGAAGACACTCCAGTTTTTCAATCACTTGAGATACCCATGTAGGGACTTTTTCAGGCTTGTCGATCTCCTCTTTTGTGCGAATATATAACCTAAGAGCTTTTGCCTTACCAACATCTCCGATAGAAAGATTTTCTTCAAGTCGGTACTCAAATCCCAGATAGTTTTCATGAACGATACCATCTGGGAAGTCATCTTCGCACCCAAACAGCTGTAGTATCCCGTGATTCTTTTTGATGGTCGCTTTTTCATCATCATGTCCGATGTTTTGCTTATCTCCATCGAAAATTGCAAAACAAGGAATTCCAAACTCACTATACAATCGATAGAAGCGGTCAATTTCGCTTTTACCGCCGCAACGAACGATAGTAACACCTTCTGCAATATAATCATATCCCAATAAATCGAAGAAATATGGGAGGATCAACGCTTCACTTTCACCTTCAACCAGAATGACTTTTCGCGCAAACATAGCTTCACTAGCTCGCTGCGAATCTCCAGTATTTTCATAAGCGTCTTTATATATGAACATCAGTTCTTCTTCTGAAGAATCTATTTTTGTACGGAGCTTAAGGTCGGCAACAAAATCAGCAGGATTCGCTTTTCTGATGTATGTTCCGTTATTCATTGATTTTCGCACAACATTGATCTCGTTAAACCTATCAAGAGACACAAACTCCGTCGAGTGCGTTGTGATGAATACCTGCGTTCCATTTTCCGCTAACTCACGAATAATCTTATGGAAATTCCGCCTTCCCTGAGGATGAAGATACAGTTCAGGCTCATCAATAAATATCGGAGTTTGATTTTTCAGCTTCAATTGAGAATACGCCTTCAAAATCGCAATAGTGATACTAGCTTGAACTCCCATGCCCAGCTCCGATGCACGGAAAGTTAGTCCGGTTTCCGCTTCATTAACCATGATTTGTAGTGTCCTAAACAAGTTCCAAGGATCGTACATATTCAAGTCAACATTGAAATCTGAAGGTTCACGATTAAGTTGCCGAGCAGTTTCCGTCCTAAGGATAGTTGTAAATGTCTCCATAAGATTGTTTCCACTTTCATCCTTCACTGAAAATAGAATATCATCTCTGACTCTTTGCATTTCAGACTTAAATGCTTCGCTCTTTGGCATAGTCTCCCCGGTCGATGGATCTGTTGTCATCTCAGTCAAAAATCTGGCGTTAATATCGCGTAAAAGTCTACCGAGGATAGTCCATCGATTCGCTGCCGGATTCTCAGCTATTTTCCTATCCGCTCCTATGAAAGCAGATATGTATTGCTGCCGAATATCGTCACTGACGTATCCATTTCCGTCTATGTTCAAGCCTGATTTTTCGTTATGATATCTGTCGTACCACTTGTTGGTCATCTGTAAAAAATGCCCATTGTCGAAGTACAGCGTAATGGCAACTCGTGCATCTTCATTGCCTCGAAAGTAATCCTCTTTAGGGAAGTTATTGAACGAGGGATAGACTGGTCCAAGAACCCATTCAATCGCTGCAAAGATATTACTCTTGCCGACACTATTCTCGCCAATGAAGACATTTACCTTATCGGAAAGTTGGATATCTATATCTTTTATGCTTTTATAATTCTGAATCTGAATTCTGGTAATCTTCAATGTCGATCCCTCCCAATTATGCGTTCCTCAACTATTTCCAGCATATATAGGCAGACATTTGCCCTACCGTTAGGTAAGGTAACTGCGTTTTCAATCTATATGCTTGATCTTTTACTGAGGCGTTGCATATCTCGCATTATCTAAAATATTTACATTCACTGCTATCCAGTCAATATCACCGGTGGTATTGCTTGAAGTCCAATATTTTCCACTTATTCTGGCATTGTCTTCGCTGAGAATCATTCGACATGTCCCATGCTGAATTGGATTCTCTCTCTGGGTTGCCGAGGAAGGGTTTGTCATATATGTGTAGTACAGAACGTCCTGACCATATTCGCGAACAATCTCCGCAGTTATCGTAACGCTTGAATTGATATCTGTCGCCGTCTGAATATCAATACCAAGCCAAGATTGTTTAACCTGAACACGCATAGGTTTTTCTCCCGCGGTCCCATTAAAGTTATAATGGATGGTTCCTATGTATTTTTCTTTCAAAATCGGGGGGCGATTCCAGGGAATGATTCGCCACATCCATTTTTCATAAATGCAAAAAAGAATTGTTACAGCAGTCACCGCATAACCGACATAGGATGTATAATCTCCAAATTCTTGCGGTTTCTTAATCAAATAACATATAGCAAAAGTCACCGCTGCTATGATTATTGCTGGTTTGAAGAGTTTCTTTATCCGTTCGTTCATCCTTTGCCTGCTCCTTACTCGTAATCATAAAAATAAGACAGTTGGTCTAAAAAATTGCATAAATTTGTATGATCACTCGTTGTCGGGCACAAAGCCTTGATTCCATTAGCTTCTTTATACTCCCCAAAATCATCCTTCCTGCGTCTTAACATTGCAATGAGTTGATTGAATGCAAACACTTTGCGGTAATTTCCACAATTTGAAAGATACCAGGAATCCTCAACATTCCACAGCAACGATTCAAGCATAAACGAACTGACATTTTTGGCTGCACTGCTGTATGCTGTACAAGAACTATCTTCCATCAGGTAGCGCATCTTTTTCATAATACGAACCATTTTCTTGTAATGGTGATTTGTAGCATTGTTTTTCTTCCGTCCGTTAGCAATATGCTGCTCTGGATAATTGATAATCATGCCACCATGATCAGGGTAAATCACAACTCCACCAATGAAGTTGCTCTCATCCCGCTTATAATCCTGACGGTAGTCTCGATATCGACGGCAGGGAACTGTGTCAGCATCCTTACGATATGTATTTCCATGAACCTTTATAGACTTGTTCTTTCGCTCCACATCAGAACCAAATTTTTCTTCTAATGCCTCTTGAACTTCGTCTTTGAACGATTTTGCGCCTGCAGGAACGGTTGTAAAACCGTAATCTGCATCGCTCTGTGGATACATTGTTCCTGATGCTCGGTATTCAGTACGAAAAACTTCTTCCTGAATCACTGCAACATCCACATCACTTTCAGTACGTACATTCGTATTATTTGCGTAGGAGCCTTGCACAAATAGTTTGATTTTACGCGAATCTGATGAACGACGCATTTGCAAAGAATACGAAAGAGTATCAGGATACAGCGGTGCAATAGCTGCATTATCATCGGTAAAACCAAGTGTTTTCAATGCATCAGCCACCATACGGATTGCATTTTTGCACTGTCCATCCTCAGTTGCACTAAGAGGCTGAGAATATGTATTCAGCATAGATTCCGTAAATTTCAAACTAATCCCTCCTATCAAACACGTCCCAGACTGATATCGTAGTACATGAGCAGGTTCGGGTCCTCCTGGATGGTGGACTCCGGCAGGCGCTCAGCGATATTTACGATAGCCTGGTAGTTCTTATCCTTCCACAGGCGGCTAAAGCCCACGCGGATGGCTTCAGAACGGAAGGATTTCAGCTTGCCTTTGCTGTTCATATAGCCTTCAAATTCCTTCCAGAGCTTCTTCTCACGCAGCTTTGCCACATCGCCTTCCTTGGTAGTATCCGGAATATACCAGCGTCCGTTTTCATCCTGGAGGAAGTTTTCTTCCAGCAGAACCGACAGCTCCGGCATAGCCTCGTAGCGATCCACGCTCTTGACTTCCTGCATGAACTTGAGCTGGATCTCGGCATAGGTCTGCGGACCGCCAAACTGCTCGTCCAACTGCTGATACAGCCAAGAGATGGCGGACTTTTCGTTCGTCACAAACAGCGAGAACTGAATAGGCTCTACATCAGTCTTGATGCGGGCAGTATCATATTCGTTGACCTGATCTGGCAGGAAATACATGTTGTCCCGCTTCAGGAATCGCTCATCCAATCCCTTGTAGAAGTCAGTAGCATCCAGTGGTACAGGAATGCCCTGCATGATGTGGTATGCTACCATTCGGTCAAAGAGAAGGTACGCTTGCCGCTCAGCAATCAGCTCAATCTTTTCGTTCTTAACGACAACGACTGGAATGTTCTCTAAGTGCTGACGAACAAAGGACCATGCTGTTTCTTCAGAACCTGCCTGTGAAAAGAAATCCTTATGGAACTTTTCACTTGGTTTGTAACATGAAATGACCAAATCTTGCTTAACTGCACTTGATGATGTTACTTGTTTAAAGCTCGACTGTTTTTTATCGAGTGTTCTTACATCTGCTACAACAAATCCTGCTCGTGCAATGGATTCTTGAATAGCATTCCATACTGCATTTTTTGAATTATGAAATTCAACAGTCATCCAATGGTTTGGCTTTAAAATGCGATATAGCTCTTTAAAGCAAGCCGTCATGAGATTTTGGTACTCTAACAGTTGTTTCCCTTGTTCAGGATTTATAATTGCTTCGTCCTTATTATCAGTTATGACTTTGAGCCAGCTTTCCCACATGAAGCTCAATTCAGAATAGTTCAGATTAGAACCAAATGGAGGATCTGTAAATAATGTCTACTGAATAACCATCCGTTTTTCACGCGATTGCAGAAGTCCGAGTAGC
>ENA-OPNB01001471-OPNB01001471.1-human-gut-metagenome-genome-assembly--contig:-NODE-1471-length-16715-cov-2.349700_pt1 | contig 16715 bp, 18 predicted proteins | sample MGYA00241528_ERZ501754 | MGnify/ENA primary metagenome ERZ501754 (study PRJEB25962, sample SAMEA2042646) | human gut metagenome | biome: human gut; feature: human-associated habitat; material: faeces... | reverse complement strand
GGGCAGTACAGACCGGTGACAGACAAAAAAGAACAGGAAAATCCCAGATCTGTCAGTGTCAGCACACCGGCAGCGGCTAAGATCTCCACCATGACCAGGCCGCCTAAGAGTACAAGGCCCATTATATAGAAAATTCGATCGGTTGAATTCATGATTTCCTCCTGATAGTAAAAGTAAATATAACACAGTTTCTATCATAGAACAGAAAACAAGAAAATGTCAATGATATACTTGACAAATTGTGGGGAACTATGGTAATCTATTCAAGGTGTTATAAAAGCAGAGTTATCCACTCTCACCTTGCCGTATAACATTTGTTATCACACGGTATTGGTTCACATCTATTATAATGATAGGAAATGTTTTACGTGGATAGCTGGCTTTTAGAAACAGCTATCTTTTTTTCATTTAGGAGGTAAGAACAATAAGCGATTTAATGATTAACGAGCAGATTCGCGACAGAGAAGTTCGTGTAATTGGACCAAATGGAGAACAGCTTGGCATTATGTCAGCAAAAGAAGCATATTTCAAAGCAAAAGATGCAGGACTTGATTTGGTAAAGATTGCACCGACTGCAAAACCGCCGGTATGTAAAATTATTGACTACGGCAAGTACCGCTATGAGCAGGCTCGTAAAGCAAAAGAAGCAAAGAAGAAACAGAAAACCATCGAGACAAAAGAAATCAGACTTTCGCCAAACATTGATACCAATGATTTGAACACGAAAGTAAACCAGGCAAAGAAATTCCTGCAAAAGGGAGCTAAAGTAAAAGTCTCACTCCGATTCCGTGGTAGAGAAATGGCTCATAAAGATGTAGGGAGGGAAATCCTGAATGCGTTTTTTGAAGAATTAAAGGACGTTGCTTCCGTCGACAAACCTGCGAAGATGGAAGGAAGAAGTATGGTAATGTTTTTATCAGCCACAAAATAATAACGGAGGAATAATATCATGGCAAATCAGAAAATGAAAACAAAAAGAGCTGCTGCAAAGCGCTTTAAAGTTACCGGTACCGGTAAATTGAAAAGAAACAAAGCATACAAGAGTCATATTTTGACTAAGAAGACAACAAAGAGAAAAAGAAATCTCAGAAAGTCTGCTCTTGTAGATGAAACTAATGTAAAAACAATGAAAAAGATTATGCCATACAGCTAATGGCGAAGGAGGGAACTGACAAATGGCTAGAATTAAAGGCGGAATGAACGCAAAGAAAAAACATAAAAGAGTATTGAAACTGGCAAAGGGTTACAGAGGCGCAAGAAGTAAACAGTATCGTGTTGCAAAACAGTCTGTTATGCGTGCGTTGGAAGAGTCCTATACAGGTAGAAAACAGAAAAAGAGACAGTTCAGACAGCTTTGGATTGCTCGTATTAACGCAGCAGCTAGAATGAATGGTCTTTCCTACAGCAAATTTATGTATGGTTTGAAACTTGCTGAGGTAAACGTAAACCGTAAAATGCTTTCTGAGATGGCAATCAGTGATCCGGAAGGTTTCGCTTCTTTGGTAGAAGTAGCAAAAAGCAAATTAGCTTAAGTTTTATCTGTTATAACAAACAAGTACAAAAAGGTATCTCATTGTGAGGTACCTTTTATCTTGCAGTAAAAGTGAAACATCACGATTAATGGAAAGGAAATGAGGGAAATGAGTCAGACGCATAAGCAAAAAATAGCGGCATTGCTTGCCGTAACCTTAATTTTGTGTGACCTCATGAGCGGGAGTCCTGCCCATTTGCAGGCAAGACAGAAGAACAATCAGACGGAGTGGAGTGAAGAGCCAACGCCTGAACCGACAGTAGAACCGACTGCGGAGCCAACAGAGGAGCCGGAGCCAACAGTTACGCCACAGCCAGCCGAAACTCCAAAGCCGGTGGAAAAGTATGAACTGGTATCGCCCCACGCCAAATACTATAAAGGCGGCATGAAGGGGATTCATTACCGAAGGGTTAAAGGGAAAAAAGTGTATCACCTTTACTCATATACGACGGATTCGGTAAAACTTGTTATGTCACAGGCATCAGCTTTCGAGGTTTACGGAGGTACTTCGAAAAAAGAAGTAAAAAAGAAGTTAGTTACCGTATCTTCCTCTGGGGTGGTAAAATGTAAGACAAAAAACAAAAAAATTTACACGCTCTTAAAGGCAACGTCCAAAGTGACAGGCAAAAGCTGCTATATTTACATTTATTTTAATGAAAAAATTAAGAGCAAAAGCGGCAGCAAAATAAAGTTATGGGAAAAGAAAAAGGCGACAGTTTCTTTTAACTATGCCAAAAAGAAATTGTCTTTTGGAATAAAGAATAAAAAGATTGCAAGTATCAATAAAAACGGGCGTATTACGGCGAAAAAGAAGGGTACGACTTACCTTTTCGTAAAGGTGAAAGATTCGGATAAAAACCAGTGCAGGATTAAAATTGTTGTAAAAGAAGAACCGTGGATTGTCAGTGAAAAGGATCAGAAATACGACTACGCAGAGATGACAAGAGATTTGCGTAAGATTGCCCGCAAATACCCCGGAAAAACCGGGCTGTCGAGCATTGGCAGGACATATGACAACAGGGAAATCTGGTGCCTGCGTGTGGGAAATCCTTCTGCGGCAAAGAAACTTGTGATTGATGCGGCAATTCATGCCAGAGAGTGGAAAAATACACAGGTCATTATGCGACAGACCGAGGAAATTCTTCGGGAATATGGTGAGCACCGCGCAAGATTCCGTTCGACCTGTCTTTATATTCTGCCGATGGATAACCCGGACGGTGTGACAATTTCGCAGTATGGGGCAAGTGGAATCCGCAATGCAAAACTTCGCAAGAAAATACAAAAGATAGGGCATTTCAATACGTGGAAAAATAATGCCAGAGGGGTTAATATTAACAATAATTTCCCTGCCGGTTTTTCAGCAGATAAGAAAAAGGATAAAAAGAAGGGGAAGAAAAGGAAACCGGATGCCACAACATATACAGGAAAAAAGGCAGCGAGCGAAAAGGAAACGAAGGCATTAATTTCTTTTATTAAGCGGATATCGCCAAAGACGGTGTTGAATCTCCATTCGACCGGCAGTATTTTATACTGGGATTTTGATGTATCGTCGCCACTGCATGAAAAGCAGTACAGGTTAGCAAGTGAAATAAAAAAGAGAAATCATTACCGAATGATGCCAAAGAGTTCGAGTACAGAAGAACACGGAGGCTTTGCGGACTGGCTTGTGTACGAGAAGAAAATTGTGAGTGTTACGGTAGAAACAGGGACAGTGCCATGTCCTTTGCCGCACTCTCAGTATAAAAAGATTTATAAACGAAACAAAAAGATGTTTCGCTGGTTTATGCTATCTTATTAAACAGGTAATTGGATACGAAAAGGAAGGTGCATTAAAATGGAACGAACGAGAAGACTGCGGATGAATGAACGAGTGAGAGATATGGTGCGGGAAAATCATGTCCGGGTGGACGAATTGATTTATCCGATTTTTGTAATAGAAGGAGAAAATATTTGTGAACCGGTAGAGTCGATGCCGGGCATCTGCCAGTATTCGATTGACAGACTTCATGAAGAACTTGACCGAGTGCGTGAGGCAGGGATTCCGGCAGTTTTATTGTTTGGTATTCCGGCACACAAAGATGAGCAGGGAAGTGGTGCGTATGCCGAAGACGGAATCGTGCCACAGGCGATTCGCTATATTAAGAAAAATTACAAAGAACTTGTTGTTGTTGCGGATGTCTGCCTGTGTGAATACACATCACATGGACACTGCGGTCTGATTTGCGATGGGGAAGTTTTAAATGATGAAACGCTTCCGCTATTGGCAAAGGCATCTGTTGTGTATGCCAAAGCAGGAGCAGATATCATTGCACCGAGTGATATGATGGATAAACGTGTTGAGGCAATTCGCCTGGCTCTTGATGAAGAAGGTCTATATAATACGCCGATTATGTCCTACAGTGCAAAATTTGCGTCGGCATATTATGGACCATTCCGCGATGCCGCACATTCGGCACCGGGATTTGGTGACCGGAAAAGTTATCAGATGGATCCGGCAAATGGAGAAGAAGCTCTGCGTGAAGTAGAGCAGGACATCAAAGAAGGTGCGGATTTAATTATTGCAAAACCGGCGATGGCGTATCTGGATGTGCTAAAAGATATTTCCATTCATTATAATATTCCGATTGTGGCGTATAACGTCAGCGGAGAATATGCGATGGTGAAGGCAGCTGCGCAAAAAGGCTGGATTGATGAAAAACGAATTGTGATGGAGCACATGATTGGATTTAAGCGTGCCGGTGCAAAAATGATTATTACTTATCATGCGCTTGATGTAGCTCGGTGGCTTAAGGAAGAACAAAAGGAGCAGTAACCATGATTTTTGGCTATGTTGGAATTTGCTATAAAGAAGCACCACTTGCCCTGCGCGGGCAGGTGGCGTTACCCGACTCAAAAAAAATTGAATTATGGGAGCGGCTTTCTGTCATTGGCTTAAAACAATGTGTGATTGTCTCGACCTGCAACCGCAGCGAGATTTTCTATTTTTCTCATTCGGATGCGGTGACGGGGGAGCAGGTGCAGTCCTGCTACCAGGACATTTTCCCGAATGTTTCGTTTGGGGATTACTGTAAGAAAAAAGAGGGCAGTGAGGCGGTTTCTTATTTGTTCCGCGTGGCGGCAGGCTTGGAATCGTTAGTCGTAGGGGAAGACCAGATTTTAGGGCAGGTTGTTGAGGCGATGGATTTTGCCAGGACCATGGGGCACAGCGGCAAAGAATTGGAGCGCATTGTAAGGGATGCAGTGACGTGTGCCAAGTGGATTAAGACGAATTACCGCATCAGCGAAAAGCCGCTGTCAGTCAGTTATATTGGCGTGAAAGAACTGCACCGTGCCGGTGGTGTTAGCGGGAAAAATATTCTTGTGATTGGAAGCGGGAAAACGGCGGCACTTGCTTTGACATATTTGTTTGAATACGGAGCAAAAAAGATTTATCTGTGCAGCCGGACGTTTGCGCACGCAAAAGAATTGTTAGCGGTACATGAAAATTTGACAGTGGTGGATTATCATGAGCGTTATGATGCGATGAAACGGTGTGAAACGGTTGTATCAGCAACGTCATCGCCGCATCTGGTTGTTTTGTACGATAAATGGAAAGAGACGGGTGTCACACAAATGCAGTTTTTGGATTTGGCATCACCGAGGGATATTGACAGCCGGTTACAAGAAGTTCCGGGGGTGCAGTTGATTGATATAGATACGCTGCAGAAAATTACCGAAAAAAATCAGAATGAGCGGGAAAAACTGGCGGCAGATTGTGAACAGGTTATTGAGGAAAAGGTGCAGGAGACGATGGAATGGCTTTTATTGAGCCGTGTGGATGGCACGATTGAGACGCTGCAGAAACGGTGTTCACAGATTGAGACGGACAGTTATGAATATTTAAATCGAAAAATTCCTCTCAATCACAGAGAGCAGAAATTATTGAAAAAGGTGCTTCATGCTTCTTTGCAGCGCTTGATTCGTGAGCCGATTCAGGAATTAAAGCAGTTGGAGGACGAAGAAAAGCAGAAAGAGTACCAGAATATCTTAAAAACATTATTCCGAATGTATGAAGATGAATAAAAGCATAAGCGCAACCTTATACTTTTATTAAAAATCGCTATAAGTAAAACATTATAATATTAAATGGAATATATTTACAAAGTTATGCCTTGGTGTTACAATAATCTCAAAGAGAGGGATCGTATACGAAACAGGGGTTGTTTACGGGGCGGTTTCAAAAACAAAAAATGATTGGAGGACACAAGGTTGAAAAAACAGTTTTGTAAAACAATGAGTTATGTGATGACGGCAGCATTGCTTCTTGGCGTGTCAATGCCATCTTCACCGGCAGCAGCAAAGAAAAAGGCACCGAAACTTAGCACAAAGAAAGTAAGCATTTCGGTTGGACAGAAAAAGACGATTAAGCTGAAGAATGGAAAGAAAGCAGTTTGGTCCATTAAGTCAGGCAAAAAGGTTGTTAGTCTTTCGAAGAAAAAGAAAACAAGTGTGGTAGTAAAAGGTAAGAAAGCTGGAAGTGCAGTTGTATTAGCGAAAGTCGGAAAGAAAAAACTGACCTGCAAAGTTACTGTTAAGGCAAAGAAGCCGGCAGTTACAAAAGCACCGGCAGTTACCACTGCACCAAACACGAATAAACCAAGTACGGCACCGACAGCAACACCAACAGCTGTAGTACCGACACCAACTGCTAATCCGGCAGCAGGAGCAAGCAAACCAACACCAAAACCAACAGTAGCACCGGAATTTGTATCTTCTGAGTTCAAATATGATGGTCTTGACCAGAGTTGGATTGACAAAAACATTGACCCAGAAAAACCGGTTGTTGCATTGTCATTTGATGATGGTCCGGGAGGTTATTCGGAATTTGTTGATTATGGTATGCAGATTCAGAAGGCTTTGACAGCAGCAGGCGCTCATGCAACATTCTTCTACATCGGTGCTCATATTGAGCATGATGAGGATTCCAGAAATGAAGTTCTTGCAGCGAAAGAGGCTGGATTTGAGGTGGCAAATCATTCTTATGATTCCAATGGGTTGAATAGTGTAGGACCAGAGGTAATCAAAGAGAAGATTGCTAAGACAGATGCACTTCTTTCTGAAATCACCGGATACAAACACTTCTTGTTCCGTGCGCCAAACGTTGCTTATAGTCAGGCGATGTATGCAGTAATCGAGAAACCGTTTATCGATGTATCGATTTGGAGTCAGGATTATCAGGATAAAACAACGAAAGATGATTTGGTAAACAATGTAATCAATAACTTAAAAGATGGCGGTATCATTAACATGCATTCCGTTCATGATAAGACAGCAGAGGCAGTTCCGGAAATTTTGGAGCAGTGCAAAGACAAAGGATATCAGGTAGTTGGCGTTTCTGAATTGTTTGCGATTAAAGGCAAAAAGCTTATGACAGGTGTGAAATACAATAACGCTGAGTAAGATTTGAAAATGGATTGTTGAAAAGCAGGGCTGTTATAATAAAATAGTCTAAAGATGGCAAAAGAAGTTTGTTCGATATAAACGAATGGAACTTCTTTTGCTATTTTTATTTTATACGCAGACATGCCGCTCTTTGGTTGCGGCGTCTCTTTATCTGTGATAAAATAGAGTAAATGGCGTGAAAGGAGCATGCATATGACAGGGATTGTTTTTGAAGGTGGGACATTTCGACCGATTTTTAGCTGCGGTGTGATGGATGCACTGTTGTCGGAGAATATATTACTGCCTTACTGTATTGGTGTTTCCGCTGGAATTGCGGATGGCGTCTCGTATATTTCTAAACAACCACAGAGAAATTTGGAAATTATGCAGAAATACCGTAATGATAAGCGATATATGAGCCGGAGCAACTGGAAAAAAAATAAAAGTATTTTCGGACTGGATTTTGTTTTTGGAGAAATTCCGGACCACTTAATTCCATTTGATTGGGACACCTTTCGTTCATATGAGGGAACTTGTCTAGTTGGTGTGACAAATGCAAAAACCGGACAGATTGAGTATAAAAACGCAATGGATATGGATGAGAAATTTACAATGCTTCGTGCAACCTGCGCATTGCCAATGTTTTTCCCAGCGATTGATTTGGACGGACAGAAGTATTACGATGGCGGGCTGGTTGACCCGATTCCGTTTAAAAAAGCGTTAGATGACGGTTGTGACAAATTAATTGTTGTGCTTACGCAGCCACGCGGTTTTGTGAAACGTTATGGCAAATATGATAAAATGGGTGCCAGAATGCTAGGACATAAATATCCGGAGATTAAGCGCGTGATTATGGAGAGACCGGACCACTACAATGCCATGGTCAAAGAGTGTGAGGCATTAGCGAAGGAAGGAAAAGTGTTGATTCTACGGCCGAACCATTTACTGAACAGCTTTGAAAGTGATGTGCGCAAACTGGAAATGGCTTATTGGCATGGTTACCGCATGACAAAAGAAAAGATGAAAAAAATCAAGAGGTTTATTGAGGAATAAAGGAGATTGCAAATGAAACAACAAAAGCAGCAAAAAGAATATGGGAAAAAGTTTTTTGTGCCAATTTTGCTTATACTGGCAGTGCTTCCATTGATTACCAATGCACATATTTATGATAATGGATTGAGTAAACAATTATGGTCATCGGCAAATGGTCAGGTGACGGATTTCTTTTTGTATTATAAATCACATTTTCTGATGATACTGGGTGCTATTGTTACGGTGATTTTGGCATATTGGCTTTGTACTGGTGAAAATGGCAGATTGTTTGATAAAAATGCGTGGATTCCGTTGATTCCGGCATCGGTGTTTGCCCTGTTTTCGCTGTTTTCAGCGATGGGAGCGGTGCATGCAGAGGATGCGTTCTTAGGCGGTTATGAGCAGTTTGAGGGCGTGTTTGTCCTTCTTATTTATGTAATTTGTTTTATATTTGTATACGGTTACGTGAAGAAAGAAGAGGTAGTGGAGTGGCTTCTTAACGGACTGACTGCCGGTTCTTGTGTTGTCAGTGTTCTCGGTGCATTCCAAACGTTTGGTCTGGACTGGATTCAGAGTGCATGGGCAAGGCCTTTGGTTACGACTGAACTGGCTGGCAGAAGTGGATTTAATATTAAATTGACATTTGGCAAGGGCATGGCATATTCTACACTTCACAATCCGAACTATGTTGGTTCATATGTAGCGGTTGTTTTACCGATTACGATTCTTTTGCTTTTTACGGCAAAGAAAATGACATTTCGTGTACTGGCTCTGATATCTACCGTTTGCCAGTTGATTATGCTGTATGGCTCACAGTCATTGACCGGACTGATTGGTGTTGCCGGAGCTGTTATTGCAGCACTGATTTTTCTGCTTCCCTATGCGAAAAAGCATCTGCTTGTTTCGGTTGGAGCGGTTGTTGTGTGTATTGCTGCGGTGGTCTGCGTGCTCGTTGCAAAACCCGGCATTTTAAACCGATTTACGGGCAGCGAGGGAGAAAAAACGACGAATACTATTTCGTCCATTCAGACAAAGAAAAATTCGTTTGAAATTGTGACCGGCAGCGGAAAGACGGTTGTGGGAGGGTTTACTTCGACTGACAGTATCGGTTCCTTTTCTTTGAAGGATAAAAAGGGAAAAACACTGGAGACTGCGACAAATAATAATGTTGTGACGATTGCAGAAAAAGGATATGAGAAGATTAAATTCTCAGCATCTGCTGTTGAAGTTGATAAAACAACGATTCCGTGTCTTGAAATTGGTGCAGACGGAAAAACGTGGGATTTGGTGAAAAAAGATAATAAACTTTTGTATTATAATCCGCAGGGACGATTGGACAAACTGAGAAAAGTGGATTCGATTGGTTTTGAAAATAATTACGATTTTGCGACCCGCCGTGGTTATATTTGGTCACGTACATTTCCAATGCTTAAATCAACGGCCTTGATTGGTGTTGGTGCGGATAATTTTGTATATGAATTTCCGAATAATGATTATGTGGGAAAAGTGAATTCTGAGTTTAATGCGCAGCTTATTACGAAACCGCATAATATGTATCTTCAGATTTGGACGCAGGACGGTATGCTTGCCTGTCTGGCATTGATTGCTTTGTACGTGATGCTTGTTATTGCAACATGGAAGAATTGCATGAATGCAGAGAAAAAGACATGGCTTCAAAAAACAGCAATGGCAATTTTTTGTGGTGCCAGTGGTTACATGGTAGTTGGTCTTGCAAATGATTCAAGTGTATGTGTGGCACCTTTGTTCTGGATCCTTATGGGACTTGGGTTTGCCGTAAATCATATGATAAAACGCAGTAAAGCGAAAGAGGAAGAACAGTAAAATACGGAGGTGATTGTATGGCTCGAAGATGCAGTGTGGAAAGAGCAAATAAACAAATTGGCGGTTTCGCCAGTGCAAAGAAAAATATGGTGATTCAGTACGAAGGACGTGAACGTTCGACAAAGCATTTGTTGGAATTGATTCACGATGATGTTTTAACAAAAGGAGTTGCAGAAGAGGAAATTGAACAGCTTGATATTTACGTGAAACCGGAAGAACAAGCAGTTTATTATGTGGTGAATCAGAAAATTGAAGGCCAGATTGCATTCTAAAAGGATGTGGGACAAGAATGTCGGAAAGGAAGAAAATTATGGCAACGGTTTATGTAATTGCAAACCAGAAGGGCGGTATTGGTAAGACGACAACCGCTACAACATTAGCAGGGATTTTGAATCAAAAAGGAAAAACTTTATTAATTGATGCGGACCCGCAGGGGAACAGCACAAGTACCTATCAGGCAGCAATTGAGGATACGGCAACTCTTTATGATGTCATGGTTGATGAGGACCCGGTGCCGCTTGATGAGGCTGTGCAACACATGGAGAACGGAGATATTGTAGCTTCGGACCCATTGCTTGCCAAGGCGGGAAAACTTTTAGATGGAAATGTGGAAGGAATGTACCGTTTGCAGGATGCGCTTGAAATGTTAGACGGCTATGATTACATCGTAATTGACACAGCACCATCTCTTGATATTGTATTGTATAACTGTCTGATTGCTGCGGACGAAGTAATTATCCCGGTCACGGCGGATGCCTTTGCACTGCAGGGACTAACAAAACTCAGCGATACAATTCATGCTGTTCAAAAGCGCCAAAACCGCAATTTGCAGATCGCCGGTCTTTTGCTTGTGAAGTACGCCGGCCGCTCCAATTTGGAAAAAGATGTGCGTCAGGAAATCGAGGAAGTTGCCACACAGCTTGGCACTAAATTGTTCCCAACGGCAATTCGCGAGTGCGTCAAAACAAAAGAAGCACAGTTGAAAAAACGACTGCTCAGCGATTATGCGCCAAACTGTACTACGATGCAGGATTACAACCAGTTTGTAGAAGAACTGCTTGGAAAGTAAGATACATAAATGAAATATCTTGTGTTATATAAGGATGTCAGGGGCAAGCTTTTTGCTCGGGCATCCTATTTTATTGCTTATTTTCCAATGCCATATTCTTTCATAAGTTCTTTTTGATAGTCAGTATCTACCATGGCACGCTGCATATCTTCCAAGCGGTTGTCGTCTAGTAAATGGAGATTTAGGGTGTTAATTTCATAGATGCCGCGAGCTTCGCCGCGTTCTTCACCGATAGTGATACCGCGTTCCTCACCAATAGCAATACCGCGTTTTTCACCGCGTTCCTCATACATATCTAAAAGTACACACATATTGATATGTCCTCCTTTTTCGTTTTGTTTATCGATTAACTGTTTTGCCTTTATGTAACGGTCGTCATTTGCGACAGCGACCAGCCAATCTGAAAAGGCTTCTGGATGGTCAAGTTTAAAATCCGTTGTGCGGAAAAAAGATTCTAATTTTTCTTTGTCATTTTTGCATGACAGATACCGGACGATGTATTTAAAGTCGGAGTGATACATCTGCATCGTGGACTCGGATTGATTGGCTAAGTTGATAATACCAATTGAATGGGGTGAAATCCACTTCTCAAATTCCTTGCGCATATCGTCGGGGATGTTAAGTACATCCTGTAACTGCTTAGGCTTTTTCCACTCTTTCTGACTGTAATTCAAAACAAGCGTAATAACCGGATCCAGCTTTTGAGTATCATGAATCCCCTTGGTAATAGGGGATGGATACGTCTGTTGTTGTCGATTTGTCTCTTTGATTGTCCTAACCTGCTCCATATATTTTGCATGTTGATATCCCATATCGCGGACGGGCATAATGTTATTGATATCGCTCTGGTTTTCCAAACAGACAAAGAAGCGGGTGTTATATTTTTTGTTACACTTCATCGGTACATCCATCTGCAGTTGTTTTAGTTTGTTGTCAGAAGAGGACTTAGTAATCAGTTCACCGGGTTCTCGTGACAATTCGTTTGCAGATATATAATGTCTGCCTCCGAATAAGTTTACATTAACGATGTCGGAAAAAACATCTTTGTATTGTAATAAGTTCTTTTCAGCTAAATCTTTACTTCCCAATAGCATGCCTCCTTTTATCAAATAGAAATAACAAGGAGAACGGTTTTGCTCCCACCCTTGTTTGTAAATATACTAGCACGCAATGAAGAAAAAGTCAATATATTTTATTACAATCGTAAAGCGACTTGCGCCCGCTTGAAAGGAAGTTAAAAACAGCATAAAGGGCGAAAAAACGTAAAAAAGAGAGGCGCAAAACAACTTGATGGTAAAGAGGGGCGTATTGCGCTGAGAATTTTTGAAAAGTGAAAAAAGTGGGGGTGGTCAGATTACGGAAAAAACAGAATCACAGTGCAAGGTTTCTGGTGGTGATACAGTTGGAGGTTTAATTGGTAAAACACAGTATGTTAATAGTTGGAGAGATGCTTCATATACCACTTGCAAATTGGACGGGACAAATTAGGGAGGAATACTGTTTGGATGTTTTCCAACCACAGATTATAATTGTTCCGACGTAAAAGTATATTATCCAAAAGAATGTTATGAGGAAAAGGGATGGCAGGATACCGGTTGTGACTTGAATGGGGGCGGCAGTACGAAAAATTATTTTACAAATGCCGCGAGACCAAAGGAATCCGTTTTGATGTCGTAGCAATTGCTGACCGTGCTTTTTATAAAAACAGAAAAATTCGCCGTGCTCTAATTGGCACGAACATAAAGTCAATCGGGAAAATGGCGTTCTACGGTACAAAGCAGTTGAGGTACATAGATATTAGAACGAAAAAACTGAAAGTTATTGGAAAAAAGGCGTTTATTGGAATTTATCCGGCGGCGAAAATAAAAATTCCTCGTACGAGAAAGAAAAAGTACATCAAATTACTTGCCAACAAATACGGTTAAAAGAAAAAAGCAGAGAGTTCGCAAAATGGAATTCTCTGCTTTTCCCTTGGTGTTACATTTAAAATTCCTGCCATTCCAGCCCCAGTCGTTCACACCGTGGTAAGTGACATAAACTTGATTTCCCGGGATGGAAAGCTCTTCACTTAAAATGTCGCAAATAACTTTTGTCATTTCTGAATAGGCAGACGGAGATGCCTGACCAAACAGACTGACAGAAACATATGCTCCCTTGTCCAATTTCGAACCGCCCATGTACAAATCGTAATTATCTTCAAATCCAACCATCAGATACGTTTCCGATTTGTTTAAAATTTGGATAGCCTCACCAAGTTTTGTTTTGATAGCTTCCTCTTTTTCCGGGGTGAGCGATACGGTAATTTTTGAATCAATAAATGGCATAAAAGTACCTCTCTTTCTTTTTTATGATATAAGTCAAAGGGATTCCAGAAATTTAAGCATAGAACTTAACTGTGTACCATTTAAGCGCTCTGCATAGCGGAGTAAGCGAAACCTCGTTTCATTCAAATGAACAGAAGTGGTGTCTTCCTCCATAAAAAATTCAGACATCGAAATATTAAATGCGTTACATATTTTTTGCAAAGAGGGAATGGACGGCAATGTGTTTTTTCGATACCAGGCTGAAATCGTTGATTGGGTGATGCCGGACTGCTGGGATAGTTGATACTCGGTCCAGCCACGCTCCAGCCGTAATTCCACGATACGGTCTAATACATTCATTGTCAAACCCCTTTCTTAGGTAAATTCATAAATAATATTATACTTGGTATTGCAAAATAAAGCAGTGTAAAATAACGTAATTAAATAACGTAAATATGAAATCTGTAAAGAGCAATGTATTAGGGGAGGAGTTTTGGCTGAGATAAAAAAACGGAAAGCAATTTTGACGAGGGGGCGTATACTAAAAAAATGCAGTGGGGACTTTTTCTTTCATAGATTACCAATATATGTTATAATGACCTTTGAAAAATGAGGGGAAATAGGATATGAAATTATTGTTTGTACTTGTTGGACTAATTTTGTTTTGCAAAGGAATTGAAAAAGGCAGTAATTGGTTGTTCTTTGGTGGATTGATATTAATGATGTCCTTTTTGATGTGGCAGCTTTTCGATAACTGGTTTTTGGTTTCGCTGTTGGCGTAGACGGACACGGAGGCAGAGAGAACTAAGGTGTGGAAAAGAAAGGAGAGTTTGAATTTGAAAATTGCTACATATAATATATGGAATTCAGAAAGTGGAATGCCATATAGAATTAAATATATAGTAAATGAAATAAAATTAATAAATGCTGATGTGATATGTCTTCAGGAGGTATCAAGTAGAAAATTGGCTGAAGGTATTGCAGCAAATGCTGATTATCCCTATTGGTATTTTGATAATTCTCAAAAAATAGCGGTTGTGAATGTTCATCTTCCGTGGGATAGTGTATTAATCAGAGAGCATCAAATTATAAAAATTGTCAATGCAGTGGATAAAAAAACATACGAATATGTTTATATGGCGGGTGACTTTAATTGTAGTGATTTTTCAGATGTACAGCGGTTTTTGTTAGGAGAATGCACATTGAATAATTGTGAATCCTTACCGTGTTGGTTTGATTTGGCATCTGCATATGCGGAAATTACTGATAAAAAGGCTGAGAATACTCTTGATTTTTGGAAAAATCCTAGATTTAAAGGAAATACGGTAGAGACAAATTCAAGATTTGACAGAATTTTATTGCAAAATACATATCCGCAGCCATTTCCTGTTTTGAGCAGGTGCAACGTATTTGGCACAGCAATTTATGAAGATATAGCATTGGCAGCAAGTGATCATTATGGTGTAGTAGTAGAAATGGAATAATTTTAGGATGGTGTTATTATGTATGAGGATATTTGGGAAAAATTATACTGTGAAGCAAGAAAAGTGCAAAAAGAGAGAGTGATTTCTCCGTTTATAGAGGCAGGGGGTGTTGCAGCTGCACTTTTGACTAAGAAAGGTAGTATTTATGTTGGAGTTTGTATTGATACGGCAAGTACACTGGGAATGTGTGCTGAAAGAAATGCGATTGCTAATATGATAACAAATGGTGAGCATCAAATCGATAAAATGGTTGCGGTTGTTGAGGATGGAAGTGTTGGCGCTCCGTGTGGTGCGTGTAGAGAGTATATGATGCAATTAGATAAAGATAGTGGTGACATTGAAATACTTGTGGATTTTGAAAAGAGAAGAATCGTTCGGCTTAAAGAATTAATTCCTGATTGGTGGGGAAAAGAACGTTTTTTAGTTAAAGAATGAAAAGGGGGCTTCTAACCGAAGTAACGCTTTGTATCAGATTTGATGTGCCCCCAAAAAGTTAGACTTTTTATAGCGTAGTAGTTTTAACGACTGCTACGCTATTTTTATGCAGCCAAGGTGTTGAGCCGATACTCAACCGGACTCATCCACCCAAGTTTTTCTTTTATTCTTTTCTCGTTGTAATATTTTATATATCTTTCAATAGCATCTTTAAGCTCTTCAAAGCTGTAATATGTAGTTCCATAATACATTTCCTGCTTTAATATTCCAAAGAAATTTTCCATCACAGAGTTATCATAACAATTTCCTTTCCGAGACATACTTTGAAATATTTTGTTTTCTTTAAGAACAGAGGAATATGCACCCATTTGATATGCCCAACCTCTGTCTGAATGGAATGTTCTTCTGTATGGGCAATCAGATGTTATTTCTATTGCTTGTTTCTGTGCCGATAAAACACTTGCCGCTGATGGAGTTTTGCTTATACCATAGCTTAACACTTCACCATTAAACATATCAAGAAATGGGTCTAAATACAATTTCTTAATTACCATTCTGCCTTTGTTGTCAATCTCATAATACTTAAATTCGGTCGTGTCAGTAGTTATCTTTTGATGCGGTACAGATGTATTAAATCGCCTGTTAATTCTGTTTGGTGCTATTTTACCAACATTGCCTTTGTACGAATTATATCTGCGACTTTTTCGAGTAAATGATGTGACCTGGAAACATAATTTTTGCATGATTCTTTGAACTTTCTTTTTATTCACAAAAATCTTTCTGTTTCGTAATTCTCTATATACCCGTCTGTAACCGTAATCCTTGTTTTCTATATGGATTTTAGTGATTTCATCCTCCAACTGTTTATCAGGATTTTCTCTGTCAAATCGTTTTTGCCAATACATATATGTTGCCTTTGGAAAACCGACTACTGCGAGAATGTCTTTTAATTTGAACTGTCCTCGGAGACTGTGGACAATTCTCGCTGTTTTTTCAGAAGAGTTTCCTCCTCTAAACGCAGCCTCCTCAATTCTTTTAAATATGCATTTTCTATTCTAAGTTTAAGTAGTTCGTCTTCAAGTTCTTTGACATGCTCGGCACTTGTATCCACGGGTTTTTCTCCGTCATATTTAGAAGGCTTTTTACATTCTCTTATATCCAATGTTTTCTTACGACCTTTCTTTTTAGGTCTCAAAGCATCAGGTCCGGCAATTCTGAAATCATTGACCCATTTTACAATCAATGATGGATTACTAATTCCTTGTGATAGTGCTAATTCCTGATATGAGACCTCACTTGATAGATACAATTCTACCATAGAAAGCTTAAATTGAAAAGTATATTTCTTATTTTGTCTCGAACGCATTAACCCTTCTTCACCAAATTCTCTGTATGCGTGTACCCATTCTTCAATTCTCCTCTTTGCAGGAATGTTATATTTACTTGCTAAATATCTATACCCACCTTCAGCATTTAGATATGCCTGCACAACCTCCATTTTAAATTCAAAACTATATTTTGCCATGAAAAAACCGACCTCCCAATAGTTAGATTTTTGGTCTAACTTTTGGGGGTCGGTTCAAATTGACTGTCGCCTT
>ENA-OPNB01001469-OPNB01001469.1-human-gut-metagenome-genome-assembly--contig:-NODE-1469-length-16734-cov-2.250615_pt1 | contig 16734 bp, 12 predicted proteins | sample MGYA00241528_ERZ501754 | MGnify/ENA primary metagenome ERZ501754 (study PRJEB25962, sample SAMEA2042646) | human gut metagenome | biome: human gut; feature: human-associated habitat; material: faeces... | reverse complement strand
TATAAAATTTAATTTTATAATATAAGAATTTTTTTGAAAAATAGGTTAATATATGATTGGTTGACAAAAAATTTACGATACAATTGAAATTATGTAAATTCTATGATATACTAGATAAAGTGAATTGAAGAAAAATGTCGAAGAATAGGAGAAAGAAATGAAAAAAGCAGTATTAATAGGAGTACCACATCACAATAATTTAGGAGATCATGCAATAGTATTAGCAGAAAGAGAATATATAGAAGATAATTTCAAAGAATACCAATATTATGAAGTATCAGAAGAAACAGCAGAAAAATGCTTAGAAAAAGTAGAAAAACACATTCATCCAGAAGATATATTATTTTTACACGGAGGAGGAAATTTAGGAGACGAATATTTATATGTAGAAGAAGCAAGAAGAAAAGTAGTACAATTATTTCCTAATAATATAATAATATTTTTTCCACAAACAATGCATTTTAGCAATACAGAAAAAGGAAAGAGAGAACTTAACAAAAGTAGAGAAATATATGCAAATCATAAGAAACTAGTTATGGTAGCAAGAGAAGAAGTATCATATCAAACAATGAAAAAAGAATTCTATGAAAACAATGTAATAAAAACACCAGATATTGTAACATACTTAAATAAAAATGAAATTGATCAAAAAAGAGATGGAGCATTATTAATTTTAAGAAGTGATATAGAAGCAAACTTAGATGATGAAAAAATCAGACAAATAGAACAAACAACTCTAAAATATTTTAAAGATATAGTATATGATGATACTGCAAAAGGACCTGGAATTTTATCAAAATATAGAGAAGAAAAAATAGAAGAAATGTTAAAAAAATATAGAAAATGTCAATTAGTAATTACAGATAGATTACATGGAATGATATTTGCAGCAATAACAAGTACACCTTGTATAGCCTTAGGAAATTATAATCATAAAATAAAATCATGTAGTGAGACATTAGAACATTTAGGATATATAAAATATGTAGATAATGTTGAGGAAATAGAAGAAAATATAAAATATTTAATGTCAAATGAATTTGAAAAATATGATAATAAATTTGCAATAGAACAATTTAAACAAATCAAAGAAGAAGCTATAAAATTAGTGAAATAAAGGAAATTGATATGAAAACAAGAGTATTTATAGTTAGACATACAGAAACTATAGGAAATGTTGAAAAAAGGTTAACAGGAAGACAAGATTATGAGATAACAGAAAGAGGACAAGTTTTAATTCAAAAATTAACTAAAGAATTAGAAAAAATAAAATTTGATAGAGCATATTCTAGCACATCAAGAAGAGCAATAAAAACAATTGAACCAATAGTTGAAAAACAAAATTTAAAAATAGAAGAATCAGATGAATTATGTGAAATGTATTTTGGAATATATGATGGTTGGAAATGGGAAGATGTAAACAAAATACAACCAGAAATAAAACAAACACAAAATGAAATAAATGAAATAGTTGGAATTCCTGGACAAGAAAGCATGGAAGAAACAGCTAAGAGAATGTATAATTATATTTTTAAAATTGTAAATAACAAGGGAATTAAAAGGTTTAAAAAGTTTAATTGTTTAAAAACTTTACAAGAATATTATTAACATAATATAAGGAACGAAAAATTAAATTTTATATATTATAAATATAATTAGAATATGCAGTGTAAAAATATGGAAAAATAAAAAGAATTTTAGAGTAACTTCTGTTCTAAAATATTTGTAGAAAAATGGTAAAAAAAGGAATATGATTTTTCTTGACATTTATAAAAATATAAAATAAAATATTCAATATCATAATTAAAGGAGATGGTAATAATTGTAATTCATTCTATTCAAAAATGGTTGCCTTTTGAAAAAATATTAGAAAACGGAATTATTAAATTAAAAAATAATTCATATATAATGATATTAAAAATAAAACCAATTAATTATAATTTAAAATCTAATTTAGAAAAAGAATCAATTTTAAATTCCTATAAATTATTTCTAAAATCATTTAATTTTAATATTCAAATAATTATTAAAAGTCAAAAACAAGATTTATCTAATCATATTATCAAAATAATTAATTCTCAAAAAAAAGAATCACAAATAATAAAAAATATTTCAAATAAATATTTAGAAAATATTGAAAAAATAAAATTAATTAGTAAATCGGATTCAAAACAATTTTTTATTATTATTAATCAACCACAAGAAAATAATAAAGAAGAGATTTGTATTGACCAATTAAATGAAAAATACTTAAAAATTAAAGAAGGGCTTCTAAGATGTGGAAATATTGTAACTAATGTAAATAATGAGAAAGAAACTAAAGAAATAATAAGAAATTATATATTTTTAAATGATGACGAAAATAGGATGTGATTATTATTAATAAAGGAAAAGAATTAATAAAAAAACAAAAAGATGAATTGAGCCCAAGTTATATTAATTTAAAAAATCCAAGATATATGGAGATTGATGGCAAGTATTGTTCATCATTATTAGTTGTTGATTATAGTAGAGAGCAAAGAGATTTAATTTTTAAACCATTAATTGATACTAATATTAATATAAATATGTCAATATTTTATGAAGAGCAAGATCCATATAAAGTTGTAAAAGACTTAACATATAATATTGGAAATACAGCTGTTGATTTAGAGGCAGGGAAAAATAAGCAGGATATTGACATTGTTGAATATACTCATGATGATGCAAAGTATATTAGGAAACAACTGCAAGTAAATGATGAGGCATTTTATTATATCTATGTTTACATAACTATATATAATGAAGATTTAAAAGATTTAAAAATTAATACAGATAAAATTATAAGTATTTTACAGAGTAGAGGAATAAAGGTAAGACAAGCCTATTTTAGGCAGGAGCAAGCTTTTTTTTCTACACTTCCATTAATGATAAATCACAAAGATGTAAAAGAAGCTACTAAAAAGAATATTTTAACAGAAGGTCTGGTCGCAACATATCCTTTTATTTCTTCATCTATCTGTGATACAAATGGAATTTTTATTGGAAAAAATATTTACAATAATTCACTAATTTTTGTTGATAGATATGATCAGGAAAAATATAAAAATGCTAATATGTGCGTATTTGGAACGAGTGGGGCAGGAAAATCTTATTATATTAAATTGAATATTTTGAGATATAGATTGTTTGGAATTGAACAATATGTTATTGATCCGGAAAGGGAATATACAGGACTTTGTAATAAACTAGAGGGAACGTTATTAAAGTTGGGACCGAATTCAGAAACATATATAAATGTTTTTGATATAAGAAAAGAAAGTATAGAGAAAGGAGAAAAAGGTTTTCTTGCAAATAAAATAATAAAATTAATTGGATTTTTTAATTTAGTTTTTGGAGAATTAGATGAAGAAGAAAAAGGTTTGATTGAAGAAAAAATTATTCAAACTTATGAAAAAAAGAATATTAATTTTGATGATAAAAGTTTATATAAAAATAATGAAAATAAAAAAATATTTAAAGAAACAATTGATATGCCAATTTTGGAAGATTTTTATAATATATTAGGAGAAGACGAAAAAACGAAAAAATATCAAATAAAATTATTACCATTTGTAAAAGGTTCACTAAACTTTTTTAATAAATTTACTAATGTGAAATTAAATAATAAATTAATTGTTGCAGATGTTTATGAGTTAGGCGAAGAAAATTTAAAATATGGAATGTATATTTTCACAGAATTATTTTGGGACAAGATTAAAGAAAATAGAAAAAATAAAAAGGCAATTTATTTAGATGAGATTTGGAGATTAATTGGAGTAACATCCAATAAAAATGTGGCTAGTTTTGTGTATAAAATATTTAAAACAATAAGAAAATACGGTGGAAGTGCTGTTGCAATAACTCAAGATATTTCGGATTTATTTAGCCTGGAAGAAGGAAATTTTGGAAAGAGTATTTTAAATAATACAAGCATAAAAAATTTCTTCTCTCTTGAGGAAGAAAATATAAAAGTATTAAAAAAATATACCAATATTTCAGAAAAAGAAGAAATTGACATAAAATCATTAAGAAGAGGCGAAACGCTTATGTTTGTTGGAGAAAATCATATTCTTGCAGAGGTAAAAAGTTTTAATTATGAAGATGACATAATTAATAATGAAGAAGAAAAAAATGAAAATTAAATATTATTATATTTTATAAAAATATATGATTTAAATTTTTTTATGAAATATTTATTAAATAATTTTTATTAAAATAAAAAAATAGAGGAGAAAGTTTATGAATAATTTAGAAGTTGAAAATCAAATAACAAATGATGTTTCTATTGAAAATAAACAGAGAAATTTTTTGCAGACAAATATAGGGAAAGCCGTTAATACTGGATTGAATATAGGTCTTAGGTATATTCTTCCGGATGTAATAGAAGACCAAGTTATAGAAATAAAAGATAGTTTTTTACAAAATGGATTTAAAGAGGGAATTCAAACAGCAATTGATTCAGCAATTAATTTTGGAAAAAGTGCACTAGGAATTGTAACTGGAAATTTTGAAAATGTACAACAAATGCAAACAGCAGTTAAATCTGGAGGAATAATAGATGGAATTTCAAATGTATTAAATTTTACTATTAATAAAGTAGTTAATAGTGGAAAGATTCCGTATGCCTTAGGTAGTGCAATCAAAACAGGAAAAAATGCTATATTAAATAATATAACAAAGAATATAGAAAGCGAGTTTGAAAATCAAGTAAATCAGATTGAAAAATTAAATAAATATACAAATAATTGGAAGGATTATTTTAACAATAAAGATTTTGATGGAATGCAGAGAGAGTATGATAAGATTAGAGGAAAAATGAAAGAAATTGCGCCAATAGAAAATACAATAAAAACAGCAAGAGTGGTAGAAAACTTACATAAATTAATAAAAAATAATGGAAAAAATTTCGACTTGACGAGTGAGGAATTAGAGCTTGCAAAAATGCTTTAAATTACTAAAAAAAACTAGATAAAATAGACTGTTTTGCTTGCAAAAAAAGTATTCTTTTAGTATAATACAAACATAGATATAACTTAGAAAAGAGGTAAATATATGGACTCAAAAGACACAGAATTAGAAGACAGAGATGGTAAAATAATAGAGAGAGACATCGAAGACGAAATGAAAACTGCATATATAGATTATGCAATGAGTGTTATTGTATCTAGAGCTTTACCAGATGTAAGAGATGGTTTAAAACCAGTTCATAGAAGAATTTTATATACTATGTATGAAGATGGTTTAACATCAGATAAGCCATATAGAAAATCAGCAACTACAGTCGGTGACGTTTTAGGTAGATATCATCCACATGGAGATTCATCTGTATATGATGCAATGGTTAGAATGGCTCAAACATTCTCACTTAGATACCCATTAATTGATGGACATGGAAACTTTGGTTCAATCGATGGTGATGGGGCAGCTGCTTATCGTTATACAGAAGCAAGAATGTCTAAAATTGCAGAGATTATGTTGACTGATATTGAAAAAAATACAGTGGATTTTATGCCTAACTTTGATGATAGACTTCAAGAGCCAACTGTATTGCCAGCAAAGATTCCAGCACTTTTAGTAAATGGTTCTTCAGGAATTGCTGTAGGTATGGCAACAAATATTCCACCACATAATTTAACAGAAGTTATAAATGGTATTATTAAAATTATTGATGATGACAATGTAACTGATGAACAATTAATGCAAATAATTAAAGGACCAGATTTTCCAACTGGAGGAATGATTCTTGGAAGAGAAGCAATCAAACAGGCATATACAACAGGAAAAGGAAAGATAACTGTAAGAGCTGAAGCTGAAATTGAAGAAATGAGTAATGGAAAACAAAAGATTATTGTAACATCATTACCATATCAGGTAAATAAGGCTAAATTGATTGAAAATATAGCAAACCTTGTAAAAGAAAAAAGAATTGAAGGAATATCAGAACTTAGAGATGAGTCTGATAGAGAAAATGCTGTAAGAATTCATATTGGACTTAAAAAGGATGCAAATGCAAGAGTTGTATTAAATCAGTTATATAAAAATACACAAATGCAAGATACATTTGGAGTAATAATGTTAGCTTTAGTTGATGGTCAACCTAGAATACTGACTTTAAGACAATGCTTAGATTACTACATAGACCATAGAAAAGGTGTTATATTACGTAGAACACAATTTGAACTTGATAAAGCATTAGCAAGAGCCCATATATTAGAAGGTTTAAAAATAGCATTAGATAATATTGATGAGGTAATTAATATAATAAGATCATCATATGATGATGCTAAAGAAAGATTAATGGAAAGATTTGGCCTTTCGGATATTCAAGCTCAAGCAATATTGGATATGAGATTAAAAACTTTATCTGGATTGCAGAGAGAAAAGATTGAGGAAGAGTACAATGAGTTAATGAAGTTAATTGCTCATTTAAGAGAAATATTAGGTAGCGAGAAACTTGTATTCGAAATCATCAAAGAAGAATTAACAGAAGTTAAAGAAAAATATGGTGATGAAAGATTAACAAAGATTGTTGCTGCTGAAGGTGAATTTAATGAGGAAGACCTTATAAAAGAAGAACAAATGGTAGTTGCATTAACTCACTTTGGTTACATAAAGAGAATGCCAATAGACACTTATAGAAGCCAAAAAAGAGGCGGAAAAGGTATTAGTGGTATTTCTACAAGGGAGGAAGATTTCGTTAAACAAATATTCACAACTTCTACTCATGATACAGTATTGTTCTTTAGCAATAAAGGAAAATTGTATAGATTAAGAGGATATGAAATTCCAGAAGCAGGTAGAACTGCTAAAGGAACTGCGATTGTAAACTTATTAAGTTTAGATGCAGGTGAAAAAATTTCTGCGGTAATACCAATTTCAGATTTTGAAGATAGCAAATATCTATTAATGGCTACGAAAAATGGATTGATAAAGAAAACTCCATTACAAGAGTATAATTCAAGTAGAAAGACTGGATTATTGGCAATAACGTTGAAAGATGATGATGAGCTAATAGATGTTAGGTTAACAGATGGTCAAGATAATGTTGTATTAGTTACTGAAAAAGGACTTTGTATAACATTTGATGAGAAAGACGTAAGACCAGTTGGAAGATCTGCACAAGGCGTACTAGGAATTCGTTTAGATGAGGATGACACTGTAATTGGAATGGAATCTATATTATCAAATAATAAAGGTGTTACATTGTTAGCAATTACTGAAAATGGTTTCGGAAAGAGAACAGAACTTGACGAATATAGAGTACAGAATAGAGGAGGAAGAGGTGTAATTACATACAAGATTACCCCTAAGACTGGAAATATAGTTGGAATAAGAATGGCAAAAGAAGACGATGATGTAATGTTAATTACAAACTCTGGAACTATTATAAGAATTAATGTTAAAGATGTAAGCATATTAGGAAGAGCAACACAAGGTGTAACATTAATGAGAACGAACGAAAATGAAAAGGTTGTAAGTATAGAAACTGTAGAACCAGAAGAATAAATAAAGTATAAATTAGGCTTTTCATGTTAGATTGAAATTTAACAAGGAGAGCTTAATTTTGTGTAAAAAAAGAATTACAAATTATATTTATTTATAACATGTAATTCTTTTTTAGATTATTTATTATTTTTCTCTAAATTATCTTTAGCAACTGCCATTAATAATTTTATTCTATTTGTCTGGTTTGCTTCACTTGCACCCGGGTCATAGTCTATTGGTGAAATATTAGCGTAAGGATATTTTTCTCTTATTGTTTTTATTACACCTTTTCCAACAACATGGTTTGGCAAACATGCGAAAGGCTGTACACATACTATGTTAGAAATTCCATGTTCTATGTATTCTACCATTTCTGCTGTTAGGAACCAACCTTCACCAGTCTGATTTCCAATCGAAAGAATATCTTTTACTTTGTCTTCTAGTTCCCAAATATCGCAAGGTTGTAAATAACCTTTTTTAGAATTTGCTAGAGCAATTCTTTCATCTTTCTCAAGAATGTCTATTAATTTTATTGCAAGTTTAAATATTTTGGCTTTATATTTATCTGTCTTTATAAGTGTGTTAAAAGTTATTTTGTGTGTTGCCATGAATTTTACAAATCCCATAAAATCTGGAAGTATAACTTCTGCACCTTCTTGTTCTAATTTTTCTGCTATGAAATTGTTGCCGAATGGATGATATTTTATTAAAACTTCACCAACTATTCCAACTTTTGGTTTCTTCATAGAAGTATCTAATTCAATTTTTTCAAAGTCGTTAACCATATCATAAATGCTTTTCTTAAATTCCGATAAAGAAGAGTGTACAACTAATTCTTTGCATTTTTGCATCCATTCATCATATAGTTTTTGCGTTTCACCTCTGTTTACCTCATAGACTCTATTTTTAGTAAGCATTTTTTGAAGTAAGTCTCCGTAAACAACGACCTTAAGAAGTTTTTCCAGCATGTCTGGAGTTATTTTAAATCCTGGCATCTTTTCCATTCCAACAACATTAAATGAGATAACAGGAATATTAGCAAATCCAGCATCTTTTAATGCTTTACGAATGAATCCTATGTAGTTTGTAGCTCTACATCCACCACCAGTTTGAGACATTATTAAAGCAGTTTTATTTAAATCATATTTTCCAGATTCAAGTGCCTCAATCATCTGTCCTGTAACTAATATTGATGGATAGCAAGCATCATTATTTACGTACTTTAATCCAGTTTCTACTGTATGTTGTGTACAGTTACGTAGTAGCTCAAGATTGTATCCGCAAGACCTTACGGCCGTTTCGATTAGCTCGAAATGTATTGGAGCCATTTGAGGGCATAGTATTGTATAGTCTTTCATATCTTTAGTAAACATAACTTTTTTTATGGTATAATCTGCGTCGCAATTTGTGCATACATTATCTTTTTCACGTTTGTTCATACTTGCAAGAAGTGAACGGATACGAATTCTAACTGCACCTAAATTATTTACTTCATCAATTTTTATTAATGTGTACATTTTATTATAACTTGACAATATTTCTTCAACCTGATCTGTTGTTACAGCATCTACGCCACAACCAAATGAGTTTAATTGCACAAGTTCTAAATTATCATGCTTTCCAACAAAATCAGCTGCTGAATATAGTCTTGCGTGGTATACCCATTGATTTACAACCCTTAATGGAGCTTTAGGTTCTGTTTGGTTTGCAATACTGTCTCCAGTAATAACGCCAAGCCCGAGGCTTGTAATTAATGTATCGATACCATGATTAATTTCTGGATCTACATGATATGGACGCCCAGCAAGAACAATACCTTTTAAATGATTTTTCTCTAAATATTCTACGGCCTTAGCACCTTCAGCATGTATATCTGCTCTGCAATGTTGATATTCTTCTTCTGCGAGTTTAGCAGCATTTAATAATTCTTTCTTTGTGAAATTGTACTTTTTAAATTCAGGCAAACCTAGAATTGTTTCTGCTAAAGTTTTTGCATCAAAAGGTAAGAATGGATTCAAAAAAGTAATATCCTTGTCTTTTAATTCTTCGACATTGTTTTTCAAAACCTCTGAATACGAAATTACAATAGGGCAGTTATAATGATTATCTGCTGATTTATATTCTTTTCTAGAATATGGTACACATGGATAAAATATCGTTTTTATTCCTTGTTTTACTAAACTAATTATATGACCATGTGATAATTTGGCCGGGTAACAAACAGATTCAGAAGGCATTGATTCCATACCTTTTTCGTATGTTTTTCTGTTACTTTTTTCAGAGATTATAACTCTAAATCCAAGGTTGGTTAAAAATGTAAACCAGAAAGGGTAATCTTCATACATATTTAAAACTCTAGGAATTCCTATAACACCACGAGGTGCATTTTTTTCCTCAAGAGGAGTGTAGTCAAAAATTCTCTTATACTTATATTTTACTAAGTTTGGTAATTTTTTATTTTCCGAAACGATTCCAGCTCCTTTTTCGCATCTATTACCAGAAATATGCTTTGTACCATTGCTAAATTTGTTTATTGTGAGTAGGCAGTGGTTTTCACAACCATTACAACGCACATGTGATGCTTCAACTTTTAAGTTATTTATAGCATCCAAGTTAGAGATAGTAGAGACATATTCCATATCTTTATTTGCTTCGTATTGTTCTTGAGCTAAAAGTGCAACACCATAAGCACCCATAAGCCCAGCAATGTCAGGTCTTACAACATTTTTTCCAACTAACAATTCAAATGCACGCAAAACAGCATCATTATAAAATGTTCCACCTTGAACTACAATATGAGAGCCTAAAACCTTCATATCTCTAATCTTCATAACTTTTTGAATGGCATTTTTTATTACAGAATAAGAAAGCCCTGCTGAAATATCTCCCACACTATAGCCTTCTTTTTGAGCCTGTTTAATTTTGGAATTCATGAATACAGTACATCTTGAACCTAAATCGACAGGATTTCTTGCGGAAATAGCAGAATTTACAAATTCGCTAATTGTTAGTCCAAGACTCTTTGCAAATGTTTCTATAAATGAACCACATCCAGAAGAACAAGCTTCATTTAGCATTATATTATCTATGGAGTTATTTTTCAGCTTAATATATTTCATGTCTTGACCGCCAATGTCTACTATACTAGTAACATTAGGCATAAACTTCTTAGCAGCTGTATAATGTGCAATTGTTTCAATTTCGTTCAAATCAACATTTAATGCTGTTTTAATAAGTGCTTCTCCGTAACCGGTAACACCACTGTATCTAATAGTTACTCCTTTAGGAAGTACTTTATATAATTCTTTTAGCATATTTGTTACACTTTTTAGAGGATTTCCTTCATTTCCTGCATATAAAGAGTACAACAAAGCGCCTTCTGTATCGGTTACAACGAGTTTGGTGGTTGTAGAGCCTGCATCAATACCTATAAAACAATCTCCTTTATAGGTTGATAAATCCCCCTTTTTTACAACATCTTTGCTGTGACGTGCTTTAAATTCATCGTATTCTGAATCTGTTACAAATAAAGGCTTTAGAGGATTTGTTGTAGAGTCATGTGAGCTTCTTAGAACTTGAATTTTTGCCATTAATTTCTGAGTAGAAATTGGAGTTGTTTCCATAGAATCTAATGCTGCACCTTTTGCAACTAATAAATGTGCTTCATCTGGAACTATTATTTGCTCATCGGTCAAATGAAGCGTTTCTATGAATCTATTTCTTAACTCTGAAAGATAGTTAAGAGGGCCTCCTAAAAATGCAACATTTCCACGTATTGGTCTTCCGCATGCAAGTCCACTAATAGTCTGATTAACAACAGCTTGAAATATAGAAGCTGCAATATCTTCTCTTGCTGCACCTTCATTTATAAGTGGTTGAACATCAGTTTTAGCAAATACTCCGCAACGTGAAGCTATTGGGTAAATAATTGAGTGTTTTTTGGCAAGTTCATTTAAGCCAGAAGAATCAGTGTTTAACAATGATGCCATCTGGTCAATAAATGCACCAGTACCACCAGCACAAGTTCCGTTCATACGTTGTTCAATAGACTTTCCAAAATATATAATCTTAGCATCCTCACCACCAAGTTCAATTACGACATCAGTTTTTGGAATGTATTTTTCTACGGCTCTTTTACAAGCAACAACTTCTTGAATAAAAGGTACATTCAAAAATGTAGCTGCAGACATTGCGCCAGATCCTGTAAGAGCGATAGTAAATTCAGCATCAGGGTAACGATTGGCTAAATCATCTAAAACTGCACATACTGTATTTTTTGTATCTGAATTATGACGTTGGTAGCTTGTATAAATTGTGTTAAGATTATTATCCATAACGGCAATCTTTACTGTAGTAGATCCAACATCAAGTCCTACATGCAATAAATTGTTCATATTAAATCTCCTTATGTTTTAAATAAAAGCTACCCTAATTTTATACGGAAAAGCGGATTTTGTCAAATGAAACTGACTAACTGTCAGAAAATATAAAAAACCTACAAATAGCTTATTTGTAAGTTTTTTGTCGAAAAATGTAGGATTGTGTATTTTATGTGAAAAATTATTTTTTGGACAATTATAGGTTCTAATTAGAAAATTAAGAGAATAGACATGTTATCAAAGATAAAATTAGAGGAGGATTACATAATGAAAACAAATTTTAAAAAAATAGTGATAGTATTGGTGATTATCGCAATAATTGCAGGCGTAATAACATATTTTATAAATAAAAATAAAAAACCTGAATATGTAGAATATGAACCACAAGAAGAAATATCAGATGAACAAGAGCGTAAAACAATGATTTCACTATATTTTGTAAATAAAACTACAAGAAATGTAGAACCTGAAGCCAGAATGTTAGACGTAAAAACACTAATAAAAGACCCATATACTGTTATAATAAATATGTTGATAGATGGACCAAAAAACGGAAACCATGATAATGTGATACCAGAAGGAACAACATTAATAGGAACAAGTTTAGAAGGAGATACTCTAAAAATAAATTTTTCATCAGAATTTGTAGAAAATCATATTGGCGGAAAAGAAGAAGAACAAAAGACTATAGAATGCTTAGTGAATTCGCTTACAGAATTAACAGAAGTAAATTCCATAAAAATATTAATAAATGGAGAAGAGAATGCAAAATTTAAAGATGGAGAAATAGACTTTTCTCAAAACTTTATAAGAAATGAATAGAATAAAAACTCTTATATAATTAATGAAAAATTATACAAGAGTTTTTATTTGAAGAAATTTATAAATTTACATATTGTGCATGCTTTTTGAGTGCAACAAAGAAAATTTTCTACGCAAAACAGTGAATTTAGAATATTATTTTGTGGCCTACAACATTTATTACAATATGGCTTACAACAAGGTTTATAGGAATAACAATTACAAGGAGGCTTTGGATTACACATAAACTTATTATAACTATTCATTTTTTACTTCCTCTATTTACATAATTTGATATTTAATATATAATATTAACGTATTAAAAATATGTGAATTCAACAAAAATGGAAAGTGGAAATTATGAATTTAAAAGAAAATGAGAGAATAGATGATTTGCAATATAAAGGATTAAAAATTATTCAGGATAAAACAGCATTTTGTTTTGGAATAGATAGTGTGTTATTATCAGACTTTGCAAAGGAAATAAAAAATAATAGTAAAGTTGCGGATTTAGGAACAGGAAACGGTATTGTTGGTCTTTTATTATGTAAAAAAACAAAGTTAAATCAAATTATAGGGGTTGAAATTCAAGAAGAAATTGCTGAAATGGCAGAAAGAAGTATTAAGTTAAATGATTTGGAAGAACAATTTAAAATTGTTAATGTTGACATAAATGATATTTTTAAGAAAAATGTACTGCAAAAAAATACATATGATGCGGTTGTAATGAATCCACCTTATAAAGAGGTGGGAAAGGGAAAAACAAACGAGAACTCTAGTAAATTAATAGCAAGACACGAAGTAAAGGCTACACTTTCCGACTTTATAAAGGTAGCAGCCGGATTGCTAAAAGATAAAGGAGAAGTATATGTAGTACATAAACCAGAACGAATTGTAGACATAATGCAAGAAATGAGAGCAAATAAAATAGAACCAAAAAAAATGAGATTAGTTTATCCATACGAAAATGAGACTCCATCTATTGTATTAATAAAAGGAGTAAAAGGCGGAAAAAAATTTTTTAGTGTAGACAAACCATTAGTAATATATCAAAATAACGGAGAGTATACACAAGATATAAAAAATATTTATATAAAAAATAATTAACAAAAATATTAAAATAAAATAATAATAAAATAGAAAATAAATTAATTTAAATAATAAAAAAGGAAGATAAATATGTTTGGAAAATTATATTTAATTGCAACACCAATTGGAAATTTAGGAGATATTACATATAGAGCTGTTGAAATATTAAAAAAAGTAGACATAATTGCTGCTGAAGACACAAGACACTCATTAAAATTATTAAATTATTTAGATATATCAAAACCGATGATTAGTTATCACAGACATAATGAAGATACTAAAACTGAAACATTAATAAATTTATTGAAAGATGGTAAAAATATAGGATTAATAACAGATGCGGGAACTCCAGGAATATCTGATCCTGGTGAAGAAGTAGTAAAGCAAGCAATAAAAGAAAACATAGAAATAATACCGATTCCTGGTGCATGTGCTCTAATAAATGCATTAATTGCATCTGGACTAAATACAAAAGAGTTTGCTTTTTATGGATTTTTGCCATTAGATAAAAAACTTAGAAATGAAAAAATGGAAGACATACAAAAACAAAATAAAACAATAATTTTTTATGAAGCTCCACATAGATTAGAAAAAACACTTGCAGAATTATTAGATAGATTTGGAAATATTGAAATTGTGATTGCAAAAGAACTTACTAAAATACATGAGAGTTTTATTAGAGGAAGAATAGAAGATATTTTGCCAACCTTAAAAGATGTAAAAGGGGAATATATAATTCTATTTGAGATGCATAGCAAAACAGAAAAACAAATTGAAGTAGAAACATTAAATCAAATGACATTGGAAGAACAGTATAAATATTATGAAAACCAAGGAATGAATAAAAAAGATATAATAAAAAGAATTGCGAAAAATAATAAAGTGCCAAAAGATGAAATATACAAAAAATTTATATAAAAAAGACGGGGCCAATAAACCTCGTATTTTTTATTTATTATTTTTTTAAATTATCAGAAATATTTGATATATTTTGAGCACATTTTTCACAAACTAATTTTCCTTTGTAATCTACCACATTTTTAGTTCCTCCACAGAAAACGCAAGTTTCTTCGTATTTTTTTAATATTATAGAAGAACCTTCTACGTATATTTCTATAGGATCTTTCTCAGCAATTTTTAGCTTGTTACGTAGTTCTATAGGAATAACGATTCTTCCTAATTCATCTACACGTCTAACAATTCCAGTTGACTTCATGTCTATAATACCTCCTACAACAAAATTCGACATCAATCTACAATCATGATAACACATTCATTTGTAAAAAACAAGTAAAATTTGGAAATTTCATGAAATAGTTTCAAAAATAAAGTAGGAATTGAAAAAATTTACTGCAAAATTTAGTGATTGTAATAAAAGTTTACTTATGAATAAAAAATAATATAATGAATATTAAAGACTGGTTTGAATAAAATTAAATAGATGGAGGTACATATGCTAAATAAAATATGGCCATTTTTTATAATTATTTCATTTATATTTGCTTTATTAACTGGAAATATAAATAATTTTAATAATTCGATTTTTAATTCATGCACTCAAGCAGTGGATCTTATAATAAAATTATTTGGTACTATGTGTTTATGGAATGGATTGATGAAAATTGTACAAAAATCTTCATTAATTAATAAGCTTAGTAATATGATTAGCCCACTAATGAAATTTTTATTTCCAAAAATGAATAAAGAAGATAAAGAAATTACAATAAATATAATTGCAAATCTTCTTGGAATCGGTAATGCGGCAACACCACTAGGCTTGCAAGCAATGAAAACTATGCAGGAAAAAAATCCCAATAAAGATACTATAACTGACTCAATGGCTATGTTCATAGTTTTAAATACGGCTTCTTTACAATTAATACCAACAACCGTTATTGCCGTAAGAGCATCAATGGGGTCGACAAATGCTGCTCAAATAATTCTACCAGTATGGATCGTTACACTGGTGGCAGATACGGCAGGAATAATTGCAAGTAAGCTTCTGATGAAAAAATTTTAAATGGCTGAAAAATAATTACAATTTTGCTACGTCAAACTTCATTTAAAACGCGTTTACATACAGAAAGTATGCGCCCTTGCATTTAAAATTTGTTTCTCTTGCCAAAATTTAATTATTTCGCAACCTAATTTATGTAAAGGAAATGTGATTTTAGTATGAAAATAGTTAATTATATATCAACAATTGCTGTTCCAGTTGTAATAATTATAATAGTTATTTATGGAATTGCAGATAAGAAAAAAGTATATGATATTTTTGTTGAAGGTGCTACAGAAGGAATGAGCATAGTTATTAAAATTTTTCCTACATTATTAGGAATATTTTTAGCTGTAGGAGTACTTAGGAGTTCAGGATTATTAGAAATAATTACAAGAGCAGTATCTGTTTTTACAAATAAAGTTGGATTTCCGAGTGAAGTTATGCCACTTGCAATGTTAAGACCAATATCTGGAAGTGCATCACTTGCTGTTGCAACAGACATAATGAAAACATATGGTGTTGACAGTAAAATTGGTTTAATTACATCTACAATAATGGGTTCAACAGAAACTACATTTTACACAATAGCAATATATACAGGAAGTATTGGAGTGAAGAAGATAAGGTTCGTATTAGTTGCAGCATTAATTGCAGATTTCGTAGGAATGTTAACATCTGCAATAGTTTGGAACATTATACTTTAATCATTATTTGTGATATGTCTCATTATTTGCAATTTTGAATGCTCTATAAATTTGTTCTAATAAAAATATTCGTATTAATTGATGTGGAAATGTCATTTTTGAAAAACATAGTTTTTCATTGCAATAATTTAAAACTTGCTTCGAAAGGCCAAGACTTCCACCAATAATAAATGTAATTGAACTATTACTAATCGATAAGTTTTCTATTTTTTGAGAAAGAGCAACAGAGTCGAGTTCTTTTCCCGTTAAATCTAAT
>ENA-OPNB01001414-OPNB01001414.1-human-gut-metagenome-genome-assembly--contig:-NODE-1414-length-17384-cov-2.693000_pt1 | contig 17384 bp, 7 predicted proteins | sample MGYA00241528_ERZ501754 | MGnify/ENA primary metagenome ERZ501754 (study PRJEB25962, sample SAMEA2042646) | human gut metagenome | biome: human gut; feature: human-associated habitat; material: faeces... | reverse complement strand
CTCGGCGGCTGGGGTAACGTCCTTCGCCTGCGCCTTGTCGGGGGTGAGGATCCCTTTCCACAGATGCGCGGGCAGGGTCGTGGCGGGGGTGTCGCATGCGATCGTAAAATAGGGTGCGACGGCCTTGTACTCGCTGATCTGTGCGCCGAAACACCTGCGCAGCGGAAAGTCGTCCATCAGGATGCAGTGCATGTTCTGGTCGTAGAATCCGGTGAGCCCCGTGGCGATCATCCGGCCGCCTTTACGGACGAAATCGTCGAGCCGTTCCCATACCTCCGAAGGCAGTGCCACGAGGTTCGTCAATACGATCGTTTTTCCCTGCGGGTTGCTCCAGTCGTATGCGCCCATTTCGCAGATTTCGGGAACCACGCCCCAGGCGGCTATGGCTTCATAGGCCCCCGCGAGCGATTTCATGGTTGCGCTGGCCTTGCGCCCTTCGTAACGGCCGTCGTCCGACACCGCCGCATTCTTTTGCTGCGTGCGGAGCGATTCGGTGTTGTAAAGGAGCGTGATGCCGCTCCGTACGGGCCGGGCCTCGCGGAAAAAGCTTTTGTGGGCTTTCGCCGTGCGGGCGACTTCCGAGGCCGCTGTCAGGCGGTCGCTCGGCCGCCCCTGGAAATCGAGCATACCCCATTCGCCGGCTTCGAGTGCCGACGCCCGCTGGTTCAGCGTCCAGAAGATCCCCCCTTCGGCGCCTGCGGCGATACCCGTCCAGAGCCATTGCGTGATCTCCCGCGCCGTGGGACAGAGTACCTCCCTTCCGCTGGCCGTGACGTTGCCGCCCTGCATTTCGGTGATCCAGAACGGGTTTTTCCCGGCTCCGGAGCGGATGATGTCGGCCATGAGCGAGATTCCCAGCGGGTATTGCGCCCGGGTGAAATAACCGAAGTGCCAGCTCAGGTGCATCGACACGCCCAGCGAGGTCAGAAACCCTTCGTAGGCGGGGAAATCGTAGTCGGCGAGGTTGTCCAGAAGCTGGTGGGGATTGATGTGTTTGTGGTGCGCAGGGTCGTGCCGATCGACCTGCGATGCGATCCATCCCAGGTACCACGTCGTGAAATCGGTGTGGAACCGCTCTTGCGTGAAGTCGGCTTTCAGGTAGCCGTTGTCGTAGGCCGGAGTCTTCTGCGCGGCTTTCCAGCGTGCGAAAACCTCATCGGTCAGGTCGTTTCGCCCGGGCCCCGTTCCGCCCGTCCCCGGTTCGTTCTGCAACACCCAGGTGTCGAGGGCGGGATGCCCCCTGAAGTGGCTCACGACGGCTTCGATGTAATCGGCGATTTCCAGCAGGTGGGCTTTCGAGCGGGGGAATTTGAATCCGCCCACGTCGCCCAGCTCGTCGGTCGGCGGGAGGAGCGTGGCGAAGAGTTTTACGCCGTGTTTCCCGGCGGCATCGAATGCTTTGTCGTAAAGCGTGAAATCCCACGATCCGTCCGGGCGCAGCATGTGCGCCCCGAACATCCGGATGCGTGCCGTTTCGAATCCGTGCTGCGCGAGTATCCTGAAGAACCCGTCGATCTGCTTGTCGGTCTGCCCCGGTTCGATGAACACCTGCGCCCCGATCTGCGGGTATTCGGTGCGTTGCGGGTAAAGGGGCTGGCACAGGAATCCCAACGCCAGTAACAGGATTATCTTTTTCATGGGCTATCGTTTGTTGCAAAGCCTCCGGCCGTTGCGGATTGCTTCGGATTCGTTATTGCAGGGAAGTAGCGTGAATTTATAGGCATAGCGTTTTGCCAGCAGGCGGTACTGCTCCGAGGGGCGCGCATTCAGGCTCCAGGTATCGGTTCCCCCGACCCCGGCCTGCACGCAGTCTATGTTGACCGTCAGGGCATCCGGAAGCCGCTCCACTTCGGTGACGTGACGTGCCCTGTCGAGCGCCTCCTGCGTGCAGTCCCATACCGACATGCTCAGGGGGCTGTCCCCCGCGATCTGGATGCCGCGCCCGTTGCCCTCCGTCAGCGTGAGCCAACGCACTGCGCAGCGGTTGCCGTTCTCCTGCGGGGTGATGTAGTCGTGCATGAAGTCCCCGGGCGTACCCCGGTAGAGGCCGATGAAAGCACCGCACGAGCGGTCAGAGTAATTTTCCTGGGGCCCTTTGCCGAAGTAGGCCATCCGCCCCAGTGTATTGGGAACCCGGGTTCGGAGCCCCGCGCGCAGCGGTTCGGGCAACTGCCCGGCGATCTGCAGGTCGTATGCCACGGCCAGCGCCCCCGTACCGTCGAGTGTATAAACCAGCGTCAGCCGCACGCTGTCGGGAACCCCCTTTTCGACACGCACCGTCCCTGCGGCTTCGTCGATGCGGATGCCTTCCGTCCGTAACCTTCCGGGCATCTCTTTCCAGCATCCGGCGATCTGCCCGACGCGCCATCCGCGCCAGTCGTTGTCGGTCGACGCCCGCCAGAAGTTCGGTCGCAGGGTGTCGCATACCAATGCCTTCCCGTGTGCCGTATAGCAGACCAGGTAGCCGCTTCTGCGGTCGATTTCCGCCCGGACACCCGCGGCGCTCAGCACGATGCGCTCCCCGTCCTGTGAGACGGCCGCCCTGCCTGCGGCGGGTTTATGCGCGGGAGCCTTGTAGAAAGGCAGTCCGAACTGCTCTTGCGCAGCGATGTGCCCGGCCCCGGCGTAAGGGGTCGCCCGTTTTTCCCGGGCCTGTACGCGGAGCAGATATTCGGCGCCGGGTTCGGGCTCGAAGGGGCGGAACCCGACGGTGGCCGGGGCGCTCTTGCCCGCGGGCGTCGTCGGCACGTCGAAACTGCCGCGCTGCAATACGCCCTTGTCGGTCGATATTTCCCAAGTGAAGTCGTAGCGGTCGGTCGGGGAGAAGAAATTACGGTTGTGTACGACAACCCTTCCGGCAGCAAGGTCGTCCGCCGTGAACCCGATGGGCTGGAATACATATTTGCACTCCAGTGCCGCGGGCTTCAGCGTACGGTCGGGGTTGACGATGCCGTTGCAGCAGAAGGCCGCGTCGTGATGCTCCCCCGCCGGTTCGAAATCCCCGCCGTAGGCCCAATAGGTGCGTTGGCAGGTGTCTTTTTTGACCAGCCCCTGCTCTGCCCAGTCCCAGATATGGCCGCCCAGCAGTCCCTCATGGCTGCGGATGACCGTCCAGTAGTCGTTCAGCCCGCCGGTCGAATTTCCCATCGAGTGAGCGTATTCGCACATCAGCACGGGGCGGTCGATCCGCGGGTTGAGGGCCATGCGCTCCAGCTCCCCGACCGTGGGATACATGCGGCTCACGATATCCACGTAGGCGGGGTCGGTCGGATTGCCGCCGTCCTGCGGCTGTTGCGGGGTGCCCGGCTTCCCGTCTGCGGGGGCGGCACTAGTGAATACGGCCGCCGAAGTGCGCCTGAGGGGTACGTAAAGCGGGCTCGCAGGTTGTCCCTGCGCCCCTTCGTAGTGGATCAGGCGCGTGGGGTCGTAATCCTTGGCCCAGCCGGCTGCCGCCGCGTGCGCCGGGCCGCATCCTGATTCGTTACCCAGCGACCACATGACGATGGAGGGGTGGTTGCGGTCGCGGACGACCATCCGGCTCACGCGCTCCAGGAACGGGACGGCCCAGTCCGGGTCGTTCGAGAGCTTCCCGCCCGAACCGTGGCTCTCAATGTTGGCTTCGTCGATGACATACAGGCCGTAGCGGTCGCACAACTCGTAGAAATAGGGATCGTTGGGGTAGTGGGACGTACGCACGGAGTTGAAATTCAGCAGTTTCATCAGCCGTACGTCCTGTTCCATCCCTTCGCGCGTGACGGTCTTTCCCGTATATTGGTCGTGGTCGTGGCGGTTTACGCCGTAGAGTTTCACGGGAACGCCGTTGACCAGCATCTCGCGTCCGCGGAGCCGGACGTCGCGGAACCCGACCTTGCAACTGCGCGATTCGGCGACCTGCTCGTCATCGTTGCGCAGGGTCAGCACGAGGGTGTAGAGCGCAGGGTTCTCGGCGCTCCATTTTTCGGGCGCCGCGATGCGCTGCTCCATCAGTGCGAAGTAGACGTTGTCGCGTTGCGGGTAAGCCTCCGACAGGATTTCTTCGACCGGTAGTCCCATTTCACGGCCTTTGGGCGTCCCGTCGGGGGCATAGAGTTGCGCCCGCAGATGCCATCCTGCCGCCGGGGTGCCCTCGCGCAGGTCGATCGTGGGGCGTATCTGCAACAGCGCGTCGCGCATGTCGCCGTCGAGCAGCGTCCGCACCCCGAAGTCGCCGATGGCCACATCGGGTTTTGCGGCAAGGTATACTTCGCGGTGTATGCCCGCCATGCGCCAGTGGTCGGCATCTTCGAGGTAACTGCCGTCCGTCCATTTGAAAACCTTCACGGCGAGCGTGTTCTCGCCCGGTCGCAGCAGGCCGGTGACGTCGAATTCCGAGGGCAGGCAGCTGTCCTCGGCATATCCTGCCAGGGTGCCGTTGACCCAGACGTAATAGCCCGAGTATACGCCCCCGAAGTGCAGCACCACCCGGTCGCCTTCCCAGCTTCGGGGTACGGTGAATTTTCGGACGTAGCATCCCGTCGGGTTGTCGCGTGTGATCGACGGCGGCCTGAACTCGAACGGATAGGGGATGTTGGTGTATATCGGATACCCGTAGCCCTGCATCTCCCAGCACGAGGGAACTTCTATCTCGTCCCAGTCTCCGAGGTCGGCGCCCGGTTGCCAGAACCCTTCGGGGCTTTGGGCGGCGTCTTCCGCAAAACGGAATTTCCAGACACCGTCGAGCGGCATCATCCGTGATCGGGCGCGGTCTCCCGCCAATGCATCCTGCGGGGTCTTGTAGGAGTAGGAGGTGGCCCGGGCGGGCAGGCGGTGCAGGGTGTTGACGTGCTGGTCGGCCGGGGCGTCCCACCCGTCGGCGGCTGTTGCGGCGCCGTATGCAAGCGTGCACAGGAGGATTGCCGTAAGTCGTTTCATAGTTCGGATAAGGTGAGTTTTCGATGGAACAAATATAGGAATACTCCACCCGCCGGATTTGCACGGATTTATCAAAAAATAACAGAAAACCGGCCTTTCGCCCCTCCTGCGCCGTTCCGACGAAAATGTGTTAGCATCTGCGGAACCGGTTATATTCCGTGCGCGGGGAATTTCCTACTTTTATCCTGTCGCTCAAACCTAAAGACTACGACCTATGAAACGACTCATCCTTTTGACCTGCCTCCTTGCCTTCGTGTCGGTAGCGGAGGCGTGGGCCAAGCGCCCCGGGCGCTCCTTCAGGCGCTCTTTCGTCCAGGTAAGCGCCCGGGATCCCCGTTATTTCTGCCTTTCGGACGGGCAGCCGTATATCCCCGTGGGATGCAACATCGCCGCGATGGGGTCGGTTGCCGACATGGAACATTACCTCGGGAAGATGCACCGCAACGGCGCCAATTTCGGCCGCGTATGGCTCAATACGAACCTCTTCGAGATCGAAACCCGTTACGGCGAGGTGGACACCGCCAAGCTCGTGCGCATCGACCGCCTGCTGGAGCTCGCCGACCGGTACGGCATCAAGATCAAGTTCTGCATCGAGAGTTTCCGCCATATCCGGCCGGGCGTGAACAAGTGGGACACCAAAGCCTCGTACCATACCTCGAACGGCGGCCCGTTTGCCGATGCCGACGATTATATCACTTCGCAGCGTGGTGAGGAGGAGTTCCTGCGCCGCGTGCGCATCTTCCGCGAGCGTTACGGCGACCATCCCGCCGTTTTCGGCTGGGAGCTGTGGAACGAAATGAACGCCGTGGAGACGCCCGAGGAGCACCTGCGCGCGTGGAATGTCCGTATGCTGCCGCGTGTGAAGGAGATCTTCCCGAAAAACCTGGTGATGCAGAGCCTCGGCTCGCTCGACCGGGAGTCGAGCTTCCCGATTTATGAATTCATCAACCGCCTGCCTCCGAACGAGGTAGCGCAGGTGCACCGCTATATCGACGAGGGTGCCGAACTGGCCGTGTGCGGCGCTCCGGTCGACAGCATGGCCTCCGATGCCATCGCCGTGCTGCGCGGATACGGCCTCCGCAAACCGATGCTGCTGGCCGAGTCGGGCGCCGTGAAACCCGTGCATACCGGCCCCCATCCTATATATAAGGTAGATACGATGGGTTCCGTGCTCCACGACGTGCTCTTCGCCCCCTTTTTCAGCGGGGCCGCCGGGCCGGGGCACCTCTGGCATTGGGATCACCATATCGACAAGCAGCATACCTGGTTCCAGATGGGGCGCTTCGCGCGTGCCGTCGAAGGTGTCGACCCCCTTCGCGAAGGGTTCGAACCCGTGCGCCGCGATACGGCGGGGCTGCGGGTCTATGTGCTGCGGGGCGAACACACGCTGCTTGCCTGGTGCCGCGATACGGTGAGCACGTGGCGGCACGAGCTCTCCGAACGCATTCCGGCACAGCGGCTGTCCGGCCTGCAGGTCGACTTCACACCGCTGCTCGGCGGGCGCAGGGTGAAGAAAGTGCGGATCTACGACCCCTGGCGGGACGAGTGGGTGCGCGCGTCCCGCCGTGCCGACGTATCGCTTCCGGACTTCACGCGCTCGGTGGTCGTCCGGATCGAATATTGAAGCGCAGGAGGGTGGATGATGAAAACGGACAAATAAATGATAAATCCGTTCTTTATATCCCTGTTCCGTCTTCCTAAATTTGTTGTAACGAAAATCCTGAAGCATAACCAAACCTATCAGCCTATGAAAGAAAAAGACGCTCCGACCTTTTCGATTTTGTGATCCGGCCCTCTCGGTGAACCTCAGTGCGGGCCTGTCCCGCGGCGGCGATTCTCCCCGCGGGACCCAATCAACCAACTACAACCTAAATACCTATGAAAATGAACCATTATTTGAATGTGCCGGGGCTTCTGCGCAGATTCGCGAAGATCGGGCTGGCTCTGCTGCTCGTCCTGTCGGTCGCTTTCGGCGCCGGTGCGCAGGACGTCTCCCCTGCCAGGGTCTCCGGGACGGTCGTCGACCAGCAGGGCATGCCGGTCGTCGGGGCCGGAGTGGTCGTCAGGGGAACCCAGACTGGCTCCGTGACCGACCTCGACGGGCGTTTCACGGTCATGGCGGCCAAGGATGCGACGTTGACAGTTTCATTTATCGGCTATACCACCCGGGAGGTGCCCGTAGGAACTCAGACCGATATCCGCATCGTGCTCGAGGAGAATGTCCAGAGCATCGACGATGTGGTGGTGGTCGGCTTCGGCACCCAGAAGAAGGAGACCGTCACCGGCGCCATCGGGCAGCTGTCGGGCAAGGAGCTGATGCGCTCCCCCGTGACCAATATTTCCAATGCCCTCGTTGGGCGTATCGCCGGTATGGCCGCCGTCCAGAAGACCGGCGAAGCCGGCTTCGAAGAGTCCACGATCCGCGTGCGCGGCGTGGGGACGTATGCCGGCGACCAGAACCCGCTGATCGTCATCGACGGCATCGTGCGCGACATGACGGCCTTCAACATGCTCGACCCGAACGATGTGAAGAACGTCAACGTGCTCAAGGATGCTTCTGCGACGGCCGTGTACGGCGTGCGCGGTGCCAACGGCGTCATCATCGTGACGACCAAACGCGGCCGCGAAGGCAACCTGAAAATTTCGTTCACGGCCAATGTCGGCTTCACCTCCCCGACGACCCTGCCCAGCCTGGTCAACTCCTACGATTATGCCGTGCTGCGCAACGAGGCGTTCGCCAACGACGGCAAGCCCGACGACATCAAGGTATTTTCGCAGGACGAACTGTGGAAATTCCGGCATAACCGCGACTATACGCCCTCCGAGGTCGAGGCGATGGGACACCTTTCGCCCGAACAGAAACAGGCGTTGCTCGACAGTCCCGCCATCTATTACGGCAGTACGGACTACATGAAGCGGATTTTCGACGCCGGGGTGTCGCCCCAGCAGCAGTACAGCGTCAATATCTCCGGTGGTACCGAAAAGGTGGCCTTCTTCACCTCGGTGGGGTATTCCAACCAGAAGAGCCTCACCAACGACTTCGGGTTCAGCGATGCGGCCTCCAACTCGGGCAGCCACAAGTATAACTTCCGCACCAACTTCGATTTCAACATCATCCCGCTCACCGAGATCAATGTTTCGCTCTCGGGGCAGGTGCGCGAGACGAAGATCATCACCGACCGCAACAGCAGCGTGGACATGTGGGGCCGTTACCGCGACCTGATGCTCAACATCTACGAAGCCCCGCCCTTCTCGGCGCCGGGCGTCTCCGACGGCCGCATCATCACCGATTATGCCGGCGGTACGATCATGGACAGCAACAAGGGCGCATGGGGCAAATCCCCGATCGCCTACATGCTCGAAAAGGCACAGGCGCGTATTAACCAGAGCAGCCTGAATACCTCGATCCGCATCCGCCACCGGATGGATTACCTCGTCGAAGGGCTTTCCGTACGCGGAGCGTTGTCGTATGACCATTATTTTACCAAGACGCTGCGCGTTGCGCCCAACCTGCCCGTCTATTCGATCACGCGCAACCCCGCCGATCCGGCCGAGCTGCTCTATTACGGCGGCGAACACAATGCCAAATCCTACGAGGAGACCGGCTGGGGCAAAAACCGCAAGGTCTATGTCGAGGCCGGCATCGACTTCAGCCGCGATTTCGGCAAGCACGCCGTCACGGCCATGGCGCTCGTCACCGGCGAACGCTACACCTCGCCCGGGCTGAAGTACAACGTCCCCCGCGGCTATTACGGTGTGGTGGGGCGTGTCACCTACGGTTACGACCAGCGTTACCTGGCCGAATTCAACATGGGTTACAACGGTTCCGAGAACTTCGCGCCCGGCAAGCGGTTCGGGTTTTTCCCGGCCGTTTCGGTAGGCTGGGTCGTGTCGAACGAACCCTACTTCCCGAAGAACGACATCCTCACGTGGCTCAAGTTCCGCGCCTCGTACGGGCAGACCGGCAACAGCGAGATCGGCGGCGACCGCTTCCTTTTCCTGCCCGGCCCCTGGGGCAGCCACAGCTACGGCCCCTGGAACGGCACCCCGCTCGACGGGTATTTCTTCGGCTCGTCGAACGGTTCGGTCAATAACCCGGCCTTCCCCGGCAAATACGAACAGTCGACAGGCAACCCCGACGTCACGTGGGAGAAGAAGGAGTCGTACAACATCGCCGCCGAGGTGCGCATGTTCCGCGACCGGCTTTCGGTCACGGTCGACCTGTTCGAGGAGAAGCGCAACAACATCCTCACCAAACTGGGGGTCACGCCGGGCATCATCGGCCTGAGCGGCAGCGCCCTGCCGCCCGTGAACGTGGGGCGCATGAGCAACCGGGGTTACGAGATCCAGGTCTCGTGGCGCGACAACGTCGGAACGGATTTCTGGTATGAAGTGGGCGGACAGGTCTCCTATGCCGTCAACAAGATCGACTACAAGGCCGAACCCTCCTACATGTACGCCTGGATGAACGAAACGGGGTTCGCCTACGGACAGTACAAGGCCTATTACAACGAAGGCTTCTACAATACGCCCGAAGAGGTGGCCAACCACCCCTACAACGCCATCGACGGCAACCGTGTCCAGGGCGGCGACCTGCGTATCGTCGACGTCAACGGCGACGGCATCATCGACGACAAGGACATCACCCCGACGGGCTTCTCGAACGTCCCGCGCTTCGCGTTCAGCAGCAACCTGAGCTTCGGCTACAAGGGGTTCGAAATATCCGCGCTCCTTACCGGTTCGGCGCAGGGGACGTTCAACATGAACGGCTACCTCATCACGCCCTTCGCCCAGGGAAACGGTACGCCGCTGAGCTATATGAACGGCCGCTGGACGCCCGAACGCCATGCCGCCGGCAAGCAGATCACCTTCCCGCGCATGTCCGTGAACATGGCCAACAGCCAGAACAACCAGAACAACTCCTTCTGGTTCCGTTCGACCGACCATATCAAGCTCAAGAACGTCGAGGTGGCCTATACGTTCCGGAACGCCCGCTGGATGCGCAAGGCGCATATCGGCTCGATCCGCGTATTCGTCAATGCCAACAACCTCTGTACCTGGGGCGGCAAAGACCTGGTCGACGGCATCGACCCCGAGCTGGTGCAGGACGGCAGTACGTCCGAAGGCATCATCTATCCGCTCACGCGCGTGTATAACTTCGGTTTCAACATCCAATTTTAAGTCGCAGCCTTATGAAAAAGACCATTTATACGCTTCTCGGCCTGTTGCTGGCGGCCGGCCTTACGTCCTGCCAGGACTGGTTCATCGAGAAGCCCGAAGTGACGGGCATGGATCAGGACGAGGTCTTCAGCACGGCCAAGAACGCCGAGGGGGCGATCGCCGAGGCCTACGCCACGATCCTCTCTTCGGGATTGCCCGTACTGGTGTGGAACAACTCCCCGATCATGCCCTACGAGACGACCGAAGCCATCATGGGCGGCGAAGACCTTTGCCGCCTGACATGGGGATACATGGATAAGCAGGTCGTGGCGGGCATGCTGGCCAACAACGAGAATAACGGCGCCGGTTATACCGACGACTATTTCCCCAACAACTACGCCTACATCCGCAAGGCGTGGCTCGTGTACGAGAACATCGACAAGGTCGCCGACATGTCCGACCGCGACAAAGCCATCGTCAAGGCCGAAATGCAGGTGCTGGTGGCTTTCCGCTACGTGGAGATGCTCAAACGCTACGGCGGTGTGCCGCTGGTCGAATCGACGCTCACCACGGTCGACGTGCGCCCCCGCTCCACCGTGCAGCAAACCCTTGACTTCATCGTCGGGCTGTGCGACGCGGCCGCCGCGACACTCGAAGGTGTGCGCTGGCCGGCCGACTGGCTGGGGCGCGTGAACAAGGGTGTGGCGCTGGCCGTCAAGGCCGAGGCGCTGATGTATGCCGCCCGTCCCCTCTTCAATGCCGACGCCCCTTACATGCAGATGGCCGACCCCGCGAACAATGAGATGATCTGGCTCGGGGGCTACGATGCCAAGCGCTGGGAAACGGCGCGCCTGGCCAATCAGGAGGTGATCGACTGGGGCAAGGCCAACGGCTTCGAGCTGATCGACACGGGCGACCCCATCAAGGATTACGGCACGGCCGTCGGCACGCCGTCGAACCGCGAGGTGCTGCTGGCCTACAAGCAGCAGCGCGAGGCTGACGACAACGGTATCTACAAGAACTACACCTTCATGCCGACCCACACCGGCCACGACCTGGGGCAGTACCGCGGCACCGGCTACGGTCAGCTCTGCCAGTACCGCAAGGCCGATGGTACGGATCAGACGTGGGCGGGCGTGGACGACTGGCGCCCGGCCGGCGAATACCGCGACAAGGCCGAAGAGTTGGAACCCCGTGCGCAGGCGTCGCTCTATTTCTACGGCGTCAACCCCAAGAACAATACCGGCAACAGCCGTTGGGATCTGTACCAGAACTGGCAGCTCGAATACAAGTGGCAGGACGGCTGTGCCAAGAACATCAAATTTTGGTACGAAGCCGGTTCGCGCGAATGGTTCGAATTCCCGATCTACCGCATGGCGGAGTTTTACCTCAATATCGCCGAGGCCTACAACGAGGAGGGCAACCCGACCATGGCGCTGCGCTACCTGAACGACATCCGCAGGCGCGGAGGCATCCCCGACGAAACGCAGACCGACCGGGTGGGGCTGCGGCGGAGCATCCACCGCGAATGGGCCGTGGAATTCTACGTGGAGAACCAGTGGTATCCCCACGCCCGCCACTGGAAGCAGGGGGCGTCGATGGTCGGCGGGGCCAAGTACAAGTTCGAGTTCTCGCAGGCCGCCGGCGTGTCGTGGAACCCCCGCAAACCCGAGGAGTTCGCCAATTACACGCGCAAGCCCTCCTATGTCCCCGAATACACGTGGCACGAGCGCATGTCCCTTTCGCCCTTTACGCTCAGCGAGGTGAATAAGGGCTATCTGGTGCAGAACCCCGGATATTGATCCGCCCATACACAATCGTTTACCGAAAAAATCAGAATTACATGAATCCCAACCATATGAAAAGTGTGTTTCTCGGAGGCGCGGCACTCGCGGTTCTGGCCGTCGGTGGTGCCGGCCCGGTTTCCGCCCGGGATACCGCGGCTGCGGAACAGCCCGACAGTGCGGCCCTGGAATATGTGATCCCCGGGACATCGGCCCGCACGAAGGCAATGCTGGTCACTTCGTCCGTCTCTTCCGTGACGGGAGACGAGGTATCCATCCCCTCGGCCAATATCAACAACATGCTTTACGGACGTATCCCGGGGCTCGTCGTGTCGCAGACCAACGGGGAACCCGGCTACGATGCCGCTACGCTCAGTATCCGCGGCGTGGCGACCTACAACAACTCGTCGCTGCCGGTCTATGTCGACGGCTTCCAGACCAATATGGCTTATTTCCAGTTTCTCTCGCCTGCCGAGATCGACCGGATCGAGGTGCTGAAGGATGCCGCGGCGCTGGCTCCCTTCGGCATGAGGGGCGCCAACGGCGTGATTTGGGTCACGACCAAGCGCGGTCGTATCGGCCGCCCGCGCGTCACGGTCAATGTCCGGGGCGGCGTGCAGCAGCCCATGAACCTCCAGAAACCGTTGCGTACGGGCGACTATACCCGGCTTTACAACGAGGCGCTGAGCAACGACAACGGCAACGTTTGGACACCCTATTACACGGCCGACCAGGTCGCCCGACTGCCCGACGTGGACTGGTACCGCGAGGTCACCAAGAAGGCCACGCCCTATACCGATGCCGACGTGTCGGTCTCGGGCGGCGACAAGACCGTACGCTATTTCGTGCTGTTCGGCTACATGGGGCAGCGGGGAATCTACGACACCCCGACCAACGATACGCTGGCCAACGCAGGCATCGACCGCTACAATATCCGCACGAACCTCGATATGAACCTCTTCGGTTTCCTGGAGGCCAAGGTCGATGTCGGGGGCCGGATCGAAGACCGCCGTTACCCCAACCGCGCCGCGGGCGACCTGTGGAACGACCTTGCCAAATACCCCGGCTCGGTTTATCCCGTGCGCAACCCCGACGGGACGTGGACGGGTACCCCGATCTACAATTTCAACCCCCTGGCCTCGATCAAGGCGCTGGGGCGCAACTCCACGCACGACCGTACCCTGCAGGCCAATTTCCAGCTCAAGGAGCGGCTCGACTTCCTCGTGGAGGGGCTCTACCTTTCGGAGGCGATGTCGCTGAGCAGCTGGACGCGCGACGGCGCGAGCAACACGCGCAACTATTCGCGCTGGCTCGACGGGGTGCAGCAGACCACCGATAACGACACCCCCTATACCCGTGGCGAGGACAGCGGCCAGAACCAGTGGACGTGGCAGCACTACAATGCCACGGTCGGCTACGACGGCACGTTCGGGCGGCATGTGGTCTCCGCCTCGGCCGGGATACTCTACAATATCTACAAGACAGACTTTTCGCAGAACGGCGCTGCCGGCAAGATGGTCGAATACCGTCACATGACCGTCAACGGGGCGGTCAACTATGCCTATGACGACCGCTATGTGGCGACCTTCTCCTTCGCCGCCGACGGTTCGGACAATTACAGGCCCGGCAACCGCTGGGGGTTCTATCCCTCGCTCGGCCTTGGCTGGATCGTCTCCCGCGAGCGTTTCCTGCGGGACAGCCGCATGGTCGATCTGCTCAAGCTTAGGGCTTCGGTCGGTAAGAACGGCTGGGATCCGATGGGCGAGATGCGTTACCTCTGGGAGGGCTACTATACCGGCCGCGGCGGCCTCAATACGGGAAACTCCGAGCACACGTGGCACGGGGGAACGGCGCTGTCCTACCTCCCGAACCCCGATGTTTTTGCCGAAAAGAGCCTGAAGTACGACGCCGGCATCGACCTGCGCCTGTGGAACAGGTTGTCCCTGAACGTTGACCTGTTCCTCGAAAAAAGATCGGGCATCGTGACTCAGGACTGGATGATCCCCGGTGCCTCGGGCGTGGACAATCCGCCTTACCGCAACATCGGCAGGATGACTAACAAGGGCTTCGAAGTCCAGCTTTCCTGGGCCGACCGCATAGGCGATTTCAATTACGCGCTCACGGGCATGGCCTCGTATAACAGCAACAAGGTCGACTATATGGCCGAGGTCGTGACCGTGCCGACCGCGGCACGCACGGGACGGCGGCTCGACGCCCTGTTCGGATATGTGGCCGACGGGTTCTACGACTGGGACGATTTCGACGTCGGCGGCGAACTCAGGGAGGGGCTTCCCAAGCCTACGTTCGGTGCCGTGCAGCCCGGCGACATCAAGTATAAGAACCTGAACGGCGATACGGTCATCGACGAGAACGACCAGACGGCCATCGGCGACTCGTACCTGCCCAAGTTGCAGTACTCGTTCTCGCTGGCGGCATCCTACAAGGGGTTCGACCTCTTCGCCCTCTTCCAGGGGGCGGCCGGCCGTGACGTGAACCTGCTCGATGCGCCCTTGCAGAACGTGGCGTTCCGCGACAACGGCAACGTCTACGGGATTGCCGAAGGCCGCTGGGCCTACTATCCCGAACAGGGCATCGACACGCGGGCTACGGCCACCTATCCGCGCCTTTCGTTGCAGGACAACAGCAACAACTACCGCAATTCGACACTCTGGAAGCGCAGCGGCGACTTCCTCAAGCTGCGCAACGTGGAACTGGGATACACCTTCGCGCAGCCGTCGCTGAGCAAGGCCGGCATCTCGAAGATCCGCATCTACCTGAGCGGTGTCAACCTGCTGACCGTCAGCAGGCTGATGCGCGACTACGACATCGACCCCGAAATCCTTTCCGGCCACCCGGCGCTGAAATCCTACAACCTCGGACTGACCGTAACCTTCTAAACACGACTGCCATGATACGAAAAAATATGAGAATCCTTTTCGCGGGCGCCCTCCTCTGTTCGCTGTCCCTGGCGGGGTGCGATGCGCTCGACACCAAGGAAGACCTGAACCTGACGGACGAGATGATGGCCACGCGCCGTTACCAGATGTTCGACTGGGGCTACCGCGTTTACGAACACATCCCCTACGGGTTCACGGCGATCGACGGCAACCTCTTCGCAGCCGTTTCCGACGAGGCGCAATACGTGACCACGTTCAGTTCCACGCAGCGGTTCAACGAAGGCAGCTGGAGCGCCTATTACAACCCCGACGATTGCTATACGAGCTATTACAACGGCATCTATGCGGCGCACGACTACCTCGATAAGTCGGTGGATTACAGGTATATCCTCGGTATGCACCGCGACACGCTCACTTCGAACGGCCTGGACAGCTACCGCCGCGACATCGTCGACGTGCAGCGGCTGCGCGCCGAGGCGCATGTGCTGAAAGCCTATTATTATTTTGAGCTTGCCAAGCGTTACGGCGGGGTGCCCCTCATCGACCGCGTGTATGCCGACCAGAAGGAGGCCAATCTTCCGCGCGGCACGTTCGACGAGGTGGTCGGCCTCATCCTGCGCGAGATCGAGGGGGTGCGCAACGAACTGGTCGTCGACTGGCGGGCCGAGAACCTCGAGGAGAAGTCGGGCCGGATCACCCGCGGCGCGGCGCTGGCCCTCAAGTCGAGGGTGTTGCTCTATGCCGCCAGCCCGCAGTTCAATCCCTCGGGCGAAAAGTCCAAGTGGGCTGCCGCTGCCGCTGCGGCCTTCGAAGTGATCAACATGGGCATCTATTCCCTGCATCCCGATTACGGCGGGCTGTTCGTCGCCGAAACCTCTACGACCAGCCCCGAGACCATCTGGGCGGTGCGTATGGGGGCGACCAACGAGTTCGAACGCAAGAATTACCCCATCGGCACGCAGGGCGGCGGTACGGGTATCTGCCCTTCGCAGAACCTCGTGGAAGCCTATGAATCTACGGGGGAGGATACGGGCGATGCCTATGCCGGCCTCGACCCGCGCTTCTACGCCACCGTCCTGCGCAACGGCGATACGTGGAACGGGCGCACGCTCGAAATCTATGCGGGCGGCGCCGACGACCCCGCCCGGCAGAACGCTTCGCCCACGGGGTATTACCTGCGCAAGTTCCTGAACGAGAACCTGAACCTCACCAATGACGACAAACGGCTTCGCAGCTGGATCGTTTTCCGCTATGCCGAAATATTGCTTAATTTTGCCGAGGCGATGAACGAAGCCTACGGCCCGGACGACGCCCACGGCTACGGGATGAGTGCGCGCGACGCCGTGGATGCCGTGCGTGCCCGTTCCGGGGTGGGGATGCCCCCGGTCGATGTCGCCCCGGGCGATGCGGCCGCCATGCGCACGGCCATCAAACACGAACGCCGCATCGAGCTGGCCTTCGAAGACCATCGCTACTGGGATCTCCGGCGCTGGGACGATGCCGGGACGGTGCTCAACCGGCCCCTGCGCGGCGTGAAGGTGACCCGCAGCGGCGACGGCTTTGCCTACACGCCGTTCGAAGTGGCCAAACGCATCTTCGATGCCCCGAAGATGAACCTTTATCCGATCCCGCAGGCCGAAATCGTAAAATCGGGCGGGGTACTCGACCAGAATCCGGGTTGGTAGACCGAAAAATATCGAACTATGAGAACGATCGTTACATTCTTTTCTGTGCTGCTCCTCGCATGCGGGGCAGCCTCATGCCAGAAGGCCGACAGCGAGAGGCCCTGGGGCAGTGCGGTGATCTATATGCCGCAGGCCGGTTACATCCCTTATGCCGTGCCCAACGGCGGGACGGCGCAGCAGTCCAACAAGAATTACCGCATCGACGCGCAGGCGGGGAAGGTGCACATTTTCCTGGGCATCTACCGCGCCGGGCTGGCCGAGTTGCAGGCCTATACGGTCAGCGTCTCCGTGGGCAGCACTCCCCTGGACGGGACTGTGTTGCTGCCGGGCCGGGCATACACGCTGCCTTCCTCGGTGAGCTGCCCCGACGGGAAACGCGATGCGACTTTTTTCCTCACGGTCGACATCGCCTATCTGAAGGCGAATGCCGACAAGGATTTTTCCCTGCCGGTCACCATATCCGACCCGACGCGTTATGCGCTCAACGACAAGCTCACAACGACGCAGGTGCGTATCGACACGTCGGAGCTGCTCTCGAAGGAGGGGCTGTAACCCGGCTTTGCCGCCACACCGGCACGGGGTCGCCTCCGGCGGCCCCGACTGCCGTTTTGTTCCCGGCTGTCGCCTGAAATCGTTTTTTATGAGGAAATTATTTGCGTTCCTGTTTTTTGCGCTCTTTCTTGCGCCTGCGCCCCTTGGCGCCCGGTCTTTCTCCCGCGGGCGCATCGTCGTGCATCCCGGCGGGCGTTACCTGCAATATGCCGACGGCAGGCCGTTCTTCTATCTGGGCGACACGGCGTGGGAGCTGTTCCACCGTACGACGCGCGAAGAGGCGCGCCTCTGTCTCGAAGACCGCGCCCGGAAAGGGTTCACGGTCATACAGGCCGTCTGCCTCGCGGAACGTGACGGGCTGCGCGTCCCCAATGCCTACGGCGACCTGCCGGTTG
>ENA-OPNB01001391-OPNB01001391.1-human-gut-metagenome-genome-assembly--contig:-NODE-1391-length-17595-cov-2.354960_pt1 | contig 17595 bp, 9 predicted proteins | sample MGYA00241528_ERZ501754 | MGnify/ENA primary metagenome ERZ501754 (study PRJEB25962, sample SAMEA2042646) | human gut metagenome | biome: human gut; feature: human-associated habitat; material: faeces... | reverse complement strand
CTGACGAACTGCTGTCAGGTGTGCTTGAACTACTATCTGTATTACTCGAACTGTCTGACTTATATGTGTTCTCTATAAGAAACAGCTTGTCATTGTTTTTGGTAACAACTGTGTAGTTGGCAGGAATATCTATCTCCTTAACTGTCCACTCAGCCGCAGAATTGTCTTTCCAAAAATACTCCCAATTGTTGTCAGCGTTAAGAGTAACAGTATCGAAAAGCTTGCCATCACGATATATCTCCACCTTGATATTATCAGGTATGAGCTTTTCCTGACCATCAGGAACTATCCACGACTTTCTTACACCATAATCACTGTCCCCTGCTGGGATCTCTTCGTATGTGAACTTGGTGTAAACTGTTATCTGACCCTCAGCCACGATATCCTTATCTATCTCGATAAGTGACGGAGAAGGTGTAAACTTAGCTGTTGTGTTTTCAAAACTCTTGCCTGAAACAAGATACAGACCCACAGAATCAGCAGAAAGCTTTACTTCACCGTTTGCGTCCGTCTTGCCTGTTGAAACCGGTGTTATGCCATCGGTTTTTGCGTAGTTGTCGAGCGTATCAGCGACAGCCTGCATTTTTGAAGCGTCAGTAAAATCAGACATATCTATAGGATAATCGCTGAACTCGCCGGTAAGGACAAAGTCAGCTTCCTTACGCTCACCGACCTTATATATACTCCACTCGGCATTACTAACAGTCGTTGTATCATTTTTGCACACTATATCCACATTGATATTATCCGCTGCAGAAGCTGAGATCGTCATACTTCCCAAGGCTGAAACAGCCATTGCCGCCGTACACAAAACAGCCTTTGCAAGCTGAGAAAATTTAAGTTTCATCTTTGCTACTCTCCTTATCAGGTAGATTTTCAACATTATCGTCACTCTCTGGCTTATCTAGCATTGCCACAAGCTCATCATGAGAGATTTTTTTGCGTTTTGAATCCACAAACCACCACACAAGCAGTACCACAAACAATGGTATTGCTACAAAAGGCACGACCACAAGAGAATCGAGCTGAACAGCGTCTGCCGTTATTTTTGAAACACTCTTTGTATCGTCCGCAGTTTCAACTCTCTTTGCACGAACAAGAAGCCTGTGAGAATTGACTCCGTATGGTGTGCAGGTAGTCAATGTAACATGATCCTCACCCGGAATAATGTTCAGCTTATCCATTTCATTAGGCAGAACTATATAAACAGCCTCGACCTCATATGTATAGACCTCTTTCAACACTGTTATAGTGAACTCATCGCCCTCTGCAAGCTTATCAAGGTCGCTGAAAAGCTTTGCCGACGGCAGACCTCTATGTGCTGAAATGACCGAATGAGTGTCCGCGCCGCCAACAGGAAGGCTTGAACCCTGCAGATGTCCCACAGCGACATTTAACACGCCGTCACTTGTGCCATGATAAATAGGCAACTCCACCCTTATAGTCGGAATGGAAATATAGCCCATAACACCCGTCCCCGTGATATCCAGGATATCTTCATAGCCCTTGACCTGATCATAATCCACAAAAGGTCGGGCAAGCTTTGCTATCTCTTCATTATATTTTCTGGCACGGCTGAGTATCTCTTCATTCTCCTTGTCAGAAAGGTCATTTGCCGCTTTCTGATAAGTCGCCACTGCACGGCTTTGCGTTTTTGAATTCCACCAATCGCTTATTGTTGGATATAACATCACGGAGAGCCCCACAAGCAATAACAAGACCAATAAAATTGTAGTTGATTTACCGCTTTTCTTCCTCATGGAGTCCTCCCTGATGCCTGCCGACCGAGATCGGCAGGACAAAGGTAAAAATAAATTCAAAAATTAGTCGTTCTTAGCTCTCTTCTTAGCAATGAGAAGCACACCTGCGCCCAGTACGATAGCTCCGCCTACACCGTAGAAGATCTGAGTACCGATACCGCCAGTTGTTGGAAGTGAGCCGCCCTTCTGGTTTATGATCTTAACTGTTGAACCGCTTGTGCCTGAATCAGTGCCGTCGAGCATACGAATGGACTGAAGCGTATTAGCAGGATCATATGTTGTGTCAAACTTGAACTCATATGGATCAGCTCTGTTATACTGAGCAGGAGCTTCTGTCTCAACAAGCTTGTAAGTTGTCATATCATCAATGCCCTTGATAGTGAACTCACCTGTTGCGTCTGTTATGATAGTGTCGATAGCACCTGCCTCGTTACCAATAGCAAGTCTGTAAACATTCTTGTTTTCCCCGTCACTTATATCAACAAGCTTAAGAACTGCACCATTCTTATCCTGAAGCTGGAACTTAGCACCTGCAAGAGGCGCGCCCTTTTCGTCTACCTTGTTACCAACAAGTGAGAATGTCCAGTCATAAACTGTGACCTTAGGTGTTTCACCGTTCTCCTTACCTGTTTTGTCCTGAGGATTGTTTGAATATGTCAGATAAGCTGTGTTAGGGTTATTGTCTTTTGAATTAGGAAGTGTACCTGTTACAACGTTAGCGTTCTCGTTGAGTTTAGCAGAATAAAGAGTTTCGATCTTATCAACATTTGGATATTTTTTCAGAAGCTCCTTGATATCGAAAGTAACATAGAATGTCTCTTTGAAATCAGCAGTGCTTGGATCGTCAACACCTACAGTTGTGTTAGGACCTACTGTAACAGGAGTGATCTCATTGCCGCTAGCGTCATAGTATTTGTAAGTAAGGTTATTATTGAATGTAAGACCCTCGCTGAGCTGGTCACGAACTGTGTATGTATACTTGTCATAAGCTGATACATCTCTTGGTATAGTTGTTGTGATCTTGAACTCTACATCGTCACCAATTGCGTTGTCACCAACATCGCCCCATGCTTCATTCTCATTATGCTTGATCTGCTTTGTAAGTGTTGGCTTTGTCCTCTTTGGAGTAACGTCTGTTGTGCCTGAAACGTTAAGGATAAGAGCTGAGTTAGCCTTATCAACACCATTGTTTTCTGTTGCATCGACAACGAGATAATAGCCAGCATTTGGAAGTGGAATAGTGTACTCACCGTTATCTTCATAGGCGGTTACAGACTTATTGTCGATGATGCAGCCAGAAGCGACTTTTGCAAACTTGGCAGTATCTTCCTTTGTCCAATGATCTGCATCTGAGATTATCTTTGCAACGTCTGCTGCACTCTCGGCACTGTCAAACTGTGACATATAAGTGCTAAGACCAGAAGTTTTCAGGCTGGTAAGCAGAGCATCGCCATCAATGCCTTTGCCCCACTTGATAGTATTTGTTGCAGATGCCTGATCAAAGATCTGATAAGCCTTATATACTCTGTTTGTATCAGAATCCTTGATAACAATGTTATTAACGCCAGCATCAGTAGTAGCAAATACTCCGAATGCTGATGTTGCAGCAATAGCTGAAACTGACATAACGGTTGCAGCAGCAAGAGCTGCGAATTTCTTCATCTTCATAATTAATTATCCTTTCATATTTGTTTATTTACAGCGTTTTTTTGCGACGCTTTGTAACTAAAAGTATTGTTGCAGCAACAGTGACTGTTCCGCCTGCCGCCACGAATGGGATAACACCCATGCCGCCTGTTTCAGGCAGCTCTCCTAAGGTTTCCTCAGAGTTGTTATAGACCTGAACATACTGATCGCCGTTCTTTGTCATATCAATGCAATTCTCATTTTCTGAGCCATTGTATCTGTAGTAAGCCTTATATGACGACGTGCTTACCGGCTGACCGTTCACGTCTATTTCCTCAAACCAATAGTAATACTTGTTTCCTTTGACATTATTTTCTTCAAGAGAAACGGCAGTTGACCAGTTGTTATCCGCCGTGAGCGTTATCTGCTTCCACAAGAATACTTCACCGCTAGGTATCGCATCTTTATCAGGAACAGGTGTAACGTTCGTCTTCTCAGGTGTGCCAAGATCATTAGCTGTCACCTCATAAGAGCAACTGCTATCATCATTGACCTTTGCTGTAAGCTCAACTGTAACATCGGAAGTAATACCGCTGAGGTCAACTGTGAACTTGCTGGAATTATAAAGATCAGCAACAGACACACTTATATACTTACTTGAAGCGCTCCATGACGCAACACTCTGATTTTTGTCACCGTCCCAAACATCCTGATCTCTGTAGAACTCAGCAAGAACATCGCCAGACGAATTGATAAGCCTTACTCCGGAATATTTCATATCGCCCTTTTCGAGCCATGCGTTATTAAGGGTGAAGCTGAACTTAGCCGAGCCATACATGGTATACTCAGAGGCAAAGCTTCCGTTCTGAGCCATTTCTGCACCATTGCTTGTAAGGATCTTGAATTTAACATTCTGTCCCTTATCCATTGTGCCTGTAAACTTGTTATATTTTTCAGGCACGTCAGCCTTATTTGTTGACCTATAGATATTGAACGTTACCTTATCATTGGTATGGGTATTGCTATCGCCGTCAGACCATGCCTTTTGCAGGCGAACGTCCATATTTTCTACCTTCTGCGGGGTCTTGGTATTGACGATCGTATCAAAGCCCGTGGCACTGCCGTTATTTGAATAAGTATATGTAACGCCAAAGCCGTCAGGTATATTCTTTTCAAGAACATAGTAATACTTGTCCTTGTCAAGACCGTCAAGAGTTACCGTCCAATTCTTAGACTTTTCCAGAGAAACAGTTTTTATAAGTTTGCAATCTGTTGGTATTCCGTTATCTCCATTCACTCTTGAAGTTGAATTTGGTGCAACAGAGGACTCATAAACATCTGCCTCGATCTTGTCAATACCGGCAGGAAGCTCGCTGTCAGCAAGCTTGTTTCCAAGCTCATCACGCCATTCCTTCGTTATGTTAAGTCCCTTGACGTTCGTAACTGTAACATCAGTGTTTTTGCTCATTGCCGTTGCACTGTATACAGCCTCATATCCTGTTGCAAGATCGATCTCTTTGATATAGTAGTAAAGCTGCTTGTAATCATTGCCGACCTTTGTATATCCAGGAAGCTTTGTCCACTCATGTTTCCAATTGTTAGCTTCGTTAAGAGTTACCTCATCACTGCCCCACTGAATATCATCTGGAACACCGCTTAAAACCTTAGTTGTAGACGAGCCAAGAAGAAACTTTACGCTCTCTGCCGAATGATTGCCGTTTCCATCGCTCCAAACCTTGCTTGCAGTTATCTTAAACTCTTTCAGCAGATTTGTTACTCTGAACATATCTCCGTTCTTCACGAACTGATATCCGTCCTCACCGACTTCACTTGGAACTACAGCCGGACGCACTTTAAAAGCAAAATATATAGGAGTTTCGTCAAGAAGATAACCCTCTGGACTTTGCTTTTCTATAAGCTTATAAAGATGACCCTCAGTATCTCCGGTGCCTGCGGCAGGTTCAAGGTCAAGGTTGTATGACCCGTCAGCATTTACATTGAATGTCTGCGCCTTATCCTGCGCCGAACTTCCCCAGATAACTGAATTTCTGTCTTTCGCAGCATTTTCTTTGAAATCTACTGCCGGGAGCCAATCGTATGTGCCATTTTCCAGCTTAGTGTATCTGTAGATCTCAAAAGAAGCCTTAAGCATAATACTATAGTCTCCGCTGTCTACCTTTATAATCTTAAATGGCTCAACAGTTGTTGATGACGCCTTTGACTGATTTATCAACTCAAACTCGGAATCATTATCTTCACTGTCATTTACAGCAGAGCCGTTTGTGTCAAATGATATATTATTGAACACATGGACTTTATAGCCATCGTTCTCAGCGTCCTCATCATTTGCAGGACTTCCTGTATAAACGTAAACTAATTTCAGGTGACGCTGATCTGGAACGTTTATTTCAAGTTTCTTTACAAAATCTCGTGTCTTCGCTGTCAGTGCGGAACACTTTACCGCCGAAAGCATTTTTTCATTGCTGACTTCAGTGTTTGAAAAGCCGCTGCCATCCCTGTATTCATATTCGACTCTGAAAACACCGCCCGCCTTCTCAGAAGAAACCTCTTCCACAGGGACGGATATGCTTGAGCCAAAATCTGACCACTCGCTTCTCTTGTTGGCAAAGGCTTTTACTTCTTTGAAGCTGTTGCCGTCCATATAGCCATAAGCCACATAGTAACTCTTTATATTTCCGTTTTCGTAGCCTTCAGGCAAAGTTAGATCAATAGTACCCTTAGCGCCAACAATACTTTCACTTGGAATAAAGTTAGCGATAAACTTGCCCTTTTCGTTGGTAATAACATCTGCACTGCAAGAAACTGTGCTGTCAACTGCCTCCGGATCTGATATCACATAACTGTAATCACTCACAGCAAGCTCTGCACCCGTATCTGCGTCAAATACCTTGATAGACTTCAGATCCATATCAACAGCGGAATTGCCATTTATGCTTACCGTTTTTGTCTGAATGTTACCCTGAGCGTCCTTTGTCTTAACTACAGCCGTGCCTCCGCACTTGATAACATCGTTGAGAGTTATCATTCCGTTTGTTGAGCATTTGAGCTTTTTAGGGTTAACATCAATGGTATAAGTTATCTCACAGCCGGTGGACTTCGGAGAAGAAGTTTTCTTCAAGTTCTTTTCCTTAACTGTCTGAGTCTGGCTTCTCTCCGGATATTTTCCAGCTTTATCCTGAACTGTGTTTTTGAACGCTGCAGTACCATTCTTGTAAACACCATTCTTAACATCATCGACCTTTACAAGTGTACTGTAGTAAGCTGTCCAAGCGTCCTGCTGATTCCATGCAGTCTTGAAAGTTACTGTATTGGCTGTCTTATCATAGAAATATTCAAACTGATTTGTTTGTGCAAAATCATACTTATCAGAACTATTTCCAAATGAATACTTGAGATAATCCTTGTTCTCGTAGAATATCATTCCCGCCGGAAGCGTGTCCACGATCTCGACATTATCGTTACGCTTATAAGTGCCGTCCTTGTTGATATCAAGCCGCCAATCAAACCTGTAATACTCAACACCATTTACAGTAACAACAGGCAGGCTGCTAAGATCATGCACTGTGTCGCCTGCTACACTGCTTGCAGCGTCATACTTTTCATAAGGCGCTTTGGAGCTGTCGCCTATAGTAAACTTAGTCTTATCTGCACTAGGCTCGAATGTTTCACCTTTATAAGTAGCCTTGTTATTTACATTTATAATAGTACCTTCGTCAAGACCTGTTACATCTATGGTACTGCTATACTTTATCTGCACAAGGTTTATATTGTCAAATTCTTCACTATCATTGAACTTTATCTCAAACGAAGTGTTGTCGTCATTAGGTACTACAGTGTAATTTGAACTGTCAAGCGGTTCATAGCTTCCTGTTCCATTTCTCTGAACATACATGATAATGGAATCAGTGTCAAGAACGCTCTTTATTGACTTGCCATCATTTGACGTAGCGTTCATTATATCGCTTATAGTCTTGCCCCTAAAGGAACCGTTTGTCTGCTTGACCTCTACCAGCCACTTATATGTAACACTGCTTCCGTCCTGAGAAATGTCAAGAACTGTTTTTGACTTCTCGTTTACAGGCTTATAATAAACTGTCTTGTCAGAATGGAATCCGTCAATACCTGCAGTATTTTTCACTGCATAATTTCCATTGCTGTCAGGGTCGCCAAGATCATAGTCGGCAACCTTTGTTTCATAGGAAATAACTACCTCGTTATTGTCACCTATTCTGTCAGGCAAAACAAGCTCACCGTCACTTGCAACTGTTGCATCAAAGGTATCATTTCCAACCTTTATGCTGACAATCTGTCCTGCTTTAAGCATATTATCAGTTATTGTCTTGCCTTTAAGGGTAGAATTTTTGTCATTACATTTAACAGTTACTTCCCATTTGAGTATACCTAACGTGTTATTATCTATCCAACCACTTTTTGATATCTGATACCTATTATAAACAGTTTCACTTGATGTGATATCAGAACATGGTTGGCTTTTATCAGGTCTTTGCATTTTAACTGTATTTGTAGTTTCCGCCTTGTCAGGATCGATAGCTGTCACATACTCGATAGTAATTTTTGACGCTGTTGTTTTATCGTCAAACGTAAGCGTGTTTCCATTAAGTGTGTACTTTACATCTGAACCATCATCAGCTTTAAGTGCAAAGCTTCCTTGCTTTGCATCAGGGAATGCTTCATCATAAAGGTGATAGCCCTTGAGGTCTGCACCGCTAGGGTTGCTTACAACAATTTCCCATGTGACTTCGTTATTGTCGTAGTCAACATTCTTGCCTGTTTTTGAGATCTTATCTTTCTTTGACTCAGAATAAATAGTTTTATCTGCTTTTACTCCATTTCCGTCCTTATCATATGTGGTGGATTTGTTTTCCACCTTACCTGACATAACGAAATTCGGGTCGCTTGTAGGATATGGGGTCGTGTAGCTTATGGTAACATTTTCTTTGCTGAATCCATCGCTGAAAACAAACTTTCCGCTTGACGCGTCATAGCTTCCTGCACCCTCAGGTGAAACAGTGAAGCTTCCGTCAACAGCATCCTTAAAAAGCTCGTCCTCGATTCTGTCAAGAGGCTTCTTTGCAGGATTGTCCACTGTGATAGTCCACCTAACTCCGTCAGCAGTTTCGCTTGCGTCCTTTATGGCAGACATAGTGAGCGGAGTAAAACCGTCTATTTCAACCGTCTGACCGCCTATCTCAACAGTGGTCTTATCACCTGTATCTGTATCTTTACGCTTTACATTGCCCTCAAAGCTTGCCTTACCGCTTATAGCGTCCTTCTCATTTTTATGTTGATATCGCTCGTCAAACTCAATAAAAAGATACTTCTTTCCATCTATCTCGTCGACTCTGTACTTACCTGAAATTCCATGTCCTTCATCGAAGTGAGTATCCTCGACATCGCCCCAGGTTCCGTCTGACGGTATACCGCCCTCGGGCAGGCTAACATTATCGTCGATAGGGAAATAAATATACCTATTGGTCATTGCGCCCTTGTCAAAATCAAATTCCACATTGAATTCGATCTTTTTAGATTGGTCTTTTCCTGAACCGACCGCATCATAGGATTTTATCGTGACGCTATTCGCATCCTTATAAGAATAACTTCCGCCGTTATAGGAAACATCTCCACCTGCCACGGAAGTACCCTCAGTGGCACTTATTGCAGGCATAACAAGACTCGCCAGCACTGACACTGTCATAACTACAGACAGCACCACACCAAACAAGCGGCTGCGTTTTTTCCTTTCATTTTCTTTTAGATATTGCCGAACTTTACCGTTAAAATTCTGCAAAACGGATCACTCCCTCCGAAATTATACACTATTTATAATAAACGCTAGTCCACTGTGCCTATCCTTTTAAAAGGATATATCCTCAGTGAGACCTTTCCAAGCACTGCTTCCTCAGCAATACAGCCTATCCTCTTTGTACGGCTGTCAACAGACGTAGATCTGTGGTCGCCCATAACGAATATTCTCTCGTCAGGCACCTGATAAGGCAACTCGATATCACATTCTCCCAGAGCTTTGCCGTCAACATACGGCTCATTCAAGGTTTTTCCGTTGACGATAACAGTACCATCCTCCTTGATATCCACCACATCTCCTGCTGTAGCGATAACACGTTTCAACAGTATCTTATTATTATAATAAAACGCAACTATATCGCCCTTCTGAAAGCTTCCACGCTTTCTGCACACCACCAGCTCGTCGTCATGCAAAGTCGGCGTCATACTTGTACCCGTTACTCTCAAAACAGGCAAAAATAACATTGATATAATCACTGCTGCCGCTGCCACAACAAGAAGCGACGCCACGGTGCTGCGGAGTATCCTCAGATATTCCCGCCTTTCATGACGCTTTTTTACCACCCGCTCAAGTGTCTGGACATCAGGAAGCTCAGGTTTTTTTAACACCTCGTTCTTGCTATCTGCTGCCATGATCTTCCTCCACTACCGGCTGCTCAACAACCAGCTTGTGACCTGTCAGTGCAGCTACCTGCCGCTCCAGCCTGTCAAGTCGGTCAGTGATACTTTTTTTATCTTCGAGCTTTTGAAGAAGCTTTTCATTCTCTGCGTTAAGCTTATCATATTCTTTTCGCAGATAAAGCATTAACTCGAGCAACTCATTTTTCGACAATTTTTCAAGCGCCTTATCCTTCAAAAGCCTCACCTCCGACGCAGTATGCCTATATATTTACAAGTATTATATCACTTGATTTTCCATTTGTCAATCCCACAATATATCATATTTGTATTTTATTACATATAAATATACTGATAGTTTACACAATATTGATTTATCATTTTCACAGTGCCGGCAGATGATAAAACGGCATATTTATTAGCCTTGAACATGAAACAATACTAAACCTGCGTTTTTACGCTAATTGCAACTTTCCCCCAAAAAATCTTTCCTATTTTGATTATAGCAACCTGCATAGTCAATATTTTAACATTGTATACTAATACTGTATTTATTAATATTTTGTAAACTTTGATAAATAACTTTCTATCATTAGCCAAATATTAATTTAGTCCCAGATCGATCCTTATTTAACGACAAATGTTCACTGCAAAGCAAATAAACTTTACATGTCTACATTGACAAGCTTTCAAACTTTACACGTTCGACAAAGCAAAAAAATCGGCAAATTTCATGTATTCACCGATCTATCATCAATTTTGCTTTCTCACAACAGCATATTCATCATCAAGCCTGTAATAAGGGCAGCTATATTCGCTGTCGCTCATTGATCTGTATGCTTCGTCCTCGTCAAGATCGACCATGCAGCAGTAACATTCACAATCCTCATCAAAAACGTAATTCACACAGCTTTCGCAACGGCTGACTATTTTCTTCGCCTTTGTCATAACAGCCTCCTATTTAAGCACCTTTTTAAGTATACTATTTATAAATACAAGTGCGTCCTTCATTTTTTTCATATCACTATCTGAGACACTGGAAAATTTACCAAGTATATCATCAAGTATCTCGTTTTTCATCTTTTCCATAAAGCGCATAGCTTCGTCAGTGAGCCTGATGTTGATAACTCTGCGGTTATCGGGGTTTTGCATTCTGATAACAAAGCCCTTGTCAACAAGCTGTGCCACAGCCCTTGTTGCCTGCTCATTAGAAGTGTTTATCTTGCTTGCAAGCTGTGACATTGTGAGCGTTCCCTCAATACATAGTGACAGCATTATTATCTGCTGAGTTCTTGTTATATCATACTTTTTCTTATCAAACGTATCAAATACCAATTTTCTGCTGAGAGGGTATATCTCATACATTGACATGATACATTCACGACGTACATTGTCTACCATTTTTACTTCCTCCACATAAAGCTAATTACAACATATTTTCGTTGATTTTTCCACACACAGTAATTATAACATACGCTTATCATTTGTCAATAGCAGAAATATATCAATATTTGATTTTGTTAAGTCATTCTTTTAGGGGTTTTGTTGATGAAGATAGATTATATGCGCATGACAAGTTTTAAAGTTTTACCAATTTACAAAAAGTTTAGTCGAAATTTCTGTAAATTATAGCTGCCAGCTTAACACAAGACGGTAAGAATGTGGTATAATAGTTAGTGAAGTAAAAATAGATTATGGAGGTTTAAAGTATATGTTGTGTACTGAGTGTAAAAAAGAGCAAGAAAAACGTATTCCTAACGAGGAAAAAGAAAATGCACAGCCCGCCGAAAAATTGTGCAGCGACGTACATACAACACTGAAATCAAAGCGTTCAGCCGCTTTGATACTTTTGACTGGTGCTACGCTTATGCTCATAATGGTGTTCATTCTTTTTTGGCTTATCATGTTGCCCAATCTGCCACAAGACAACAGCGTCCTTGCGAATAACTGTGCAAATATATGCCAGACCGCTAAGGAATATATCGGGATCTGATCTTCAAGACGACCTGCTCCTGCCTTCGGGCGGGAGTTTTTTTGTTTTATGGCGATTTTACAAGCTTTTTACGGCACCTGCATTGACATCATATTCGTTTGGCGGTATAATAATACAGTATGATATAAGATGCCTTTCTTACGATAGGAGTTAGGAGAAATAAGAATATGAATAACAAGGTCTACGATAACAGAGAGTTATCATGGCTTAAATTTAACGAGAGAGTTCTTGAAGAAGCTCAGGACAGTGCTACACCGCTTCTTGAAAGATTGCTTTTTCAGTCGATATTTGCAAGCAATCTTGACGAGTTTTTTAGGGTGCGTGTGGGCTCGCTCTATGATTCCTCGCTTGTGGACGACGATCATAAAGACAACAAGTCCAAAATGCGTCCATCTGAACAGCTTTCTGCAATATTTAAGCGTGTTCATGAGCTTATACCAATAAAAGATAAGACATACAAAGCTATCTGCGAGGAACTGGAGCTAAAAAATATAGTACATAAAAACATAAAGGCTCTCACTGAACAGGATAAGAAATTTCTTGAAGCCTATTATGCCTATGAGGTCAAGCCGTTTCTTAATGCCTTTATTATCGATAAAAGACACCCTTTCCCGTTTCTTGCAAATCAAAGTATTTATGCGGTCGCAAAACTCGCTTCAAAATCTGCCGTCACAGTGGGTATAGTTAGCTGTAACGAGAAATTCCAGCGTGTGATCTTTCTTCCTGCTGACGAAGGGTGCATAAACTATATCCTTGTAGAAGAGCTTATTCTCCATTATGCTGACAAGGCTTTTGAGGGCTATAAAATAGAAGAAAAGGCTCTTATGAGAGTGACACGAAACGCTGATATCGACGTTGACGAGGGCTTTGACTCGGAACTTGATTTCAGACAAAATATGTCTGAGCTTATCAACAAGCGTAAACGCCTTTGTCCTGTAAGATTGCAGCTTTCAAAGCAAATATCCGACACTGTGCTGAACGAACTGCTTTCAAGGTTGGAGCTTTCAGAAAAGCAAGTCTTTGTGGAGAAAACTCCCCTTGATATGTCCTATGTGTTCGCTGTGTTTGACAAGGTGTCAGACAGAAAAGAGCTTTTCTTTCCGAAGCAGGAGCCGCAGCCCTCTGCGATGATAGACCCGTCAAGGTCAATGATAGAGCAGATAGACGAAAAGGATCTTTTTCTGCACTATCCTTATGAGTCCATAAAGCCTTTTATCAGGCTTCTTGACGAGGCGGCAAAGGACGATAGCGTTACGTCTGTCAAAATGACTTTGTATCGTGTGGCGAAGAACTCCAAGGTAATAAAGGCGTTGTGCAACGCCGCTGAAAATGGCAAGGACGTGCTTGTGCTTGTGGAGCTGAGGGCACGTTTTGATGAGGAAAACAATATAGGGTGGTCAAAGCTTCTCGAGGAGTCAGGCTGTCATGTAATGTATGGTCCGCAGGGACTTAAAGTCCATTCAAAGCTTTGTCTTATTACAAGAAAAGTTGGCGACAGCGTTAAGTACACTGTTCAGGTGGGTACAGGAAACTACAACGAAAAGACCGCAGGGCTTTATACCGACCTTTGCCTTATGACATCAAACAATGACATTGCTCAGGATGCTTGCGAGGTGTTCAGAACGCTGTCAATGGGCGAGCTTGTGGAAAGCTCAAAGGCACTTATGGTCGCTCCCCACTGTCTGCAAAATAAGGTAGTGGAGCTTATGGATAATGAGATAAGCATTGCAAGAGCAGGCGGTGAGGGATATGTTGCCGCAAAGCTCAATTCTCTTACTGATAAGGTGCTTATGGACAAGATAATAGAATGTTCTCAGGCAGGCGTGAAGGTAGAGCTTGTTATAAGGGGTATATCCTGCCTTGTGGCAGGCGTGGAGGGCGTTACTGACAATGTGCAGATACGCTCAATAGTTGGCAGATATCTTGAGCACGCAAGGATATATATTTTCGGCACAGGTGTTCGCAAAAAGGTATACATATCCAGCGCAGACTATATGACAAGAAACACCACAAGGCGAGTTGAGGTCGCCGCACCTATCCTCAGTGAAGAAGTAAAAAAACGTGTCCTCGATATTTTTGACACCCAGATGCAGGACAACGTAAAAGCAAGGATAATGCAGCCTGACGGAAAATATGTCCGTGCAGAGCGTGGAGATATCGCCATTGACGCACAAAGCAGATTTTACGCTGAAGCATACGCCAATGCACCAAAGCCTGCTCCTGTTAATGATTCAAAGGCTGTCGAGCCTGAAAAGGAGAAAAAGGGCTTTTTAGGCTGGCTCAAAAGGCTTTTCAGAAGAAAAAAGAAATAATATACAATGCGGTCATATTCTATATGGCTGCATTTTTTTGTACAAAAAAAGGGACAGACTCTCGCCTGTCCCTTAAATTTTATTTATTACTTGTTGTCTGCAAAAGCGTTGTTGATAGCTGAAACAAGTCCCTTGATAGAAGATACGATGATATCTGAGTGTCTGCCGACGCCCCAATACATCTTATCACCGCAGGAAATTCCAACATACGAAACAGCCTCAGATGTTGACTTTCTTTCAAGAGCGTGTTCTGTGTATGTTTCAACGGTAAAATCAAAGTTCAAAGCCTGCTTGATAGCATTTGCCACAGCGTCAAGACGTCCGTTGCCCTCTGCTGTATGATCGTCTGTTACGCCGTTTACTGAAGCTGTGATAGCGGCGCAGATAGTGCCGTTCTGCTTCTGAACATAGTGTGCCTCAGGAATGTCAACAGGTGCGCACTTGTTGAGGTACTCGTCCTTGAATATCTTGTATACCTCATCAGGCATAAGCTCCTTGTGCTTGTGGTCTGAAACAGCCTTTACCTTGTAGCCAAAGTCCTCTCTCATCTTCTTTGGAAGATCGTAGCCGAACTGGTTCTGAAGAATAAAGCCTATTCCTCCCTTTCCTGATTGCGAGTTTATTCTGATAACGTCACCGTCATACTCTCTGCCAACGTCATGCGGATCAATAGGAAGATAAGGAACTGTCCACTTGTCACAGCTCTTCTCTTTTCTCCAGTTCATGCCCTTTGCGATAGCGTCCTGATGTGAGCCTGAGAATGCAGCGAATACAAGTGCTCCTGAATATGGGCTTCTGTCATAAACCTTCATTCTTGTAACTCTCTCGTAAAGCTCTACCAGTGCAGGCATATCTGAGAAGTCCAGCTTAGGGTCAACTCCGTGAGTGTACATATTAAGTGCGATAGTAACGATGTCGGCATTGCCTGTTCTCTCACCATTGCCGAAACAAGTACCCTCTATTCTGTCAGCACCTGCAAGCAGACCCATTTCGCAGTCTGCCACTGCACAGCCTCTGTCATTATGTGGGTGAAGTGAAACTATAACGTTCTCTCTGTTGTGAAGAGTGTCGCACATATACTCTACCTGCTGAGCATAAACATGAGGCATTGACATTTCAACTGTTACAGGCAGGTTGATGATGACCTTGTTATCAGGTGCAGGCTGCCAGATGTCGATAACAGCGTTACAGATATCTCTTGCAAACTCAGGCTCTGTGCCTGTGAAGCTCTCAGGAGAATACTCGAATACGATATTGCCCTTTGCGTGCTTCTTATACTCGTTACAGAGCTTTGCACCGTCTGTAGCTATCTTGATTATCTCTTCCTTAGACTTTCGGAAAACCTGCTCTCTCTGTGCAACAGATGTTGAGTTATAAAGGTGGACAACAGCGTTCTTTGCGCCGTCGATAGCTTCAAATGTTTTCTTTATGATATGCTCTCTTGACTGTGTGAGCACCTGAATAGTAACATCATCAGGTATCATGTTCTTCTCAATAAGTGTGCGGCAGAACTCATACTCTGTTTCAGAGGCGGCAGGGAAACCTATCTCTATCTCCTTAAAGCCTATCTCAACGAGCTTTGTGAAAAACTCCAGCTTTTCTTCAAGGCTCATAGGAATGATAAGAGCCTGATTTCCGTCTCTCAGGTCAACAGAACACCATGCAGGAGCGTGGTCAACATACTCTTTTTCAGCCCACTTCATGCACTTTACAGGAGGCATATAATAGCCTCTCTCATACTTTTCTACGTTTTTCATGTCAGATCCTCCTTATAAATATAAAGCCGATAATTATTTTGATAGTGATGTGGAAAAGGGCATAAAAAAATCGCCACTCCTACCAAAAAGGAGAGACGAGCTTTGCCGTGTTACCACTCTCATTCATATACGGCTCACACCGCATATCTCAGCCGCATCTATCAATGCGTATCTCTATAACGGGAGAACCCGTGAGCGGCTAGTAAGATTTCACCGTTCAGGCTCGGGGACGAGTTATCACAAATTCCGCATACCGTCTTGCACCCACCGACGGCTCTCTGTAATGTCAGAACTTTGCTTTTGTTCCTGTCAACGCCTTTGTCATATTGTTTTTATTATACCCATACTTCCCGCTTTTGTCAATAGGACAATTGTCGATTTAACAATTTGTTAATATTCGGTGCTAAATCGTTTTCCCTGACGTTAAATGTAGGGGCTGGCGTCCTCTGCAAAATAATCTTAAAATATTCTTATTACGCTTTTCAAATGCTTAAAAGTATCTTAATTAGCCTGTCTGTCGGTTGACAAAGAATAAGCAATGGTCTATAATAATAGATGCTGGCTGAGGGGTTGCCCCTCATACTTTTGTACAAAAGGGGATCTATAACATGATATTTGAAAGCATTAAAAAGCTTGTAACATATGGTCTGGAAAGCGGACTTATTGAGGAGAGCGACAGAGTTTATACCACAAACAGGCTTCTTGAAGCCCTTGACCTTGAGGAATATGACGAACCAGCGGAGGAGTTTTCTAACGTTGATCTTGAAAGCACTCTCAAAGAGCTTCTCGATTACGCTGTGGAAAAGGGCCTTACAGAAAATTCTATTGTATACAGAGATCTTTTCGACACAAAACTCATGGGGCTTCTTACTCCAAGACCGTCAGAGGTAGACACAAAGTTTTGGGGACTTTACAACCACCAGTCTGCAAAGGTCGCAACTGACTATTTCTACAAGCTTTCGCAGGACACGGACTACATAAGAAGATACAGAGTGAAGAAAGATATGCGCTGGATAGCTCCAACAGAGTACGGCGACCTTGATATAACTATCAATCTTTCCAAGCCTGAAAAAGACCCGAAAGCCATTGCGGCGGCAAAGCTTGCAAAGCAGTCGGGATATCCTAAGTGCCTGCTGTGCTATGAGAACGTGGGATATGCAGGACGAGTGAACTCCCCTGCAAGACAGAACCACCGTGTTATATCCCTTAAAATAAACGGCACAGACTGGGGACTTCAGTATTCCCCATATGTTTATTACAACGAGCATTGTATCCTTTTCAATAAGAAGCATACGCCTATGGTAATAGACCGTTCGGCATTTGAGAAGCTTTTCGACTTTGTTAGACAGTTTCCGCACTATTTCATAGGTTCAAACGCTGACCTGCCTATCGTTGGCGGATCTATCCTTTCGCACGAACATTTTCAGGGTGGTCATTATACTTTTGCAATGGCGAAAGCCCCTGTTGAAGAAAAGATAGTTTTCAAGGGCTTTGAGAACGTTGACGCTGGCATCGTTAAATGGCCTATGTCAGTTATCAGAATAAACAGCGAGGACAAAAACGCTCTCGTTGACCTTGCTGACAAGATACTCAAAGCCTGGAGGGGCTACACCGACGAAGAAGCGTTCATTTACGCTGAAACTGAAGGTGAGCCGCACAACACTATCACCCCTATCGCAAGAATG
>ENA-OPNB01001381-OPNB01001381.1-human-gut-metagenome-genome-assembly--contig:-NODE-1381-length-17674-cov-8.854873_pt1 | contig 17674 bp, 17 predicted proteins | sample MGYA00241528_ERZ501754 | MGnify/ENA primary metagenome ERZ501754 (study PRJEB25962, sample SAMEA2042646) | human gut metagenome | biome: human gut; feature: human-associated habitat; material: faeces... | reverse complement strand
GCTTTACAAACATTGTCCATTTCACGGACGATGGCATTAGTGGTACTTGCTTTGATGAGGTAAGATAACGATACCTTTTTGGTAGTCTGTTGTCTTACCTCATTTTTGATTTATATTAAATAGCAAAACTTTTGACGTCTGCTCCTATCTGTCTGAAATAGGAAATACTTTCTGTCGGCTCGTCGCCGCTTTCAACTCTGCCTACAAAGCTATACAGGATTTCGATTTTCCTTGTATTCGTTTCTTTATCCAATTCGTGAATTAAGATACGGTCAATCAATTCGTGTACGTTCTCATAGGTCAGTTCGTTAATTTCCGTGTACTTGCGTACAAGGGCGACAAACCTTTTTACATCTGTGCTGCGCTCGGTGGCGGTGTCAATCACGGTTGACAGTTCCGCTATTTTGTGCGTCAGCATCTTTTTTTCATCATCATAGCCCGAAGTGAGAAAAGCAAACTGTTCATCAGAGAGTTTTCCCAATGCGTTATCCTCATAGAGTTTTCGGAACAAGAGATTTAATTCTCCCATTCGTGCCTGTGCCTTTTCAAGCTCCTTGCGCTGCTGTGTCAATGCCTTTTGGGTTGCCTTTGCGTTATACTCGTTAGCAGTTTCTATAAAATCCTGCTCGTTGTTTCTCACATAAGATAATACCCTTTGCAGGTCGGCAAGGACAAGTTCTTGAAGTACGCTTTTTCGGATATAATGTGTTGTGCAGACTTCGCCTGTTCTGATACGGTTTCTGTATTTTCCGCAAGTATAAGCGTGTTTGCGTTCCAATGTTCCGGCGCCCTGTTGGAGATACATTTTATATCCGCACTCCCCACAAAAGAGAAGTCCCGAAAAAATATCTATGGTTTCAACCTTTGTCGGCCTGTGGCGTGTTGCGATACGCTTTTGTGCAAGGTCAAAGGTTTCTTCATCAATCAGGGCTTCGTGTGTATTTGGGAAAAAGTATTGTTTTTCCTCCGGGTTTTTCTTTGTCTTTTTTGATTTGTAAGATACCTTGTAACTCTTGCCCGTAATGGTATGTCCTAAATACTCTTTGCGTGTGAGAATATCATATAAGGTTTTGTCAGGCCAATTATAAATACAAGTCGGGTGTGGGCGTGGGTGTCGGCAACTGCCGGTACGGCGGTAACGCAGTTCGGAAACGGTCAGTATTTCGTGTTCCCGCAGCCAATTTTGGATTTCACACATACGGTCGCCGCGTACATACATAGCAAATATCTGTTTCACAACATTTGCGGTTTCGGGGTCAGGCAACAGATGATTGCGGTCGTTGGGGTCGGCTATGTAGCCATACGGCACTTCGCCGTTTACTCGCTCGCCTTTCTGTGCCTTTGCCTGTTTTACGGCTCGTATCTTTTTAGAAGTATCACGGGCGTAAAACTCGTTAAACCAATTTCGCAGAGGGGTAAACTCGTTATCCTCTCTTGCAGTATCTACACCGTCGTTAATGGCAATATAGCGTACCTCATATTCGGGAAATACTATCTCTATCAGTTCGCCTGTTTTCAGATAGTTTCTGCCTAAACGGGAGAGGTCTTTTGTAATAACGGTTGCCACCTTTCCGGCTTCCACTTCCCGCAACATAGCTTGAAGTCCCTGACGCTCAAAGCTCACGCCTGAAAAACCGTCGTCAACAAAAAAGCGGGTATTGAAAAAATGGTGTTCATCTGCATATCTCTGTAAAATCAGTTTTTGATTTTGTATGCTTTCGCTTTCGCCTGCCTGCATATCCTCTTGGCTCAATCTGCAATATAAAGCGGTAATCTTGTCTGTCTGTAACATTTGTCCTCCTTTCCGACGACAGACAAGCTGGTATTTATACTACTAATATTATACCGTCTACCGCCGCCAAATTCAACGCCTAAAATGTGAACAACGCCCGATTTACGGGCTTTTTACGGGTTTCTGCTCAATATCCTTGCGGATAAGTTTCTTTATCTTTTTATCTAATGTGTCCGTCGCTCGTTCACTTGCAGACGAACAAACAAGGTAGGTAACTTTTCCTATTTTGTGTTCCGTTTTTGTAACGGGTACTTGATTTTGCGACATTAAAAGTTCCCCCTTTCATTCGCAAATTTATAGTACAGTCTATGAATAGTGGCAAGTCCACTATCACAACATAAATTTCCAAAAAGGGGCTTTAATCAGACGGTTATCAGCATAACCTCACGGGAGTTCCACCCCTCCGGCGGTCTGCCGGAGCCCTACCCATTGCCTGCGACGCTTTTAACGCTCGGACTGTGGCTATAAGGGAGTATCATTATATATCTTGTGTGTTATCGCCCGCAGCTTGCTAAAGCTGCTTTACGGCGTCGGTGTTTATCGCTCGGCTACCCGGTGGAAAATCCCGCCAGATAGCGTCTTGGCGCACCCGCCGCACGGCTCGGCACAATTTGAACGCAGGCGGTCGCGTATGTCCTCATCTATGCCGTAATATGTATTACCGCGCTCGTCTTTGAGCGTCCTTGTAGAGAGGTAGGAGATATAGCCCTCATAGTGCTGTACCACCATTTTCATAGCTTCCGGGTCGCCTTTGGTTGCGGCAACGATTACCACATAAGGCAATAAACCGCGTTCGCTTTGCTCGCTCGTATTACCATTCTGTTTCATCATCTGCGCGTTCCTCCAAAAATTTTTTTAGGCTGCTGAAAGAGCTTGTCCGTCTGTGCTGTACGGTACTTCTCGGAATGTTGTAGAGCTTTGCAATATCTGCGTCGCTCATATCGTGGAAGTAGTACAGTATCACAGCATTACGCTTTACTTCGGGCAATGTGCGGAGAGCTTCAGCTAACAGTTCGGGGGTAATTCTCTTACCGCCAACACTAAATGAATTGTCGTCCTTTTCGCTTTCAAAAGGTTTGTCAACCGTGTAAAGCTGGCTTTCTTCTTCGGGCGATAAATCGGAAAAACTTACAAAGTGTTTCTGATAGCGTTTCACATCTCGGTGCGCACTGCTCGCTTCATATTTCAAGGCTTTTTTACAAAAACCGTTGAAAGCGCAGCGCACTTCAAACTGGGTACGATATGGTTCGTTCAAGGTGTTCACCTCCTTTCGCAACCGCGAAAGCGGGTGATTGTTTGATTTCCCCTTTCGTAACCCTCAGCACCGCGTTTTCAAAACTGCCAACGCAAAGCGGAGAATTTTCCAAAAAAATTTTTATAAAACACAAAATGCGCCTGTTCGCAAGACGCAAACAGGCGCAAAAGGAATTATAAACAGTATTAAATTGAATTGTCAGTTCATACTCATAGCCGAAATATCCCGACGGTGGACAAGGGCTTTTTTTGACCATAAGTGATTAAGCGAATTAGCGAGAATGAAAGATAACACAGCAATACCTCCTTGATACCGCTGCGTTAAGCTTTATTCGTCACAGACGGCGACTTTAATAAAAAACAGAGCCGACAAACTGCGATTTCTCACAAGTTCATCGGCTCTGCATCTATGCGTCTGGCTCTGTAATAACTAATATATTAAATTGCATTTTCTGATTTCTTAACCGCAACCACATTCTGCCCGGTTACGCTGATAATCGTTTCCTGTTTACATTTGGGGCAGAATAGCGGGAAGTTTTCAAGTACCGTATCGGGGCGCACCTTAATACGGGTCTTGTTATTGCAGATTGGGCATAACACCCATTTTTCTTTTTCCAATGTGCACCTCCATTCCTTGATGATTTCATTACATATTACTCAATTTTAGCTCTTTTACAATCTCTACCCGTGACACGCTTTTGAATGCAAACAGCATTGCGACACATACCATTACACTTACAGCAAGGACGGCAAGCACATAGATACCACCGTTGATATAAAAAGCAAATGGTGTCATACCCGACGATATGAAGTAGTAGATAGCACAATGAATCAGAAAGCTCACAGGCAACGCAAGAACCAATGCTTTTACGCCATATAAAACAGCTTCAAGCAATAGCGTACATTTCAATCCTTTGGCAGTCATACCAACAGAACGCAGAACAGCAAATTCGCTTCTTCTCAAATGAATTGTATTTGAGATAGTGTTGCAAACATTCAAACTGATAATAACCGTCATCAGGATTGAGAACAGGCAGATTGCCAGTTTTGCAATCGTATATACCTGTCTGGAATTATTAGTTGCGGCTGCAATGTCTACAGTTTGCGGAAATCCTCTGTCAGCCAAACATTCCATTGCTTCTTTATGCTGTGCTGTCTGTATTCTCATTTCCACATAGGCGTTATCATCTATCAGCCAGTTAAAATAACTTAAAGGCACAATAAGGACAGCTCGATCTCTGACAAACATGGATTGGACATTTGCATTTTCTTCCGAGATGATTTCGTCTACAACGATTGGCGTACTGCCCTCGCCCAATGGCACGATTTCTGTTCCCGGTTCAATAAGAAACGGGGAGCCTGCAATCACTCGATTTTGACCCGCATTATAATATCCCATTGTCTGATTGAGCAGGATTCCACGATTGGAGCTGCCAGCCATAATATGAAAGCCATTTTCCTCACAAAAGGAAGTAAAATGTTCTTCGTCCAATCCTACGACATATACCTCTGCTTTCGTACCATTGATAAAATATCCTTGCATATCAGGATTGATTTGTTCCTGCGAAAATTCAGCGGTCATATATCGCTGAAAAGAATAGGAAACATCCGCAGTGATATTTTCATCCGATAATGCCCCGATTGCGGCAGGAATATCTTTGTATTGAATCGTCGAAATCACATCAGTATAACAGGAACCGTCCTCCTTCATATCCAAGGAGGTCTGATAAAGCATAAAATCAGACAAACTATATAAGGAAAGAGCAACAACCACCGACAAGAAAATAGAGCCAGTAATCGCTCGGAAGCGTTTTGGATTACGCTTAATATTTTTAGCTGCCAGCGAACCATAAATGCCAAAAACCAAAGAAACGATTTTTCCGTCACGAAATTTCTTTTTTGATACCTCATTGTTAGACTGGCGGATGGCTTCAATGACTGTAATTTTAGCAGCTTGCTTCACAGGCTTTCTGCTGCCAAAACACAAAGAAGCAATACCAGATAAGCCGCTGACGAGCAGGATAAGTCCATTTACCTTTAAGGACAGTTCTACAATGCCAAAAGTGAATGTTTCTCCAAAAGCTGCCCTGACCACACTTAACAAAAGAGCAGACAGCAGTATGCCGACAACCAATCCCAAAGGTATGCTCACCACACCCAAAAGGAAGGCTTCTAAATATACACTAAGGCGTTTTTGCCCTTTTGTGGCTCCAATGCTGGACAACATTCCCATCTGCTTAATTCGTTCCTGCAAAGAAATGGAGAGGGCATTGCTAATCATCGAAGCGGATGCAGCCATCAAAAGGCACATAACCATGACCACCAAAGCAATCACTTTGGCAGCTCCTTTGCCGCCGGTAATTCCATGATAGACTAACAGTTCAGAATGAAACTTTGCTACATGACTGTCTACTGCGGCAGCCACTTCTTCAGCTTCTGCATAGATTGAATTGGATAAATTCTTTGCCTTAACATACGCCGCAAAATCGGATGCTGTTTTGTCAACACCTGCAAAGGCATTATAGTTTGCTGCGATTTTGGAGTCATTCACATCCGAAAGAATACCAACAACCACATACGCTTTCTCTTTCGTTGGAACGAAACTTTCTTCTTCGCCCCTATAATTTGTCAGCCCGGAAAGCTGGGCATTATATTCATCCCATATTCTTGAACCAAGAGTTAAAGAAAGCGTATCTCCAATCTCTATGTTCATATTGTTTTTCTTCAAAAAAGATTCTGAAATAACAATCTCATTTTCATCTTGCGGGAAACGCCCTGCAAGCAAATACTGATTTAACGAAAATCTTTCAATAAAGTTTTCGTCAATCTCGCCAATGGAAAGCATTGTACTGTTGGTTTTCTCCCCGTAAAAACTGTTTCCGGCAAAACGGAGAAGCGAAACCTCATCCACATTGTTTTGACTGATAAGCTTTTGGGTTTGCTGCCAAGTCAGATTCTCCATGTAGTAGTCATAATCGCCACCATACACTTTTTCTTTCTCTTTCAGAAAATCAACCAATGACCATCCCCCGCAGAGAATAGAGGTTATCATACTGATTGACAAAAGAATGGTTAAAAGTGTGAGCAGGGTACGCTTTTTGTTCGACAACAGATTTCTGAGTGTAAGCGTAAAAATCATATTCATCAGCGTATCACCTCATCCCTCACAAGTCTGCCATCTTGAATTTCCAGAATACGGTCTGCCTGCATTGCGATTTCACGGTCATGGGTAATCAGGATTATTGTCTGTCGATATGCTTGATTGGACTCACGCATAAGTTTCATAATATCCCTTGTGTTCTCCGTGTCCAGATTTCCCGTAGGCTCATCCGCAAGGATAATCGCAGGTGCGTTAATCAATGCTCTGCCGATTGCCACTCTTTGCTGTTGACCGCCGGATAACTGACTTGGTAGGTGCTTTCTACGCTTTACCAGCTTGAGCGTGGATAACAGTTCCTTCAAACGCTCCTTATTGATTTTACGCCCATCTAATCGAATCGGCAGCGTGATATTTTCCTCGACAGTCAAAACTGGAATCAGATTATAAAACTGATAGACAAGCCCAACCTGCCTTCTTCTGAATACAGCTAATTCATCTTCGTTTTGCTCATAAACATCCTGTCCATCCACAAATACTTTCCCCGAAGTCGGTCTGTCAACACCACCTAATATGTGCAACAGAGTAGACTTGCCTGACCCGGATGCTCCAATGATTGCAACAAACTCTCCTTTATCGACGGTAAAAGAAACATCTGACAAAGCATAGACAGGGGCATTATCCATCTCATAGGTTTTACAGATGTTCTCTACTCTTAATATTTCCATAAAAAGTTCCTCCATATATTTTTGCAATTTAGTATAGCAGGGCAAAGTGACTGCTTCATTACTATTTCATTACAAAAACGTCACTTAAAAAAGGGGCTACTTAAAGTAGCCCCCGATAAAAGCAGATTTCAAATTCTGCACCGCCTAACTCCTGATTTTTCGCCCGGATGATGCCGCCCTGATTATTGATGATTGTTTTTGCCAGAGCCAACCCCAAACCGGCATTGCCAATCGTTGAACCATTTCCTTGATAAAATCGGTCAAATAGATGGGGTATATCTTTTTCCTGAAAGCCTGCTCCATTATCCTCTATAATGACTTGTGTCAAAAGAGGTCTTTCTATTGCCTTGATTTCAATACTACCACCTTCCGGCGAATGTTCAATACAGTTTTTAATCACATTTCCCAATGCTTCAGCAGTCCATTCAACATCCAGAGTAAGTTTCAGCTCTGCAGGAACCTCTTTTTTGATTGTCTGCATTTTTAATTCTGCCGCAATCTCCAGAGGGCGAATTGCTTTTTCCACTACATCTTTTAGATATACCTCTTGTAGCTTTAGGGTAATCGTTCCGGCATCCAATTTGGATATTTTCAAGAGTGTGGCAATCAACCATTCCATTTTTGATAAAAGCATAGCCTGCTTGCGGATTAACTCATATCTTTCCTCTTCTGTCAGTTCCTCATTGCAAAGAGAGGCGTTTAGGATATTTAATGATGTCAAAGGTGTTTTTAATTGATGTGAAATATCGGCTAAGGCGTCTGCTAAATTACCTTTTTCTATTTTCAGAGCTTCTGCCTGCTCAATTAGTCGTCTTGTCATTTTTGATATTTCATCATGTAAAACAGACAACTCGCCCTCTTGAAACTGTTCAAAAGAAATCGTTTCATCTCCATGCAGTAGCCTATCAATATACAAACTAAGGTCAGCGATTTTCTTGTATCTTTGATAGGTGAAAAAGAGGGAAACCGCACTGGATGAAATGATAGCCGACAGAACAATCCACACAGCTTTGCTATCAACGATAATGCTAATGCCACACCAAAATAGAGTAAGAATACTGCTGACAACAATTTGCCTTTTAACTTCGCTATTTCTGATAAATTCCATATCAACCCACCTTATAGCCAAGTCCACGAACGGTAATTATGATTTCCGGCTCCTGTGGATTGGTTTCAATTTTGTCACGCAGCCTTTTCATATAGACAGTCAGCGTATTATCATTGATAAACTCTCCGGTAGTGTCCCATAAAATCTCTAACAATCTTCTGCGTGAAAGAACAATACCTTTGTTACGCAGAAAGACTAACAGCAACTTATATTCCATAGCAGACAACAAAATCTCTTTCCCATTCTTTGCTACGGTTGCTTGATTAGTGTCCACAACTAAGTCATGGTAGCCGATAATGTTTTGCGTGTTCTTAGTTCTTCTTAATACGCTGTTAATCCTTGAAAGAAGCTCCCTCGGTCTGAATGGTTTACTGATATAATCGTCAGCTCCCATATCGAGCCCAGCCACAACACTATATTCATCATCAGAAGCAGTTAAGAAAATAACCGGCATTGTTCCTCTTTCTTTTATTGCAGAACAAACAGAAAAGCCATTTCCATTTGACAATTGAATGTCCACCAAGGCTAAATCATACTGGTCACTATTCAATTTTTCTATTGCTTCTTTCTGCCCGGAGGCACTTTCAATTTTGAATCCTTCATTTCCTAAGTAGTCCGATAATGAAGATACGATACTTTGGTCATCTTCTACCAACAATAGTGTGCTCATAATGCTTTCTCCTTGCTTAATATCTTTTTCTTATCAATTAAGTATCACCTTGTTTTTCTGTTTTGCTTACATCTTCCGTCAGCGGGCTTTTCCGCGTCCTTTGGTATCAGCCACACCCGGCTCAATCGTACAACACCGAGTATGCGGTTTTCCTCGCATAGCTTTTGTATGCGACGTTCTGAAATTCCCCATTTTGTTGCCGCTTCCTGTACTGTCATATAGTCAAACATAGTCCACCTCCGAAATTACAAAACATATCACTATATATTATATACGGTCAGACGAATAAAGTCAATGTATTTTCTGTGAATAATATGCTCTATTTTGGCTAATCATAGGAATTGTGTAGACATATCCAAAAAGCAATAGGAACTATAAAATATAAGGGTATGAATTATAAAAGCACAAAGGACTATGATTAAGTATGAAAAGAGCAGTTATACCGTATGACTTCAATGCTTTCGGACAGGCGATAAAGGCGGCAAGAATGGCAAAGGGCGAGTCCCGCAAGAATGTAAGCGACGATATGAACATATCGCCCCGATACCTTGCGAATATCGAGAACAAAGGGCAACAGCCGAGCTTGCAGATTTTCTATGAGCTTGTAACCCGTTATCATATATCCGTAGACCAATTCTTTTTCCCGAATGAAACAGCAGACAAGACTACCCGCCGCCGTCAGCTTGATACCCTGCTTGACGATTTGAGCGAGGGCGGTTTGCATATCGTAACGGAAACGGCAAAGGCGGTTATTGATACGGAGAAGCAAAAATGAGGTCAGGACAATTTAACAAGGGTTGAAACGCAGCAGACGAATGATGTTTGTTGCGTTTTTTCTTTTTACTTTGGCAATTTTCATTTTTCGGTGGTGTAGGAAGTAAGGGGGATAAAGTTTCGTAGCAAGCATAGGAAGCGGGTACCACTTCCGTATTTTCGCCCTCCCGCGCTGCGGCGCGTCGGTTGAAAATTGCTTGTTGGGAAGTGTCCCAAACCCTCGGAACGGAAAGGAAAGGAGCGAACACATGGACGGACGCAAAAGGACAGTGCAAATCAAATTCAGAGTGACGGAAGCGGAACGGGATTTAATACTGGAAAAAATGAAGCTCGTACCCACCCGGAACATGGCGGCGTATCTGCGGAAGATTGCCATTGACGGGTATATCATTCAGATAGACCACGCCGATATAAAGGCTATGACCGCAGAGATACAGAAAATCGGTGTCAACGTCAACCAGATAGCACGCCGCGTAAACGCGACGGGGAACGCATACCAAGAGGACATAGAGGAAATAAAGGGGGTGCTTGCGGAGATATGGCGGTTACAAAGATTAAGCCTATTAAAAGCACTCTAAGCAAAGCCCTTGACTATATCGAAAACCCGGACAAGACGGACGGGAAAATGCTTGTGTCCTCTTTCGGTTGCTCCTATGAAACGGCAGATATTGAGTTTGAATATACCCTGTCGCAAGCACTCCAAAAGGGGAACAATTTAGCCTTTCATCTGATACAGTCCTTTGAGCCGGGGGAAGTCGATTATCAGAAAGCCCATGAAATCGGAAAGCAGCTTGCCGACGCGGTAACAAAGGGGCAGCATGAGTATGTACTCACGACGCACATTGACAAAGGACACGTCCATAACCATATCATTTTTTGCGCGGTGAACTTTGTAGACCACCATAAATACAATTCCAACAAAAGGAGCTATTACGGCATACGGAACATGAGCGACAAGCTGTGCCGGGAAAATGGCTTGTCCGTTGTCGTCCCCGGCAAGGGCAGCAAGGGAAAGAGCTATGCGGAGTACCAGGCAGAAAAGACGGGTACAAGTTGGAAAGGCAAGCTGAAAACCACTGTTGACGCGCTTATCCCCCAAGTTTCCAGTTTTGAGGAATTGCTAACGCGGTTACAGGCGGCGGGCTATGAGATAAAGCCGGGGAAATATGTATCATGCCGCGCCCCCGGACAGGAACGCTTCACCCGCCTTAAAACCCTCGGCGCAGACTATACAGAGGAAGCCGTAAGGGAACGGATAGCGGGCAGACGGACAAAGGTGGCGAAAGCTCCCAGAGAGCAGCGCGGCGTGTCGCTGCTTATCGACATTGAGAACAGTATCAAGGCAGCGCAGAGTAAGGGCTATGAACAGTGGGCGAAAATCCACAATCTGAAACAGGCAGCTAAAACAATGAATTTCTTGACGGAACATAAGATTGAGCAGTACGCGGATTTAGTCAGCCGGATTGAGGAAATGGCAGCGGAAAGCGGACAGGCGGCAGACGCATTGAAGAACGCCGAAAAGCGGCTTGCGGAAATGGCGGTGCTTATCAAGAATGTTTCCACCTATCAAAAGACAAAGCCTGTCTATGACGCATACCGCAAGGCAAGGAACAGGGAGAAGTACCGCGCCGGACAGGAACAGGCAATTATCCTCCATGAAGCCGCCGTAAGGTCACTGAAAGCGGCGGGCATTGCGAAGCTCCCGAACCTCGCCGCGCTGCAATCGGAGTATGAAGCCCTCCAAGCGCAGAAAGAAGCCCTTTACGCCGACTATGGAAAATTGAAAAAGAAAGTCCGGGAATATGATATTATCAAGCAGAACATTGACAGCATTTTACAGGCAGACAGACAGCCGGAACGGGAAAAGGAAACAGAACGCGGATAAGGATAGCAAAATCCCCGCCGCTGTGCTATGATAGGGCTATCAAAAAGCAGAGGAGCGTTGAGCATGGAAAACCAGAAAATGCCGGAATATGAAACCATACGCGCCGCCGTTGCCGGGGAGAAATGGGCGGTGGAGAAAGTCGTGGATTGCTACAAGGACGAAATCGACAGGCTATCGACGGTAGCGGTCAGACAGCCAGACGGAAGCACGAAACAGGAAATCAACGAAGATATGCGCCAGTCTATCACAAAGAAGCTGATAGAAGCCCTCCCGCAGTTCCCGCTTGAAGAAATGGAAAAGGGAAATGTCAGATAGGCAAAAAAAGAACAGGGCGCGGAAGCCAGTATATGACTTCCGCGCCCTGTCTTTTTATGGGTGCTGTTTTCGTGAATGTTACGCAGTAGAACGCCATTTTCGGGGGTAAAGGTATAAAGTATCGCCTATCCGATTTTCACGCCCGGAAAGCCCTGTAAATCAAGGGATTTTCCGCACCTACTGCGTAACAGGGGTGCGTCTTTTCCTCATGCGCTCGGCAGCTTGTCTGCGGGTGATACGCTTCCGGCAGACGGGGCAGTATTTGACACTGTTAGAGGTTGACGCAAAGAACGCGCCGCACTCGGTACACTTCTTCTTGTCCCCTGTCTGGTAAAGCTCCGCATAGAGTAGCCTGTCGGCGGGAAGCACCGCAGCCCGGAACCACTTGCAGAGAAGCGAATAGGAAATGAGCTGCGGACAAACGCACTCGTCCCCGTCGTCCAGTAAGATACAGTTCCCGTTATCATAATTGCAGCACGTCCGGCGCACAAGGGCGTTGACTTTCCGGCTCTGGGGCGGCGTCAGCCGCTTAACCCCGTTCATACTTCATCAGCGGCGTAAATGGGAAGCTCTGCAAATTCCGCTTCGGTCAAAGCGTCCACTTTGGAAAGGGTGCGCTTTGCAAGCTCCCGCATATCCGCGTCCATGTAGGGCAGCGCGGCGTTGACATTCTCAATCAAAGCCCGCTTGCCGCCCTCGTTGTAAATGCTCAAAAGGTTTGTTTCTTCAACAGTCAGTCTAATCATGCTCATACCTCCATATCGTGATTTTTTGTTTTTGCCGCCGCCTTTTTCGGGGCGGTCTTTGCCTTGTCTGCTTTAAGCTGCGCCCGGATAGAGGGGCGGGGCTTCCTTATCTTCCTGTCCCGGTTCTCCCCCTTGTCAATCAGCGCATACGTCCCATGTCTGCCCTCGATTTTGGAAAAGGCAAGGGTCTTGTAGGGCAGCATGGAGAAAAGGCGGTCAGTGTCCTTTGTGGCTGCAAGCCGCATGAACGCCGGGGAAAGCTCTACCATGAAATGGGTCTTGTTGGGGCTGTTCGGCGTGTCGTGCCGCTTCATTTCCCGTACAATGCGCCGCGCTTCCGTTTCAATCAGCCCGTCCCGCAATGCGGCGATATGCGCCTTGAAATCCCCCGGCGGAAGCTGCTCCCGGCTGCGCCGTTCTTCCTGTAAGAGCGATTGCAGCGCGTCCGGGTCGTTGGGTACGGCTTCAAAGCGTTCAAACTTTCCAAGCTCATAATCGGGATTGCCGTTGAAAAACTGTCCGGCGGGTATCTCCCGTTCCCCATGCTCATAAATCAGCTTCACCGTATCGGCGGGCAGCTCCTTTTCCTTGACGCGCTCATAATGTTTAGCGTAGTCCAGTTCGTACAGATTGCCCTTGATTTTCCCGCGCTCCGTCCCCGTTAGCTCGATTGCATAGGCAAGGACGCGGTCGCTCGTCTGCTCCATGTAGAAACGCCATGTGTTGTGGGGCGCGGTGTCTTTGAGGAAAACGTCGCGCTCCCGGAAGCAATGCGTCCCGGACGGGCGGCAGAACCACAAAAGGGTCTTGTCCTCCTTGCGGGGGCTTGCCGCCGCCTTTGCGATAATCTCCTTGTCAATCTCCAAGTCGCTCTGGTAAAAGCCTGTGTTCTGCTTCATAACCGCATTGAGGGAAGCGAACAAATCCACGTTCTCAAATTTACTCTGTTTCGGCATGGGTCAGCTCCTTTCCAAATCCTGTAATTTCTGCTTTGCGTTTTTCTTCTGCGCCTTTTCCTTGTCAGCCCTAAGCTGCGCCCGGATAGAGGGCTTCTTTTCCGGCTTCGCTTCCTTGCCGCGCTCTTTGTCGGCTTTGACCGCGTTAGCCAGGTCAACAAGGGAAATTGTTTCTCCCGCCTTAACCTTTGCTTCCAGTTCGTCAACGGTAGGGGTGTTGTTGATGATACCGTCAAAGTTGTTGTCGTTCTGCTCTACGGTGTCCTCGATATGCTTCAAGGGGTTTGCCTTTTCCGGCTGCTCTGCGGCAACAGCAAACGCCCGCGTCCCGTTCCCCATAATCAGATACTTTCCGTCGTCCGACTGGTGGTGAAAGCCATATCCGGCGGCTTCTATCTGCTCCCGGCTCATGGCGGTCACATGGAAAGTCCCCCTCGGTGTCTGGATTGTTTCGCCCGTTGTCAGCTCGTCCGGGGTAAGCTGCTTCTGCTCCTGTAAAAACTCCGGCACTTGCCGGAAGCCTACGCTGTCAACGTAATGCGCGGTGTCCTGTCCGTTCTGATGAAGCACTACCACGTCCGAAACGGAAAGGCTGTGTCCCTTAAAATCTTTTGGGTGGTCGATATTGAAGCGGGTATAAATATCTTCAAGGGAAGTTTCCGGCGCAAGGGGCGCGGAATAGACAAGCTCATAGTTCGCTTTATCAACCACATTTCCCGCCGCCTGCAGGCGGTCGTAAGGCTCAAAGCGGAAGTCCCTTGTTTCGTCCCCGCCCTTTATCTGGTAAATGGAAAAGGTGTCCTTGTCCTGTCCGGTGGTCTGCGCCGTTTCCTGTGCCTTTGCGTAAAGCTGCTTTACGTCGCCCTCGGTCAGCTCGCCGCTTTTGAGCTGCCCCATAAGCTCGCGGCATTTCTCCGGCGTTCCCGTATAAAGCACGTCGCCCATTTTCGCCCGCCCGTTCTCCTGTGTCACATAGGCTTGCAAGAGGTAGCTGTTTTCCCGGCTGTCGCTGTAAGGGTTCCGGCGCACTCTGTAAATCGTTTCCGGGGTAAAGGCTTCTTTCGGGGCTGCTTCCGGCTTTTCTTTCCCGGCTGTATCTGCTTTTTTCGGGGCTTCCGGCTGTGGCGCGGCTTCTTGTCCCTCTCTGGTGGGCTGCTCCTGTCCGGCGGTCTGCTCCTTGTCCTGTGCCTTTTGCAGCTCCGCAAAATTCGCGTCTATGGAATTGATAATCTCGGCGGCTGCGCTGCGTATCGTTTCAAGGGAGCTTTTCAGCTCGGACAGCTCCCGCCCGCTGCTCCACCCGGCGACATAGCCGAAAGAATAGTCCGACGTGTCAAGCCCGTAATGTTGGCAGACGGTATAGGCGACGCTTTCCGCTTCGACTTCGCGGGTGCGGCGGTCAACGCGGGGTTGCTCGTCCTTTGGCGCGTTGAGGTCAATGTCGTGCAGCTTCGCATGGGCGATTTCGTGAATGGCGGTCTTTAAGGTCTGTAATTCGCTCATGCCCTCGTTGATAGCAATGCGCTTGTCCTCCAAGTGGTAGTAGCCATGAGAGCCGCCCTCGATATTCTCAAAGGCGATAGGAACGGGGGAAGTCTTTTCAAGGGCTGCGAAAAAGTCCTTATAGCGGTCAACGTCGCCTGTCAGTTCGTCAACGGCAATGTCCGGCAGTTCCTTTCCCTCGGTCTGGGAAACGTCAAAGACGGATACCACCTTGTAGGCGGGTATGGTGATTTCCTTTTCCTCGGTGACGGGCTTTCCGTCCTTGCCGATTATGGGCTTCTGCGTGTGCGGGTCGATTTTCTGCATTTCCTGTTTGATTTTATAGGGCGACGGGGCAATGATTTTAATTCCCTTTTGCCCTCTCATCACATTTCGCTCAAAGTTGTTCTTCCAAGCGGAAAAGCCCGCCAAAAGGGAAGCGTCCGGCTTCTGCATGGCGATAAGGACGGTGTTTCGGAAGCTGTAATTATGGAATTTTGACATGACTTTCAGATATTCCTTGTAACGCTCGCTGTCAAAGAGTTCCGTAATGCCCTGTTCCAGACGGTCGGTAATCTCTTTTAATTTCTCGGCGGGCTTCCTGGCTGTCAGCACGATAGGGATAACCGGGTGCGGCTCCTGTGGCTGCTCTGCGGCGGTTCGGGCGGTCTGCTCTGTGGCGGCTGCGTCCATAAAGGTCTTGTCCTGTCCGCCGCGTTCCGGCTGTGGGAAGCTCATAACGCGGTATTCTTTGGGTATCTCGTTTTCCGTTCCCCGATACCATTCGGTAAAGGTGTTCTGATTGTTATAGATATAGCCCTGTTCGGTAAACTGCCCCTTATCCTTGCTAACTGCGTCCCGCCCGTATTCTTCATACTTGAAATATTTCTTTGCTTCTTCGGGAAGCTCCAGCTCGTCCAGTTCGTCGATAAGATAATAACCGTAATCTTCTTCGCTGCGGACAGTGGGATAGAGCCAGTAACAGTCAAGGTTTTGTGCAAGGTTGATAAGGTCTTTCATGCTTCCGGCATACTCGCCATGTGTAACCGCCGCCGCAAATTTATCCTTGTCCCCGTCACTCTGCATTTCCAGAAGTTTTCCAAAATAATTCAGCTCGTCCATGCTTGCGCTTTGGATAACGGAAAGCGGCAAGTCAAAGGGGCAGTCCTCCGTAGAAGAATACCCGTTGATGAAAAAATCCTGCGGATTGTCTGCGGTAATGCCGACGCTTTCCATAGCCGCATGAAGCTGCTCTGTTGTGGTCGGCATGGGAAGCCACACGCCGCCCGGTTTGCCTGTTTCAAAGCGGCTGCGGCTGTCGATAAGAATTGAAAACTGCTCGTTTATGGTTTCACGCTCCTTTCTCTGTTCGGTGTCCTGTGGCGGCTCTGCTGTGGTGGGGGCTGCTTTTTCAGCGGTAGGCTGCGCCCGTTCCTCGCCCTCGATAGCATAGCCCGGTAAAAGCTGCCCGTTTACTTTGAAATGCTCTGCATACTCTGGCGGGATAGGCGGCGATACCTCGGTGAATAAATGCTGATAGGCTTTGATACGCCCATTCAGATATTTTTCCATAGCTGCCTTGTCTGCAAAGACTTTCCTTTCCTGTCCGGCGATTTTTGCCTGTCCGTAATTGTGGGGGCTGTTGGTGTAAATACTCCATGAAAGCGTCCACGAATAGGGAATGGATTTCTCTTTTTCCCTGTCATACCGGGTATTCTCGGATATGTGGTAGCGCATTTGGTAGACGCGGTTGCTGATGTGCTTCCCGTAGTCCGTAGCTTCCCACTGGTTCGCGGTATGCGTAGCTTCGGGTGTCCTCACATACTCAATGGCTTTGTCAATGGCAAGGGTCTTTCCCGCCTGTTCGTCCCATGCCGCCGCCTGTTCTTGCAAGGCTTCAAAAGCTGCCTGTTCAGCCGCCGCGTATTCTTCCCGCAATGCCTGTAACTGTTCTAAGGGCAGGGCGGTAAGCCCGGAAAGGTCAGCGGTCTGTTCCTCAAAATAAATATTTCGCTCTATCCGCATACTGTCAGCCGGGTCTAACTTGTCACGCTCAAACATGGAGTAACCTTTTTTCTTTTCCATTCATTCGCTCCTTTCTGAAATGGCGGCGCACCGCCGCGCTTTTGGGGTTCGCCCCGTACTACGGTGGGCTGTGCGTTATGCCAACAATTTTTTCATTTTTTTAGAGGGTTTGGGAAACTTCCCAACAAGCAAAATCCCCGTCCGGCGCGTCAGCGGCAGGACAGGGATTTACGGAAGTGGGTACCCGCTTCCTATGCTTGCTATTCAAGTTTTTAGTTCTTCTGTACTTCGATACGGTAGTTGACGTATTTCCCGCCAGTGTCAGCCAGAACGATAGTTCCGTCATAGGTCTTGCCTGTTTTCGGGGAATAGAGCTTCTTCACATTCACTTTGCCGGATTTAAGGAGCGCGGCGGCAATCTTCGCGGAAAAAGCGGTCTTGCGTTCCTCGAAAAAGCGGTCATTCTTCCACATGACAAAGGCACATTCTTTGTTGCTGCAATAATAGTTTTTCTTCCCCTCATGGACGGGGGAACCGCAACGGGGGCATTTGCCGACAGAGGGCTTTTCCTCCCGGAACAAATCCTTTTTCCCGTCCAGTGCTGCGGCGTGTGTCTGCACAAGCTCCCGCGCCATAGCTTCAATGCCGGACAGAAATTCGCCGGGGTCTGCGGCTCCCTTTGCTATCTGCGTCAGATTGTTTTCCCATTCTGCGGTAAGCTGCGGGGAAGTGAGCATATCCGGCAAGACTGATATAAGGGCGGCTCCGTTCTGCGTGGGGATAAGCTGCTTCCCCTTGCGCTCTGCAAAGCCGCCCTTTACCAGTTTTTCAATGACGGCGGC
>ENA-OPNB01001375-OPNB01001375.1-human-gut-metagenome-genome-assembly--contig:-NODE-1375-length-17704-cov-2.241487_pt1 | contig 17704 bp, 13 predicted proteins | sample MGYA00241528_ERZ501754 | MGnify/ENA primary metagenome ERZ501754 (study PRJEB25962, sample SAMEA2042646) | human gut metagenome | biome: human gut; feature: human-associated habitat; material: faeces... | reverse complement strand
AAATGAAGAGGGGGCAGAAACTGTTAGATATATATTTGACAGATATGTTGCCGGAGCTGGAAGCACTATGATAGCGAAGGAGTTGAATCAACAGGGGAGCCATACGATACGTGGTAATCCATGGTGCAGCTCTAGTGTTATGGGAGTGGTGAATAATGAAAAATATATGGGAGATATTCTTCTTGGTAAAAGTTTTACCGTAGATCCAATTTCCAAAAGAAGATTGGAAAATCGAGGGGAAGAGGATAGATTCTATATAAAAGATCACCATATTCCAATTATTTCAAGAGAGACTTTTGAAAAAGCACAGGAAATTCGTGCAAGGAGAACCAGTGGTAGAAAAAAAGAAGTAGTTGTGGGAAAACGAGAAAAATTTAGTAGACAATATGCCTTTAGCTGCATGTTGAAATGTGGTTTTTGTGATACTACATTATGCAGGCGGGCATGGCATAGTGGATCAAAGTATAAGAAATATATATGGCAATGTGATAATTTTGTTAGGAATGGAAAGCAATATTGTCCGAAGTGTAAAGGTATGCCGGAGGAAGTTATTGAAAAGGCATTTGTGGAATCATACCGCATGATATGCACGGATCACAAGGATGTATTGGAGGAATTTCTACGAAGAGTTGAGAAAACTTTGAAGGAAGATGATTCACAAGAAATGATGCATCGTCTGGAAAAGAAGATAAATAATATAACAAATAAGCGTAAGAATTTGCTGGATAAATATTTGAGTGGTATGATTGCACAGGATATTTACGAAGAGGCAGAGATTTCTTATGAAAAAGAGTTAACCCAAAATCGGGCAAAGCTAAATTATTATGAGAAACAGTCTGAAGAAGAATGTAACCTTCGAAGACGATTAAATGAATTTAGAAAATCTCTCAAAAACAATGGTGTTTTAGAGGAGTTTGATCGAGCTGTTTTTGAAAGTGTTATTGAAAAGGTTATTATAGGTGGTTATGATAAAGATGGAAATGCTGTTCCCTATAAAATAACTTTTATATACAAAACAGGTTTCAAGGATGGATTTGACAATGCAAAAAAGCAGTTTGGAAAGCGAAAGACGGCTAAAGATGCCATGGAGAAACTTGGTGCATCCGTCGATAAAATGTGTTCCAATGTTAGTGACAAGCTGGAGGCATTGTATTCCGAAAGTAGTCTCAACACATGTGGAGAGCGTGTGCTTGCTGTCGCGTAAAGTCCCAGTTTAAGAGAGGTAGAGGGTTTTTTGAAGATTATGTACCTGTGTTTTTAGCAGGGGAAAATGTATATAGAATAAAGAAATTTAAGAGGTGTGCAAAAAATTTGCGGAAACATAAGTTGTGCGCCGGAATAGTACCGGTAGTAATTTGGTGTCCGTGAATAGTTGCACCCTTGTATTATGGATAAATATTTTTAATGTAGGTGTTGAAGTTATAGAAAGAAACAACAAGAAATGCCGTATTTATGCGGCTTAGAGGGCTATATATGCATTACGAGATTGAAAAATCTTGATTTTTTTATGTCAAAAAGTAATGCGCATATGTGCATTGTTTATTATTTATTGAATAAATGCGCGAAAAACACACTATAAAGCCACTTGAAAGCATTTTGGTATTAGGATACTAAAATATAAAAATATATTGACAAAAGTACAACTGCGTGATATATTATGACTATGATAAGGTTTCTGGAGGTGGAAATGAATGGTTAATCAGAATAGGATAGATACCGTTTGGAGCTTATATAATGCTGTAAGAGGCGTGACAACATCAGATAAAGCGGTTGAAGCGATTGCGGTCCTGAAAAAACTTAGTGAAATTTATGAGGGACAGTTGCAAATGCAAGACAGAGAAAAACTTTATAACACAATGCGTGACATAGTGGACGGCTGGGGAATAATGAATCCGTTTCAAGATGAGGAAAAGTTCTCTACGCTTTGCGCAGCTTTTGATCCGGAAACAACATGGGAAGATATACTTAACTTATATGCTCCGCAAAAAATGTTTAGAGCTCCTAAAGCTCTTATTGATGAAATGGCAAAGCAGTTTAGTAAATCTACTAAAACGGTACTTATAGCTGAGGCAGAAAAATACACACCGTACTTGACGGATCTCATCCAAGGCCACGAGGAGTGTCAGTATACAATTACATCCATGAATATTTTTTCCTATCATATATTAAAAGAAATGTTTGGAGAGTATGAAAATGTAGAGGTGCTTCTAACAAGTATTTATGAGTATGAATTTAGCTCACAAAAATTCGATCTCGTTTTGTGTGTTCCTGTTTTTGGTGGACGTGATATGGCGGAGGATGATAATCAATTTATTTGTAGAGAATACGATTTGGTGGCTTTTGAGAATTTATTACTCCATTTGAATACGGATGGAAAACTATCCATATTATTGCCAGCGAGAATTACTTTTGCTGCTGGAAGAGTGCGTGAGCTTAGAAATTTTATCCAGTCGATGTATAAACTCTTGGAAATTGACGAACTTCCGGTTGGTCTGTTCCTGAATACTGGAATAAAAACATTTTTATTTACAGTGGCTACAGGACGAACAGAGGATGTCATTATAAAAAGATTGAAGACAGATACAGTTAATCCAAGAAAAGAAGGCGTGAATGAACTTATCACAGAGGATGAGACATTTGTGTTCGGTGACGAGCTTGTTGAAATGGATGATTGGAATGTTGATAGGATTTTTGCTTCTCAAGATGAGGATTGGCTTAAATTTGAAAATTCACTGATTCGTAAAGAGGAATTGGGGAATGTTGCCGAAGTGTTTAGAGGAAAGGCTATATCAAAGAAAGATCCGATGGGAAAAATAGGTGTAGTAAATATTTCTAATCTTCAAGATTATGGAATCGATTATGATCATTTGGAGCATATCGATGAAGAGGAGCGGAAGGTGGCAAATTATATTCTACAGAATGGCGATGTACTTTTGCCGGCAAGAGGAACAGCAATAAGAGTATCAATTTTTAAAGACCAAGGATATCCATGTATAGCACATTCGAATGTGATTGTTATACGGCCGAATAAAGAATTGCTATCGGGGACTTACTTAAAACTATTTTTAGACAGCCCGTTGGGAAATAAAATTTTAACTGCTAAACAGCAGGGAACGGTTGTTATTAATATTAGCTATAAGGATCTTAAATCTATGGAGGTTCCTGTGCCACCAATGGATGAACAGGTTAGCATTGAAAAAGAATATAATGAAGAACTATCAAGATATCTTGAAACTATTAGTGCAGCAGAAGAACGATGGAACAATGTTTTGGTAAAATTGCAAGAGAAAATATAATGAGGTGAACTGATGTTAGGTGCAATTATAGGCGATATTGTCGGTTCAAGATTTGAATGGGACAATTACAGAGCAAAAGATTTTGAATTTCTTACATATAAATGTTTTTTTACGGATGATAGCGTGATGTCATTAGCAGTGGCTAAGGCTATCTTAAATAGTAAGAAAGATCACAGCGATTTGAGTGCTAATGCAATTAGATACATGCAAGAAATAGGAAGACCATATCCGGACTGTGGTTATGGTGGTAGCTTCTATGACTGGATATATGAAAAAGATCCGAAACCATATAATAGTTTTGGAAATGGGGCGGCAATGCGTGTAAGCGCTTGTGGATTTGCGGCAAAGGATATAACAGATGCAAAGATAATGTCTAATATGGTAACTCGGATATCTCATAACCATCCAGAAGGATTAAAGGGTGCAGAAGCAACGGCAGTAGCCATTGTGTTAGCCAAAGAAGGAAAAAATATATTAGAAATAAGAGATTATATAAATGATAATTATTATCGTATGGATTTTACATTGGATGAAATTCGAAATAACTATGAATTTAATGAAACCTGTCAAAACACAGTGCCGCAGGCTATGATGGCGTTCTTTGAATCGACAAATTTCGTAGATGCAATAAGGAATGCTATTTCGATTGGCGGTGACAGTGATACACTTGCGGCTATTACCGGTGGGATTGCTGAAGCATACTATGGCATTCCAACGGAAATACGTAAACATGCATTAACGTTTTTAGATGAAAGATTAATGAGCATATTGATAGATTTTGAAAATGCTTACCCACCTAAAATGGAAAAGGTTAATGCTGATGTGAGTGTGGGTGTTGAGAGAAATAAGAAGCATAATGTCAAGATGGGAGGTAGAACAGAAATGATTCAATCAGCTATGGAGACAGCAGATATGGAGTTAAAAGAATCAACCAGTGAAAATGAAGAAACAACTAGTCAGAAATTATTTAATCACTTGTTTGAGGCGTGTAATATTTTAAGAGGTCCAATAAATCAGGATGAATACAAGAGTTATGTTACTCCAATTTTATTCTTCAAAAGAGTTTCAGATGTATATGATGAAGAATTGCAAGATGCCTTGGAAGAATCAGGCGGAGATGAGGAATTTGCAGCTTTTCCGGAAAATCATAGCTTTATAATACCAGAAGGATGTCATTGGCAAGAGGTCCGTAATACAAGTAAAGATGTTGGAACAGCGATAGTAAGGGCGATGGCAGGTATTGAAAGGGCTAATCCTGAAACACTTAGCGGCGTATTTAGCAGTTTTGATGATGCAAACTGGACAGACAAAACTAAATTAGATGATGAACGATTAAAGAATTTAATTGAGCATATGTCAAAAATTAAGGTTGGAAACAAGAATTACTCTGCAGATGTAATGGGAGACGCTTATGAATATTTGATTAAAAAATTTGCAGACTTGTCCAAGAAAAATGCGGGAGAGTTCTACACGCCACGTTCTATAGTGAAACTCATGGTAGAACTTCTCGATCCTAAAGCGGGTGATACTGTATATGATCCGGCATGTGGTACCGGTGGAATGCTTATAGAAGCTATACGGTATATCCATGATGATAAAATGACGTATGGCAAGATGTATGGCCAGGAAAAGAATCTTGCAACATCAGCGATAGCTAGAATGAACCTGTTTTTACATGGCTGTCGTGATTTTAAGATTACACAAGGTGATACTCTTAGACAGCCTAATTATTTGGAGAATGGTAAGTTAAAAAGATTTGATTGTGTATTAGCTAACCCGCCATTTTCTTTGAAAGATTGGGGAGCAGTAGCATTTGAATCTGATAAATACGGAAGAAATATGTGGGGATGCCCGACAGATAAGATGGGAGCAGATTACGCGTGGTTGCAGCATATGATTATGTCAATGAATGCAAGAACTGGAAGATGTGCAGTCGTATTACCACAAGGAGTTCTTTTCCGAAGTGGAAAAGAAGGTGAAATACGAAAGCAGCTCGTTGAGTCTGATAAGTTAGAATGTATCACTGCGTTATCAGGTGGAATATTTTACAGCACTGGGGTGTCTGCATGTATTTTATTCCTTAATAATGCAAAGTCACATAACCATATTGGGAGAGTATGTATGATAGATGCCTCTAATATCTATACGCCTCAGAGAGCACAGAACATTATGTCTGATACTGATGTAGAAGAGATATTTAATCTCTATATCGATTATCAGGATGTAGTTGAAAAGTCAAAGGTGGTAACGATTGAGGAAATTAGAGAAAAAGAATATTCGCTTGCTATAAACAATTATGTTGAAAAAAAGAAGCAAGAAGTAACACCTCCAGAGGAGGTAAGGAAGCAATACTTTGAAGCATTGCAGGCAACAAGAAAGGCAGAAGCATATATGAAAGAACTACTTATCGAAGGGGGCTACGTAAATGAGTAAAAGAATATCCCAGGAAGAATTGCAATCGTATTTATGGGGTTCGGCTGTAAAATTACGTACAAGTATAGATGCAGGAGCCTATAAACAGTATATATTTCCGCTGTTGTTTTTGAAACGTATATGTGATGTATATGATGAGGAAAATGTGCACATATTGGCGGAATATGGTGATGAGGAAGCCTTGGAGTGGGAAGAAAATCATCAGTTCAAAATTCCAAAAGGAGCACATTGGAATGACATAAGAAATGCAAGTGAGAATGTAGGTGCGGCGATTATCGAGATTTTTCATAAAATAGAGATTGCCAACCCGGTGTTAAAAGGAATTTTTGGAGATGGCGCATGGACGAACAAACGGCGATTGCCAGATAGATTATTAAAGGACCTAATAGAGCATTTTAGTACCAAAACATTATCTTTGGAAAATTGTCCGGAAGATGAATTGGGTAATGGTTATGAGTATCTTATAAAGAAATTCGCAGACGATAGCGGACATACGGCGCAGGAGTTTTATACCAATAGAACAGTGGTACATCTGATGACGGAAATGTTAAAGCCACAGTCGGGAGAGACAATATATGATCCAACCTGTGGAAGTGCGGGAATGCTTATTTCTGCTATTGCATATTTAAAGGCCAAGAAGAAAGAATGGAGAAATGTGGCTATATATGGTCAAGAAATAAATTCGCTTACATCAGCTATTGGTAGAATGAACCTGTTTCTTCATGGTGTAGAGGATTTTAATATTGTAAATGCGGACACCTTAAAGAATCCAGCTTTTATAAAAGGTGATAAACTGCAGCAGTTTGATTTGATATTGGCCAATCCACCATATTCAATAAATCAGTGGGATAGAGATGCATTTGAAACAGATAAATACGGTCGGAACTTTTTAGGAGTACCGCCACAAGGTCGAGCTGATTATGCTTTTTTACAGCATATCATTAAAAGCCTTGATCCGGAAACAGGACGATGCGCGATATTGTTTCCGCATGGAGTTTTATTCAGAAATGAAGAAAATGAAATGCGCGAAAAATTGATTAAGTCCGATGTGGTTGAGTGTATTATAGGATTAGCAGCAAATTTGTTTTACAATTCTCCGATGGAAGCATGCATAATGATTTGTCGAATGAAAAAGCGTCCTGAGAGACGAGGTCAGATTCTTATTATAAATGCTGTAAATGAAGTAGAAAGAAAAAATGCTCAGAGTTCTCTAAAAAAAGAACATATAGAGCATATTGCAAATGCATATGAGAACTATAAGGATGAACCTGAGTTTGCAAAAGTTATTACGATTGAGGACACTGCAAAGAATAATTATTCGTTAAGTATTCCTCTTTATGTAAAAGCACAGACCATTAAAGAAAATGTCGATGATAGATCAGTTCAAGAGAAATATGACTCGTGGAAAGAAGCATCTGCTGAAATGAACGAAAGTTTCGATTTGTTAAATCAGATGCTGGAGAGAAAGGAGTAAGGTATGAGCAGAGTGCATTTAGGCGATGTCGCAATCGAGCATAAAGAAACCTGCAAAGAAGATAAAAGTATGTATCCGATTGTTGGCTTAGAGCATCTCACACCAGAGCAAATAACTTTGCAGAATTGGGATTTAAATACAGAGAATACATTTACCAAAGTTTTCAGAAAAGGAAATATTTTATTTGGTAGAAGAAGGGCTTATTTAAAAAAAGCTGTAGTGGCACCGTTTGATGGAATATGTTCTGGGGATATTACTGTAATAGAAGCTAAGGAAGACAAGATTATACCTGAGCTACTTCCGTTTGTTATACAGAATGATGATTTGTTTGATTTTGCTGTGGGAAAATCAGCAGGCTCTCTTTCTCCAAGAGTAAAATGGACTCATTTGCAAAATTATGAATTTGAACTTCCGACTAAGGAAAAACAACGTGAGCTTGCAAAAGTATTATGGGCAATAGAGGACACAAGAAAGTCATATCAGAAATTGATAAAAAGAACTGACGAACTTGTAAAATCAAAATTTGAACTGAATCGAGCATTAGATGAGCTGACTGCAACGTATAAACAGATAATAAAAGATAACTTAGGTTAAGAACTGTCGACATTTTCTCATGGAATATTAAAGATTTTAGGAGGAAATGTTATGGTAGAACAAATTATCAACGAGATTAAGCATGAACTGGAGTCTGAGTTAACTCCTAAGCAGTTGAACAAGGTAACAGAAGTACTTTCGCAGAAATTGCTGCAAGTTCCGGAGCTTAATGCTGAAAGTACAGATGAGCAGGATTTTTTGAAATTATTTATTTCTGCAAAGCGTGTGGAGGGATGCTCAGACAAGACTTTAAGATATTATGAGTCAACTATTCGAAATATGCTTGATAAACTTAATAAGAGTGCAAGAAGCATTTCGACCGAAGCATTAAGGCAGTATTTGGATCAGTATCAGCAAAAAGGTAATGTAAGTAAAGTAACACTTGATAATGTTAGGAGGATACTTTCGAGTTTTTACTCATGGCTGGAAGATGAAAATTATATTATAAAAAGCCCAGTAAGAAGAATACATAAGGTCAAAGCGGGTAAAACCGTAAAGGAGACATATTCAGATGAAAGTTTGGAGCTAATGCGTGATCAGTGTGATAATGCCAGAGACTTAGCGTTGATTGATTTGCTATCATCAACGGGAATTCGTGTTGGTGAGTTGGTAAAGTTAAATCGCGCAGATATTGATTTTGAACATAGAGAATGTGTTGTATTTGGAAAAGGTGAAAAAGAGCGTAGAGTTTACTTCGATGCCAGGACTAAGATACATTTACAAAAATATCTGGATGAAAGAACAGATGATAATGAAGCTCTTTTTGTTACATTACAAAAACCGCATGATCGACTGCTAATAAGCGGAGTGGAGATAAGATTGCGGAAAATTGGTAGAGAGCTCAATTTGCATAAAGTCCACCCGCATAAATTCAGACGAACGCTTGCAACAGTTGCTATTGATAAAGGAATGCCTATTGAGCAGGTACAAAGCCTGCTTGGACACCAGAGTATTGATACGACGTTACAATACGCAATGGTGAATCAGGCAAATGTTAAGAATTCATATAGAAAGTTCATTGGTTAATTGCAACTCTCAATTTATCGAGCTGTTTGGGGATCCCGCAAGCTCAAAAGATGTTGTCTCATTAGAGCAGGCATTTACAATCAGAGATGATTTGAGGAAACCTGTAAATGATGCAGAAAGAGCTAAAATGAAAGATGGAGCTTTATATCCATATTATGGTGCGAATGGTCAGGTCGATTGGATAAATGACTTTTTGATTGATGGAAGTGCAATATGTTTAGCGGAAGATTGTGGTGCGTATGATTCAGGAGAATCAACGTCATATATTATAAAAGGAAAATCATGGGTTAATAATCATGCACATGTTCTCATTCCTCGTGAAAACTGTGATATAGAATATGCAAATGCATTTTTTCGTATCCTTGATATGACAGAATTTGTATCTGGAACAACGAGACTAAAATTAACACAATCTAAAATGAAGCAGATACCGGTCGTTTTGCCTCCGATACAGCTTCAGAAAAAATATGCAGCCTTTGTAAAGCAGAGCGATAAATCAAAATTTGGAAAGGAGATGTGCGATAAATGGATTTTGGAAATAAAGAATTTGTGCTGCCAAATGTACCTGACCTTACGTCAATGATGTCTAAAGTTGAGTTACCACATATTGATCCTATTAAGTATGAGGATACGTTTTTTAAAGAACAGGCAGATGATGTAGTAAAGCAAATCAGTGCTCAGTATGGCCCACAGATAGAAGCACTAAATGCAATAGCAAAGGGGACTTCTAAGCAGGCGGACGCCACAGATAAGCAGGTAGAGATATTAAAGCAGCAGTTGGAACTTGCAATTTCAAATGCTGAATCAGCAAAGAAATCAGCAAGATTTTCTAAGTGGATGTCTGTGGGAGCGGTAGTTGTTTCTATTGCATCTATTATTGCAAATGTGCTATTGAAAGTAATTTTAGGTTAAGGAAGGAGAATGGCTTATGTTTAATGAAGATAACACTATTGAACAGATGGTGATTTCCACCTTGAGCAAGGCTGGGTGGAAGTATGTTGAAGCAGAAAATCTGGATCGAGATTATACAGATGTTATGGTTGAGTCGATGGTAAAGGATGCGCTCATTCGATTGAATCCGGCAATAGCTGAAGAACCATCCAGAGCGGATGAAGTTATTTACAAATTAAGAGCATTGATAATGTCAACAGATGAGAATAACTTAATTACTCAGAATGAGGCTTTTAAGCGTTTTGTGTTTGAACAAAATTCATTTCCATTTGGAAAAGATGGACGAGCTATTTCTGTATCATTTTTTGGAACAGAACAGAATGGAATGCTTGATAAAAATGAGTATGTTGTCACAAACCAGTGGGTGTATCCGAAGAAAGAGAATGAGAAGCGCTTTGATATTGTGCTTTTGATTAACGGGTTACCTGTTGCTATTGGAGAGTTAAAAACACCAGTAAGAGCAGCAATTACCTGGCTTGATGGTGCAGAGGATATTACCAGTTATGAAAAAAGTGTTCCGGAGATGTTTGCAACAAATATCTTTGTATTTGCAACAGAAGGAAAGTGCTATAGATACGGCTCTGTTGGAATGCCGGTGAATATGTGGGGACCTTGGCATACTGCGGGAAATAAGAATGAAGGAAGTCTTGCAGAAGTTCAAATTAGTATGGCTGATATGATACAGCCATATAGGGTGATGGATATTTTTGAATTCTTTACATTGTTTGCGACGGATAAGAAACATAGAAAGTATAAGATTATTTGCCGTTACCAGCAGTATGAAGGGGCAAACCTTATCGTAGAACGTGTAAAAAATGGTTATCCAAAGAAGGGACTTATATGGCATTTCCAGGGCTCTGGTAAATCGCTTCTGATGGTGTTTGCTGCACAGAAATTGCGTCAGGTACCGCAGCTTAATAATCCTACAGTAATTATAGTAGATGATAGATTGGATCTGGAAACTCAGATTACAGCAACCTTTAATGCATCAGACATTCCGAATCTTGTAGGATTATCTACGAAAGAAGAATTAATAAACTTTTTCCGTCAGGACCAGAGAAAAATAGCTGTTACAACTATTTTTCGATTCGGAGACGTAACAGAAGAGTTAAATCCACGTGATAATATTATCATTATGGTTGATGAGGCTCATAGAACACAGGAAGGTGATCTTGGTGAGAAAATGAGACTAGCACTTCCAAATGCGTTCTTCTTTGGTTTGACAGGTACGCCTATAAACAGAATAGACAAGAACACATTTAAGACATTTGGTGCGGTAGAAGATAAGTCGGGATACATGAGCAAATATTCATTCTCAGATTCTATTCGTGATAATGCAACTCTTCCATTGAATTTTGAACCGGTACCGGTGGATTTGCGTGTTGATCAAGATAAGCTCGATGCAGAATTTGATGAGCTGACGGAGGGACTTTCGGATGCTGATCGTGCAGAGCTTTCAAAACGTGTTAACATGAAAGCTATTATGTATGATAAGAAACGAATCAAAAAGGTATGTGAACATATAGCCAAGCATTATACAACAAAAATTGAGCCAAATGGATATAAAGGCCAGGTTGTAGTTTATGATCGCGAGTGCTGCTTGATGTATAAGGAAGAACTGGATAAAATTTTAGGTCCGGATGCAACAACTATTGTCATGGATACTAACAACGATAAAGAGGATAAGTTTAAGAAATATCGTCGTAATCGTGATGAGGAAGCAAAAGTGCTGGATCATTTTAGAGATCCGAAAGATCCTTTGAAATTAATAATTGTAACAGCTAAGTTGTTGACAGGCTTTGATGCGCCTATTCTTCAGGTACAGTATTTGGATAAACCAATGAAGGATCATACCCTGTTACAGGCTATTTGTCGTACAAATAGAAAGTACAATGTTGATAAGAAATGTGGTCTGATTGTAGATTTCGTTGGTGTATTTGATAATGTAGCCAAAAGCCTTGCTTTTGATGAGGAGACGGTAAAAACGGTTGTAAAGAATATTGATGAGATAAAAGTGTTGATACCTCAATTTTTGCAAGAGTGTATTGACTTTTTCCCTGGTGTAGACCGGACAATCGGTGGTTGGGAAGGTTTGCAAGCTGCCCAGCAATGTTTACTTGATGAGTCTACAAAAACGAATTTTGCAAAACATTTTTCACGATTGGCTAAAGCTTGGGAAACAGTAAGCCCGGATGCAATGCTGGCTGCTTATCAGGCGGATTATACTTGGCTGGCTCAGGTATATCAAAGTGTACGTCCTGTTAGTACTGGAGGTTCACTTATATGGACTTTATTGGGTGCTAAAACTATAGAGATAATTCATCGTAATATTGATACAATCGATATAGGTACTCCTCTTGAAGATCTTGTGGTAGATGGAGATGTTATTGATATGGTGTTGGAGCAAGCGAAAGATAATCCTAAAAAGATACTTGAGGTCGAAAAGATGCTCCGTTTGAGATTAGGTGAGCATCATGGAGATCCCAACTACAAAGCATTTGCCGAAAAGTTGGATGAACTGCGTCGTCATATGGAGGAGAATCTTATAACTAGTATTGATTTCCTCCGTGGATTGCTAACTCTTGCCAAAGAGGTTCTTGAGGAAGAAAAAAATTCAAATCAACCTCTTGATAAGAGGGAACAAGCAAAAGCTGCTCTTACGGAGTTATTTGAATCCATAAAGACAGAAGACACTCCTATAATTGTAGAGCGTGTCGTTGCAGATATAGATGAAAATGTAGTGGCTATTGTGCGCAAATTTAAAGACGCATTCAAGAGTATTACAGCTCAACGAGAGATTAAAAAGAAATTACGTTCTATCCTATGGGTTAATTATCAAATCAAAGACCAGGAAGTTTTTGATAAAGCTTATCAGTATATTGAAATGTATTATTAATCATTAGTCGCTAGAACAACTTTTAGATATTAAGAATTTGAATATGAGTAATATGGATAGAATAGAAACTGCAATAAACAATCTCATAATTAATGAAAATGAGGCAATAAAATCCCGTATTGAAGAGGTTAGGTACTGTATAGATATACCTGAAACTAATTCTAAAGGATATTGCTATTGTCTAAAAGTTGATGCGAATGGGCGCTTAAGACTTCAAGATTTAATAGAATATATTGATTTTCGAATAGTTGATTATGCTATTCCAAAGAAAGAAATAGATGAAGCAAAAAATGATTTAAATAACACAGGTTCTACAAGAAAGATAATTCAGTTAAGAAAGAAAGCTGAAAATCTTTTTACAGATTTGGATAAAACAGGAGAAGGTGGTGAAATTTTATTATATATTCTTACACAAGATATTTTGAAACTGCCACAGTTAATAAGTAAAATGTCTTTAAAAACATCTGCGAAAATGCATTATCAAGGAGCAGATGGTGTCCATTTTCGGTATAATCGTACAACAGGTAACCTCGAATTATATTGGGCAGAAGCTAAAATGTATCAAAATTTGAATGCGGCATTAACGAACTGTTTTGATAGTTTGAAAGGTTTTTTGCTAGATCCGAAAGGTTGTGCTTCTACACAAGAAAGAGACATTGATTTGATCACATCTAATATACACCAAAATATTAACGATGAAACTGTTGAAGATATACTCGTAGAGTATTTTGATAAAGATAAAGAACAATCCAATCATTTAGTTTATAAGGGTGTATGTTTTATAGGATTTGATTATGATAAATATCCAAGTGATACAGATATTACAAAAACTACAGAACACATTAAAAATGCAATACTAACAGAATATGAGAAATGGCATAGTACCATAGGCGAAAAGATAAAAGATCATGAGAATCTTGATAAAAAGGAAATTCATGTCTTTTTAATGCCCTTCCCTTCTGTTGACGAATTTAGAAAGTGTTATCTTAAAACAATCAAATAATGTTAGCTGAAAAAGTTTATAACTTAAATAGTTTCAAGCATCAATATGAGGCTTTACTTACATTGTCTGTTTGTGATACTATTCCTAATTTAATCTGGGATAAAGATAAATCAGATTTATTATCTCGAATAGATTGGAATAATATATTAAGTATAGCATCTTTGTTTAGTTATTATGATGAAAGTAAATATTTGGACGCTGCTCTCCGCATAGCTCAGACTTGTTTAATGCAGGAAACAACTGATGAAAATCAAAAAAATGCAGCTGCATTTATTTTGGATAATCTAACAATTAAGCCAGCGATTAAAATCGCATTGGATAAACAGTATATAAAAAAAGACTTTAGAGATAGCTATCCTTTTGCTTTAAAACTCCAACAAAATAAGTCAGATATTGAGCATTCCATAATTGTAAATGATGAAGTATTTCTTTTGAATAAGTTTCAAAGAGAAGTTTATTCCGCATATCAACATAATGAGACAATAAGTATATCAGCTCCAACTTCTGCTGGTAAGTCTTATATTCTTTGTACCCTTTTGTTGGAAGAATTAATCGAAGGTAATAAAAATATTGTATATGTTGTACCCACAAGAGCATTAATCAGTCAGGTTGAATCTGATTTAAAAGTATTATTGAAACAATATAATATTGATAATCAGGCAAATGTAACGACAGTGCCTCCTCAAGAAGATATTATAGAAGATAAATCTAATATTTTTGTTTTTACTCAAGAGCGTCTTCATTGGTTTTTATATGGGGGGGCTAATAACAAAATAGATATTCTTATTGTTGATGAAGCACATAAAATTGAAGATGGGAACAGAGGAATCTTACTTCAACAAAAGATAGAAGATGTTGTTAAAGCTAATTCTTCAATCAAGGTATTTTTTTCTAGCCCTTTTACATCAAATCCAGAAATTCTTTTGGATAATGTTATGAATAATAGCAGAAAGTGTATGGTCAATACACAATTTGTTGCTGTTAATCAAAATCTTTTATACGTTTCTCAAGTCCATAGAAAAATCAGAGAATGGCAAATCCATTTATGTACTATTGAGAAAACTATTTTGTTGGGGAGAATAATTATGACTGATCGACCTACAACTGAACGACATAAAATAGTTCATACTGCTTATCAAACATCGAATAAAGGTGGATGCCTTATTTATAGTAATGGGGCTGCGGATGCTGAAGATACTGCTACTTTGCTTTATGATTTACTACCAGAACGAGAACCGGACACAGAAATAACAGCCCTAGTTGAATTAGTGCAGAGCACTATTCATACTCAGTATGTTTTAGCTAGAGTTTTATCTAAAGGAATTGCATTTCATTATGGAAATATGCCCTTGCTCATAAGAAATGAAATCGAGCGATTGTTTTCCATAGGGAAAATAGAATATCTGGTGTGTACTTCAACTTTGCTGGAAGGTGTCAATCTTCCAGCAAAATCAATTATAATAAGAAAACCAACAAGAGGTCAAGGGAATCCGCTGAATCAAAATGATTTTTGGAATTTAGCAGGTAGAGCTGGTCGATTGGGAAAAGAGTATAGCGGAAATATCTTCTGTATCGAACCTTCAAAATGGAGTGTCCAGCCAGAACCAAATAAAACGAAACAAGAGATAAAACGAGCCTTAAATGTTATCGAAAATAAAGGTGAAGAATTATTGAACTATATTCGTCATGAGTCACCTAGACAAGATGCGGAAAAACGACCTGACTTAGAGTTTGCTTTTGGTTATTTTTATATAAGATATGTTTTGGAAGAAGAGACGGCACCTTTAAATCCATTTTATAACGAATTAATGACTGAATTATATTCTATTCAATCAAAGATCACATTACCAAGTTCTATCATAAAGAAAAATCCAGGTATATCGCCTCTTGCTCAACAGAAGTTATATAATTTCTTTACGGAGCATATTGATGAGATTGACACATTAATTCCAGTCTATCCCAATGATACTAACGCCTTTGAAGAATATAAAAATCTTATTGATATTATAGGACGTACTATTTCGTATTATCCACCTCAATTAAATGCTTCTAGAGCAATTTTGTTGATTAATTGGATGTCAGGAAAACCATTGTCATATCTTATTCGCAAAAGCTATGAATCTTACAAAAGAAATCATTATAATAAGAAACTTCCTGCGGTGATTAGAGAGGTAATGGAAAATGTGGAAAGTTTTGTCAGATATCAATTTGCAAAAGATTCAAGTTGTTATATTGATATACTTCGATATGTTCTCGAAATAAATAATAAGCAGGAACTGATGGAAAGTATTCCTCAGTTAAATCTTTGGTTGGAGTTTGGAGTATCTCAAAAGACCCATCTATCATTGTTGGCTTTAGGTTTAAGTCGCAATACTGTACTTGAATTGACTAAATACATTATATCTACAAAGAAATCAAAAGACGAATGTTTAGAATGGTTAAGGTCATTAGACCTTGATGAATTAGAATTATCTCCGATAATCATCGATGATATTAAAAAAGTGTTGTAGTATATAGTAGCATAAAAGTGTTGTTGTGAATAATTGAAAATGGATTTATGATTGTGCGAATAAAAAATTAAATTATGGCAAAGAACATAGAAATACGAAATAGTACAACAGAGTTTCTTATCTTTATGCTTGAAGGCAAAGAGGGTGGGATTCAAGTGATGTATAAGAATGAAACCATTTGGGCAACACAAAAGGCAATGGCACAGCTTTTTGATGTGGGAGTACCTGCAATTAGCAAACACCTTAAAAATATTTTTGAGAGTGGGGAGTTGGGCGAAGATTCAGTTATTTCCAAAATGGAAACAACTGCTTCGGATGGTAAGAATTATGATACGACTTTCTATAATCTTGATGCGATTATCAGTGTCGGTTATCGTGTCAATTCTGTTCGGGCAACCCAGTTCCGGTAGTGGTGTACATGTGTGCTTCGTCAGTTTGTCATCCGTGGTTATGTGATAGACAAGAAGCGAATGGAGAACGGTTCGTTTATCGGTGAGGATTATTTTGAGCATTTGCTTGCCGAGATTCGAGAAATATGATTGAGTGAACGTAGGTTCTATCAGAAATTGACATATATATGCTACGGCTATAGACTATAATAAGGACGCTCCGACAACTCGTCTTTTTTTCAAGAAGGTACAGAACAAAATGCACTATGCCGTACATGGGCATACCGCTGCGGAGTTGATTGTTGAACGAGCTAACGCAGATAAAGAGCACATTGGATTGACCACTTGGGAAAATGCTCCGAATGGAAAAATTGTCAAAACCGATGTGTCTGTTGCAAAAAAACTATTTACGAGAAAAAGAATTGGAAGAAATGGGCAGAATAGTCAATGCTTCGCTTGATATGGCAGAGAGTATGGCTATGCGTCATATACCAATGACAATGGAAGATTGGGCAAATCGAATAGACAAATTCATTAATCTATTTGATAGCCCGATATTGCAGGATAGTGGAAAGGTTTCTGCTGAATATGCCAAAGAGTTTACTGAATCTGAGTTTGAAAAGTACAGGATCATTCAAGACCGTCTTTTCAATCTGATTTTGACCGATTTGATAATAGCAATCTTCTCCCAATAGATTTGGATGAATGATGAAACGAATCCCCCGATATCACTAATGAAAGAGGTTCGGGATTCGTTTGTAAAGGATTAAAAAACGCAAACAAACAATGAGCAACTTCTTGAACCCCAATGATTAATTGATCGGGTTACATTTTGCGCAGTGAACTGCGTATTTTTACGCATTGGGTAATATCTACGCCTATTCCAATATCTTGGGAAGAAAAATCGTTATTGCAATTCCTGCTACAGCCATTGTGATACACACTAAAACAGCTTTCCATATTACCCCGGAATGTAAAGTTTCAGCATTAGCTATAATAATGCACACGAAAAAAGAAGATAGAGCAACTACAATGATAATCAAAATGTAGAATGCCGTATCTGGGATGGGGATGGTATTGTCGGCTTTCTTCATTCTTCGCTCGGCTTCCTTGCATTTGCTCTCAATCTGAC
>ENA-OPNB01001354-OPNB01001354.1-human-gut-metagenome-genome-assembly--contig:-NODE-1354-length-17992-cov-3.066065_pt1 | contig 17992 bp, 10 predicted proteins | sample MGYA00241528_ERZ501754 | MGnify/ENA primary metagenome ERZ501754 (study PRJEB25962, sample SAMEA2042646) | human gut metagenome | biome: human gut; feature: human-associated habitat; material: faeces... | reverse complement strand
CTGTTTCCATTACCCATCCAGCAAATGAGTATATAAAAAATAATGCTATATATTTTTCTATTTCTACTAACATATTTTCTCCTTCTTAATTAAAATCAGTTTTTATTTTATCATAGGTAATATTAAAGTTCAATAGTTAATTAGAAAAGAAATCCTAAATTAGGATTTCTTTTCAACTTTTTCTTTTTTTTCTAATGACTTCTCATTCTCCTTTTGTAAAACCTTTTTTTCTTTCTGTTCAGCCTTCAAATTATCTTTAGCAACAGTCATAAGAAGTTTAATTCTATTTGTCTGATTTGCTTCACTTGCACCTGGATCATAATCAACTGGTACAATATTTGCATCTGGGAACATATCTCTGATAGTTTTTATTACACCTTTACCAACAACATGATTTGGTAAACACGCAAATGGTTGAACACAAACTATATTTTGAATACCATTTTCCATATATTCAAGCATTTCAGCCGTCAAGAACCAACCTTCACCTGTTTGATTTCCTGTTGATAAAACTGATTTTACATTATCTGCTAAATGCCAAATATCACAAGTTGGTAAATATCCTTTTTTAGATTTTTCTAATGCTTTTTTAGCATCTTTTTCAAATGAATTTATCAATTTTATTGCAACATCAAATAACATTGATTTCAATCCATTATTTTTTAATAATTGATGTGATATTACTCCATTTGCTGCAACATATTTAACAAATCCCATAAAGTCTGGTAAAACAACTTCTGCACCTTCTTTTTCCAATAAATTTGCTACATAATTATTTCCAAATGGATGATATTTAATTAAGATTTCTCCTACTATTCCTACTTTTGGCTTTTCTTTTCCTTGCTTCCATTCAATTTTTTCAAAATCATCAACCATCTGATATATACTTTTTGAAAATTCTTTTGAATTACTATTTATTGCAAGTTTTTTTGCTTTTTCCATCCATTCTGCAAATAATTTATCTGTCTCACCTTTATTTTTTTCATAAGCTCTATTTTTATATAACATTTTTTGTAATAAATCTGCATAAACCATTGATTTTAATAGTTTTTCAACTAATGATAATGCTAGCTTAAATCCCGGATTTTTCTCCATTCCAACAACATTAAATGAAATTACTGGAACTTGTCCAAATCCTGCATCTTTTAGAGCTTTACGAATAAATCCTATATAATTTGTTGCTCTACATCCTCCACCTGTTTGTGACATTATTAATGCTGTTTTATTTACATCATATTCTCCAGATTCTAATGCTTCTATCATTTGTCCTGTTGTTATAATTGAAGGATAACAAGCATCATTATTTACATATTTCAAACCTGTTTCAATTGTATTTTGTGTACATTCTCTTAAAAGTTTTGCTTTATATCCTTCACTTTGCAAAACTGGTTCAATAAAATCGAAATGAATTGGTGCCATTTGTGGAATTAAGATTACATATTCTTTTTTCATTTCTTCTGTAAATGGATTTTTCTTTAAGAAATATTCACCTGTTTCTTTTTCATCTTTTTTATTATTTAATCTTTTATTAATACTTGCAAGTAATGAACGTAAACGAATTCTTACAGCTCCTAAGTTATTTACTTCATCAATTTTTATTAATGTATACATTTTTCCAAAACTTGTTAGAATTTCTTCAACTTCATCTGTTGTAACAGCATCAACTCCACAACCAAACGAATTTATTTGAACAAGCTCTAAATTATCATGTCTACCTACAAAATCTGCTGCTGCATATAATCTTGAATGGAACATCCATTGGTCAACAACACGAAGTGGTCTTTCTGGTAATGCTTTATCTGCCACACTATCTTCTGTTAATACACACATTCCTAAACTTGTTATTAATGTATCTATTCCATGATTTATTTCTGGATCTACATGATATGGTCTTCCTGCTAATACAATTCCTTTTAAATTATTTTTTTCAATATATTCAATTGTTTCTTTTCCTTTTTCATGTATATCTTGTCTACATTTTTGATATTCTTGTTGAGCTTTTTCTATTGCATTTTTTAATTCTTTTTTGTTAAAATTATATTCTTTAAATTCAGGTAATTCCATCATTCTTTTTAATAATGCTTTTGATTCAAATGGTAAAAATGGGTTTATGAATTTAATATCTTCACTTTTTAATTCTTCAATATTATTTTTTAATACTTCTGAATAAGATATTACAATTGGACAATTATATCTATTATTTGCATCTTCATACTCTTTTCTTGAATATGGTATACATGGATAAAATATTGTTTTAATTCCATTTTGTATTAGACTTATAACATGTCCATGTGATAATTTTGCTGGATAACATACAGATTCAGATGGCATTGATTCAATACCTTTTTCATATATCTTTCTTGTACTTTTTTCTGATATTATTACTCTAAATCCTAAATTTGTGAATAATGTAAACCAGAATGGATAGTCTTCATACATATTTAAAACTCTTGGAATTCCTATTGTTCCTCTTGGTGCATCTTTTTCTTCTAATGGTGTATATCCAAATATTCTATCATATTTATATTTTACTAAATTTGGTAAATCTTTGTGTGAATTTACTATTCCTTCACCTTTTTCACATCTGTTTCCAGATATATGTCTTTTTCCATTACTAAATCTATTTATTGTTAATTGACAATGATTTTCACATCCATTACATCTTGTATGTGTTACTTTTATATCTAATTTATCAATTTCCTCGATTGTTGCAAGTGTTGAATGATATTCCATGTACATATTTGCTTCATATTGTTCACATGCAAGTAATGCCATACCATAAGCTCCCATAAGCCCTGCTATATCTGGTCTTGTTACATTTCTTCCAACAATTAATTCAAATGCTCTTAATACTGCTTCATTATAGAATGTTCCACCTTGTACAACAATATGACTTCCTAATTTTTTTACATCTCTTATTTTCATTACTTTTTGTATTGCATTTTTTATTACTGAATATGATAAACCTGCTGATATGTCTCCAACTGAATATCCTTCTTTTTGTGCTTGTTTTATTTTTGAATTCATAAATACTGTACATCTAGAACCTAAATCTACTGGATTTTGTGCTTCTAATGCTTCTTTTACAAATTCTTCTATATTTAAGTTCAAACTTTTTGCAAATGTTTCAATAAATGAACCACATCCTGATGAACAAGCTTCATTTAACATTATATTGTCTATTGTGTTGTTCTTTAATTTGATATATTTCATGTCTTGGCCACCAATATCAACAATACTTGTTACTTTAGGTTCGAATTTTTTTGCAGCTGTATAATGTGCTATTGTTTCAATTTCATTTAAATCTACATTTAATGCTGTTTGTATTAATTTTTCTCCATATCCAGTTACACCACTATAACGAATAATTGCTTCTTTTGGCATAATAGAATATAATTTTTTTAACATTTCTATTATACTATCAAGTGGTTTTCCACCATTTCCTTGATATGCCGAATATAGTAATGTTCCATCTCTATCTATAACTACTAATTTTGATGTTGTTGAACCTGCGTCTATTCCAACAAAACAGTCTCCTTTATGTTCTGAAAGTGGTTTTTTAGCTACTTTGTCTTTTTCATGTCTAGCTTTAAATTCATCATATTCTACATTTGTTGAAAATAATGGTTTTAATGGTACTGTTGTTGTGTCATGAGAATGTTTTAATACTTGTATTTTACTTTTTAATTTTTCCACACTTATTGGAGACTCATCTTTTGCTTCTAAACATGCTCCTTTGGCAACTAATAAATGTGCTTCTTCTGGCACTATTGTTTGCTCTGGTGTTAAATGTAATGTTTCAACAAATCTTTTTCTTAATTCTGGTAAATATGTTAATGGACCGCCTAAAAATGCTACATTTCCTCTAATTGGTCTTCCACAAGCTAATCCTGATATTGTTTGATTTACAACTGCTTGTAAAATAGATACTGCAATATCTTCTTTTGCAGCACCTTCATTTAATAATGGTTGCACATCTGTTTTTGCAAATACACCACATCTTGATGCAATTGGATATATTGTTTGATATCCTTTTGCAAGTTCATTTAACCCTGCTGTATCTGTATTTAATAATGATGCCATTTGGTCTAAAAATGCTCCCGTTCCACCTGCACATGTTCCATTCATACGTTGTTCTACAGATCTTCCAAAATAAATGATTTTTGCATCTTCTCCTCCAAGTTCAATTACTACATTTGTTTGCGGAATATATCTTTCTACAGATCTTTTACATGCAACAACTTCTTGAATAAATGGTACATCTAAAAATTTAGCTGTACTCATTGCCCCTGAACCTGTTAATGCTATTGTAAATTCTTTATCTTTATATTTTTCTACTAATTCTTCTAATACTTTACATACTGTATTTTTTGTATCTGAATAATGTCTTTCATATGATGTATAGATTTCTTTTAAATCTTCGTCCATTACAACTATTTTTACTGTTGTTGAACCTACATCCATTCCTATATGTACTATTTTATTCATATTTTTTTCCTCTACATTTTTCTTCAATTCTTTTGATAATATATCATATTAGTGTATTTTTTTCAAGTTAAAGTTTTTAACTGACTTTCCATTTTAATGTAGTTTATTATATCTTATATTTATGAATTATGTGTGAATTATATATTTTCTTTAACAAATTTATATATTAAAAAACGGCGCTCCAACAGTAGGAGAGCCGCCGTGTGCTATTTGTGTTTATGTTCGAGTTTTAGCTTTTATTCACCGAATTCAATCTGGAAATCAGTGCTAAGCTTACCGTCTTTTCCTACCTCATAGGGTACAGAAAAGAACTTGTCATTGAGCGTTACATATCCAATATAACGCCCATTCATGCCATACCGAGTCAACCCCATAACCTCATCAGCAATAAAATAAAGCTGTTTCGTTTTGAGATTCATCAGCATAAGATTATTGTCGAGAGTCACAAAGTACAGTGCGTTATCCTTCAGGTCGCAAAACTTCAGATAACTATAATCAGTATCGACATAGTGTCTAAAGTGAATGCGCTCTGCCTCTTCAGCACAGCACCCATCGTGAATTTTGCCACACTTAGGGCAAACCTCAAGAAGGGCATCAGGATCTTCTGTTTCTTCCATAGAAGAAATCTCTTCCGGAGTCAGAATCTCAAATTCTTCTTCCTCCTTCATAAATTTTCCCGCGTTTGAAACCTTGACCACGACATTTTCCTGAAAAGTACTTTCAGAAATCTGTTTACCGTTGTCTGCCGCAAATGCGGAAACCGAAAGTGTTACCAGTGCAATAAGCACAATTGCCATACTCATAATTTTTTTCATTTTGTCTACCCTCCGTATGATTTATAGCACACTAAAAGAGATTCTTTCGAACCTATTTCTATTATAGCATATTTTCCCTTATATGTCAAAAAGAGCCCCCACTATTAAAATAATAGTGGGGGCTTTCAAGGAGGGTAGGCAGTGGGCCAAAGATTACACCCTATATGAATCAAAGAATTTCTATCATATATATATATTCAAAGGAGGAATTTTCATGATGTCTTTTAATAGAAATCCTTTATCTCTTACTAACAAATTGCACTTGGCAATACGTTTTACACTTTTATAGTATAATACATATTTACATAATTGTCAATACTTTTTTATATTTTTTTACATTTTTTTCAATTTATATGCTAAAAATATTATTTTTCCAAATATTTCTTTAAAAATTTTCCTGTATAACTTCTATCGTTTTTACAAATTTGTTCTGGAGTACCTACTGCAATTATTTCTCCACCTGCATCTCCACCTTCTGGACCTAAATCTATAATATAATCTGCTGTTTTTATTAGGTCTAAATTATGTTCTATTACAATTATAGTATTTCCTGTATCTACAAGCCTTTGCAAAATGTCCACTAGTCTATGTACATCTGCTATATGCAATCCTGTTGTTGGTTCATCTAATATATATAATGTTTTTCCTGTAGCCTTTTTAGAAAGTTCTGTTGCTAATTTAACACGTTGTGCTTCTCCTCCTGATAGTGTTGTTGATGGTTGACCTAATTTTATATAACCTAATCCAACATCATATAATGTTTGTATTTTATTTTTTATTCTTGGAATATTTGCAAAATATTCTAATGATTCCTCTACTGTCATATCAAGAACATCTGCTATACTCTTTCCTTTATATTTAACTTCAAGAGTTTCTCTATTATATCTTTTTCCTTTACATACTTCACAAGGTACAAACACATCTGGTAAAAAATGCATTTCAATTCTGTGAACACCATCACCTGAACAGCTTTCACATCTTCCACCAGGTACATTGAAACTAAATCTACCTTTTTCATATCCTCTCATTTTTGCTTCATTTGTACTTGCAAAAATATCTCTTATTAAATCAAATGCACCTGTATATGTTGCAGGATTTGAACGTGGTGTACGTCCAATTGGTGATTGATCTATATTTATGATTTTATCTATATTTTCTAATCCTTTTATTGTTTTACATTTTCCTGGCTTTTCTGTTGCTCCATTTAATTGTTGAGCAATATTTTTATATAATACTTCATTTATTAAAGTACTTTTTCCTGAGCCAGATACACCTGTAATACAAATAAATTTACCAAGTGGAAATTTTACACTTATATTTTTTAGATTGTTTTCTGTTGCATTTACTATTTCAATATTTTTCTTGTTTCCAGGTCTTCTCTTTTTTGGTACTTCAATCTTCTTTCTTCCACTTAAATAAGCTCCTGTTATTGATGTTGGAACATTTTTTATTTCTTCTGCTGTTCCTTGTGCCATAACTTGACCACCATGAACACCTGCACCTGGTCCAATATCAATTATTTGGTCTGCAGCATACATTGTATCTTCATCATGTTCTACAACTAATAAAGAATTTCCTAAATCACGCAATTTTTTTAGTGTTGCTATTAATTTATCATTATCTCTCTGATGTAATCCTATACTTGGTTCATCAAGTATATATAATACTCCTGTAAGACCTGATCCAATTTGTGTTGCAAGTCTTATACGTTGTGCTTCTCCTCCTGACAATGTTCCTGCACTTCTTGATAATGTAAGATATTCAAGTCCTACATCTATTAAGAATTGTAATCTTGCATCTATTTCTTTTAATATCATTTCTGCAATCATTTTTTGTGAATCTGTTAATTCAAGTTTTCTTAAAAATTCTTGTAAACTTTTAACAGATAAATCTGTCATTTCATTTATATTTATTCCACCAACTTTTATTGATAAAATTTCTTTTTTTAATCTCGCTCCATTACATTCATCACATGGAAGTTCACTCATGTACATTTCATAAAAATCTCTCATTCCTTGTGATTTTGTTTCATTATGTCGTCTTTCTAATGTTGGAATTACTCCTTCAAATGGTGCTTTGAATTTTCTTGTTCCAAGTGATGAGGTATATTCAAAATCTATTTCATCATTTCCTGTTCCATATAATATCTTATTTATAAAGTCTTTTGGCAAATCTTTTATTTTTTTGTTTTTGATATCTATTCCATAATGTTTTCCGACACTCTCAAAGTACATTTTTGCCATTGTATCGCCTTTTTTCATTGTACTAGCTCCAAATGCTTTTACACCATCATACAATGTTTTAGTTTTGTCTGGAATTATTAAATCTTCGTCCATTTTCATTAAATATCCAATTCCAGAACATTTTGGACATGCTCCATAAGGGTTATTAAATGAAAACATTCTTGGAGTTAATTCTGGAAAACTGAATCCACAATCTGGACAAGCATAATTACAACTATATAAAACTTGCTTTTCTCCTACTATATCAATAAGTACTAAATTATCTGCTTGTTTTAATGCTGTTTCTATTGATTCTGTAAGTCTTCCTACTATATCTTCTTTTATTACTAATCTATCTACAACAACTTCTATTTCATGTTTTTTATTCTTGTCTAATTTTATTTCATCAGATAAGTCATATATTTCTCCATCAACTCTAACTCTTGCAAATCCATCTTTTTGCAGATCTTCAAATAATTTTGTATATTCTCCTTTTCTTCCTCTTACTACAGGTGCTAATATTTGAATTCTTGTTCCTTCTTTTATTTTCATAACATTGTCTACAATTTGGTCTATTGATTGTTTTTCAATCTTTTTACCACAATTTGGACAATATGGTGTTCCAACTCTTGCATATAGTAAACGAATATAATCATATATTTCTGTTACTGTTCCAACTGTTGAACGTGGATTTTTTGATGTTGTTTTTTGATCTATTGATATTGCTGGTGATAATCCTTCTATTGATTCTACATCTGGCTTTTCCATTAATCCTAAGAATTGTCTTGCATATGATGACAAACTTTCAACATATCTTCTTTGTCCTTCTGCATATAATGTGTCAAATGCTAATGATGATTTTCCTGAACCAGATAGTCCTGTTATTACTACTAACTTGTCTCTTGGAATTTCTAGATTTATATTTTTTAAATTGTGCTCTTTTGCACCTTTTATTATTATTTTATCATTCATATTTCTATCCTTTCCGACAATATTCTACTACATTTTATGTATAATTGCAATAACAAAAAAATGATGCAAAAAGAAGTTGTTGGAAAAGAATTAAATTTTGGCAAGGCAAATTTCATTTAAAAGGCAAGGGCACATACGAGTTGTATGTAACAGCGTTTTAAATGAAATTTAACACAGCCAAAATTGTAATTATTTTACAACTTCAACATCAAGCATCAATTTTTCACCATTAATACTTACTTCTGTATAAGTATTTCTTTGTGTATTAAATACAATATTTTCTGTTAAAGTTTCTTTCTTTATTTCAGATTCAAATTTCTTTACAAGTTCTTCTAGCATTTTATTTTCAGATACATATAAGTTTATCTTATCTAATACTTCAAATCCTTTATCTTTTCTCATGTTTTGAACTTTTGATAAAATTTCTCTTACATATCCTTCTTCTTTTAGTTCAGGAGTTATAGTTGTATCTAATACTACACCAATTTCTCCCTCACCAGCAAATGCAAATCCTTCTTTTCCTTGCATTGTAACAAGTAAATTTTCTGATGTTAATTCTATTTGTGTTCCATCAATTTCTATATATTCTACTCCACCATTTTTTACTTTATTTGCTAAATCCATTTGATTTAATTTTGAAATTGCTTCTCTTATTTTTGGTATTAATTTTCCATATTCTTTTCCTAATACTGGTAAATTTGGTTTTATTTCAAAATGAACATATTCATTCATGTTTGCACCTAAATCTACTTCTTTTACATTTAATTCTTCTTTTACTATATTTCCATAGTATTCAGGTAAAGTATCTACAGATATTAACATTTTTGAAAGTGGTTGTCTATTCTTAATATTTGCTGAATTTCTTGCACTTCTTCCTAATTTTACTAATGAATAAGCTAAATCCATTTCATTTTCAAGTTTTTTATCTATAGTTTTTTCATCAACTTCTGGCCATAAGCATAAATGAACACTTTCAGGTGCTTTTTTATCTAATCCTACAACTAAATTTTGATAAATTTCATCTGTCATAAATGGTACAAATGGTGCTGATATTTTTATTAAGTTTACTAATACTTTATATAATGTTGTATATGCTCCTATCTTATCATCTGTTAATTCTTCTCCCCAGAATCTCTCTCTGTTTGTACGAACATACCAGTTTGAAAGTTCATCTGTAAAGCTTTCTATTTGTAATGCTGCTGATGTAATGTCATAACTTGCTAATTTTTCATCCACTTCTTTTGTTAATGTGTTTAATTTAGAAATTATCCATTTATCCATTATATTTTCTGATTTAAAATCAGCATATTTATTTGGATTGAATTGGTCTATTTCTGCATATAAAACATAGAATGAATATACATTCCATAATGTACTTAAAAATCCTCTTTGTGTTTCTTGTACATTGCTAATTCCTAATCTTGTTGGAAGCCATGGTGCTGAACATGTATAGAAATGCCATCTTGTTGCATCTGCTCCAACTTGGTCTAATAATACCATTGGATCTACACCATTTCCTTTAGATTTTGACATTTTTTGTCCTTTTTCGTCTAAAACATGTCCTAATACTATACAGTTTTCATAAGGTGTTTTATCAAATAAACATGTTGATACTGCAAGTAATGTATAGAACCATCCTCTTGTTTGGTCAATTGCTTCTGAAATAAATTGTGCAGGGAAGTGTTTTTCAAATTCTTCTTTGTTTTCAAATGGATAATGTAATTGTGCAAATGGCATTGATCCAGAATCAAACCAACAATCTATTACTTCTTTAAATCTTGTCATTGTTTTTCCACATTCAGGACATTTTAAATGTACATTATCTATATATGGTTTATGTAATTCTATTTCATCTGGACAATCTATTGCTTTTTCTTTTAATTCAGCAATTGAACCTATACATTCTTCATGACCACATTCACATTTCCATACTGGTAATGGTGTTCCCCAATATCTGTCTCTTGAAATTCCCCAATCTATTACATTTTCAAGGAATTTTCCAAATCTTCCTGTTCTAATTGTATCTGGATACCAATTTATTTTGTTGTTATTTGCAACTAATTCGTCTCTTAATTTTGTCATTGCAACAAACCAACTTTCTTTTGGATAATATAAAAGTGGTGTGTCACATCTCCAACAATGTGGATATGAGTGTAAATGTTTTTCTTTTGCAAATAGTTTTCCATGTTCTGCAAGCCATTTACAAATATCTTCATTACAATCTCTTACAAATCTTCCTGCCCATGGTTCAACTTCTGGTACAAATTTTCCTGATTTATCTACTAGATTTACAAATGCAATTCCATTTTGTTTTGCAACTAAACTATCATCTTCACCATAAGCTGGTGCTATATGTACAATTCCTGTACCATCTTCTATTGTTACATAATCTCCATGTATTACTTCAAATGCTTTTCCATCTACTTTTGCAAATGGCATTAATTGTTCATATTTTGTTCCTAATAATTCTGTTCCTTTGAATTCTTTAACTATTTCATAAGGTGTTTCTTTTAATACATTTGTAAGTAAATCTTTTGCTAATATATAATTTTCATATTTTGGTTCATCATCTGTTCCAATATTTGCTTTTACTTCAACATATGTATATGCTTTGTTTACACATAGTGCTAAGTTTGATGGTAATGTCCATGGTGTTGTTGTCCATGCTAATATATATTTATCTTCTCCAACTACTTTGAATTTTGCAATACATGTTAAGTCTTTTACATCTTTATATCCTTGTGCAACTTCATGTGATGAAAGTGCTGTTCCACATCTTGGACAATATGGCATTACTTTATGTCCTTCATATAATAAGCCTTTTTTCCACATTTCTTTTAATGCCCACCATACTGATTCTATATAATCATTATGATATGTTACATATGGATGTTCCATATCTACCCAAAATCCGACTTTATTTGTCATTTGTTCCCACATGTGTACATATGTGAATACACTTTCTTTACATTGTTTTACGAATTTTTCTACACCATATTCTTCTATTTGTTCTTTTCCTGATATACCAAGTTTTTTCTCTATTTCAAGTTCTACTGGTAATCCATGTGTATCCCATCCTGCTTTTCTGTCTACATGATATCCTTTCATTACTTTGTATCTTGGTATAATATCTTTCATTACTCTTGTTTCGATGTGTCCAACATGTGGCTTTCCATTAGCTGTTGGAGGTCCATCATAAAATGTGAAATATCTTTGACCTTTGTTCATTTCAAAGTTCTTTTTTATTATGTTCTTTTGTTTCCACATTTCTGCTACTTCATTTTCCATTCCTACAAATCCATTTTTTAGTTCTACTTTTTTGTACATAATTTTTTTTACTTCCTTTCCTAAGTTTATATTTGGTTTTGAAATTATAATTATTATTTTTCAACCTACTTTATTTGTTTTTTACACTTTTAATATTTTGTAATTCAAATCTATATTTTTGTTTTATGTCTGGATATTTTTTATGATCTACTTCTGATAAGAACATATCTTTTGGGCGTACCCATAATCCTCCATCTTCATATAATCTTCTATAAATGACCATTTCTTCTTGTGTTTCAGAATCTTTTGCAATTCCTTCAACTAAGTAGTAATCTCCCTTAAAATGTTTATAAATAGATTTAACTTTTATTTCATTCATTTTTTTCTCCTATAAACTTATATTATCTTTATTTTCAAATATTATATCATATTTTTCGACAAATCAATATCTTTTTTTATTTAAATCATATAATTATAATAGTGGGTGGAATTTTTTATGGCAGAAGATTGTAATAATAAATATAAATTCAAAATTATAAAATATGTAAAAAAAGATATTAAGATTTCCAGTCTTAATATCTTTTTTATTATAATTTTTCACTTGTTAATAGCCACTTGATATCTGTTGTATATGTTTCACCATTATACAATGGATTTATAACCTGAAACAGTATTCCTTCTGTCTTATTCCAAGTTATTTGGGTTGTTTTTGTATTTCCTTCATTTGGTGTTCCACTATAAATTAATGTTGGAGTTTTGCTTAGTGTTTTTACTTCATTTGCATCTGTTATAAAAATTAGTGAATCTTCTAATGTATATTTTTTATCTAAACTTATAAGTGGACTATCTATATATGCATATAAATACCATTGTGTGCTAATTGCTCTGGAATCAATAACAAAAAATGTTATATTTTCTTCTTTTCTTCCCAGAACTTGTGGATTTTGAATTATTATTGGTCTTTGAAACTCTATTTTAGAAGGAGCATTAACTAACTCTAGATTACCATATTCTATAAATCTTAGTATTTTCGCTGTTTGAAATTTTAATAAATCTAAATTTGGAAGACTTTTTTTCCTCTTGCGTTAAATTATTGCTTGTTATTGTAGTTTTTGAAGAAGTTACTGTTGAGGCAATAACTATATTTTCTTCATTTGATTTATACCATGAATATAATGGATTATTTTCAATAACACCTGTACTAATAAGTTGTGGCGAAGTTAGCCAATAAGTAAGTGTTTTATAAATTTAAAAAGTCCAACTTCAAATGAAGTTGAACTTCTTTATAATGTTCTATAATTATTTTTGTCTGATCTTTCATCTAATTTTCTGTCAAATTGTTCATTGTTATAAAACCAATCTGTTTTTTTATCTTTAGGGTTTGCTTTTCTTCCTTTATCTAGTAACAAATCAGCAAGTACTGCAATTGGTAATATTATTCCAATTATTGATATAAATACATTTAACGCAGTTTCCATAGAAGCTCCATTTAGCACTGTTTGAATATTATTTATAACATCTACACCAAAATACATTCCATATGCTAGTAAATATATTAATGCCCCAATTAATTTTCTTCTAACTATTAATACAATACATACCAATACTACAAAAGATAATATAATTTCTAAATTTTGGTTTAATGGTGCAATTCCTCCAAGTGTAGTACCAAATTCTGGCATTACTGCAACTATAACCCTAAATACCCAAAACATAACCATAAACATAACTAACATCCATGTTGAAAAATTTTTCATTTGTTTTTCCCCCTTATTTTTTATAAAAATAATAGAGAAGTATTTAGATTTTTAATCTAACCACTTCCCATTATTATTAGTCTTCATCTACAAAATCAAAGTCATCTTTGAATTTTTCTTTAAAAATCTCAAATACTTTATTTAATACATCTTCATCTTCAACACTTACATAAGATTCTTCTTCTGAATCTTCATCATCGTTGTCCTCTAATTTTAATATTACTACTTCTCCATCTTCTTCTTCTCCTTCTTCTGCAACTGGTAGTAATACAACATATTCTTCATCGTCTAATTCTACTAAGTCTAAAAATTCAAATTTTACTTCATTTCCATCCTCATCATTTAATACTATTATATTGTCTAATTCTTCTCCATCTAAATTATTTTCCATAATTTTCTCCTTCCTTATTTTTATATGTTATATTTTAACATCTAGCTTGAACTTTTTCAATCTAATTTTGAATTATTTTTTAATTTATTTAAATATGTTTCTAAAATATATACTGCAGATATAGTATCTACTATATTTCTTTTTTTATTCTTGTTTACTCCTAAAAAATTCATTGTTTTATGAGCTTCAACTGTTGTTAATCTTTCATCCATTGTTTCAATTTTTAGTTTGTTATATTTACATTTTAATTTATGTATAAATTTTTCTGTTTCTTCTGTTCTTATAGATTTTGTACCTTTTAATGTAATTGGAAGCCCAACTACAATTGTATCTATATCATAAAATTCTAACAATTCATCTATTCTTTTTAATACAACTTTATCAGAGTTATTTCTTTGTATTGTCTCCAACCCCTGTACAGTTATATTTAGTCCATCTGTTATGGCAATTCCAACTCTTGCATCTCCATAATCAATTCCTAATTTTCTCATATTATTCGCCAAGTCCTATATATTCTTGTACAAGTTTTTCAAGTAATTCATCTCTTTCAATTGATCTTATTTTATTTCTAGCATCATTATGGCTTGTTATATATGTTGGATCTCCAGATAATATATAACCAACTATTTGGTTTATTGGGTTGTAACCTTTTTCAACCAAAGCCTCATAAACCTCTTTTAAAATTTCCTTTGTTTTTATATTGTTTTCTCTTTCAACTTTAAAGTTCATAGTTTTGTCAAATTCCATAAGCTTCCTCCTTATTTTTTAAATATTGTTTATGTCACTTTCATTTATGTCTGCATTATCAAGATAATTTTCTAATTTCTTTAATACTTCTTCTAGTCCAGTACCTTTATAATATGTTGAAATTGCAAAATTTAATCTTGGGTATACTTCTTCTTTGTTTTTCTTTTTTGTTTTTTTAGTTTTCTTACCATCTTCTGGTTCATCTATATCAACTTTTTCTTGCAATGATATTGCTGTTTTTTCTATTTTTTCTTTTATATCATTTAAAAATTCTGCTACCCCATTTAATTCAACTCCAGAAAATACAATTGCAAATTTTGGTCCCATATATCTTACAAAAATATACTCTTTTGACATGTTTCGGCTAAAGATTTCGCTAACTTTTGTCAATACTTTATCTCCTAATTTTCTTGAGTTTTGTTCATTTATTTGTGGTAAGTTTGTTATTTTAAACATACATACAGTTGAAATTGTATATTTGTCAATAATTTTCTTTCCTTCTCCATATAAATATTCTTCAGATTTTAGTCCAGTAAATAAATCTGTTCTAACTATTGCTTCTAATGTTTTTTGATGTACAACTGTTTTTAATACTGCTACAATGTTTTCTTTAACAACATCTAATATTGTTATATCCACATTGTCAAAATCATGTGGTGTTCCACTTTCTATAATCCAATAGCCAATATATACATTATCTATATAAAGTGGAAAAAATATTGCAGATTTTGCCCTTCCAAATTCCATTTGTTGATATGGTAATTTTTCACTTTCTTTATTAACAGTAACATATTTAGGAGTTGCAGTAGCTATGCTATCTTTAAACATATCAACTTCTTGTAATGCTTTTAAAGAATCCCAGTGTTTTTTGTCAACATTTGATGCTTTTATAATATATTGTGCACCATCAAAAACAACAATTGTTGAATATTTTATTTCATATTTTTCTATTAATATATCATTTATTTTTTTTATTTTTTCATCTACTGTTGAATATTCCCCAATTGTGTTCATGAAATCTTGTACAATTGAAAGGTTATTTATTCTTTGATTTATATTATTAAATGCTTGAATTTTTTTATGAATATTAAGATTGTAAATAATTAAACCTATTACAATCAGTACAAGTATTATTACAACTGCTACTGCCACTATATGTTCCCCCTATTTTAATATTTTCGTTTCATTTGATTTAAAGTGTTATTCATGCTTGCTGAAAATCCATTATTATAAGATTGCACTCCCTGTGGTCTATAAATATTGTTTCCAGCAGGTGTTGGATATACCATGTTATTAAGTTCTTTTAAATTTGCAATAAAGGCTTTTGAATATCCTTTTATTGATATATCACAATTTATAATACTTTCTAGATATCTAGTATATATTTCTTGTTCAAATGGAATTGTCATATATTTTACTGTATTTCTATCAAATAATTCTGTCATAAAAGACATTGCTGGATCATTATAAAATGCCATTCCTCCTATAATTGTCTTTTCTGAAATTCCTCTTACTTTTACATATTTATTTAATATTATTTTTATTTTGTTTTGATCTAATATATTTTTTGCTTTTAATTCGCGTAAAAATGCAGTTAATGGTTGAATTGTAAGAATATCTAATGTTTGTACTAAATATATTTCTTGTGCATTTGAAAAGTAACCAAATGGTGTATCAAAATCACAATCTATTAAAACTAAGCTATGATTTCTTACTAATGTTTCTAATATATTTTGAGCATTATTTAATTCTTCTCTTTCTGTTGGTAAAGATGTATAAACTGTTAAATTTCTATTTACAGTAATTCCTTTTGCTTGTCCATTTGATAAATTTTGTAATGTATTTGTTGCAATATTTCTTAATTCTTCTTCATTTTTTGTATATATATAATATGAATTTTTATTTTTTGTTGTATCCAATATAGCAACATTTATTCCTATTGATGATGCATATTCTGCCAAATTATTTACTATAAATGATGTTCCATTTTTACTTGTTCCAACAAACGTTACAACTTTTTTATCTGATGTTAAAAGTCTTGCAAGTTCTTGACTTGGTTCAAAATCTTGTCTATTATTTATTCCACTAACATTTGTTACATCAACATAATTACTATATGAATTGTTGTTTGTCATTGTATTTTGAGTTGTTTGATTATAATTGTTGTAATTATTAGTATAAGCATTATTTTGAGGTATGCTGGTTAGTTCCTCAAAACCTGGTAATACATCTGTATTTTCTTTTTCTTCTTGTTCAAATCCTGGTAATACATTATTAGGAGTATTATCTTCTATTCCTGGTAATGGACTTGGAGAGTAATTTGTATTTTTAAATCCTGGTACTATTTCTTCTTTTTCTTCTTCAAATCCAGGTAACACTGTATCTTCCATTTTTTGAAATCCTGGTAATACTTCATCTTCTACTTTTTCAAATCCTGGTAAAGTATTTGATTGTTCTGTAACATTTTTTCTAGGTCTTCCCCTTCTTTTTGGTGTTTCATCAGTTTTTATAGTGTTTTCTTGGATTGGTGTTTTTCTAGGTCTTCCTCTTCTTTTTGGTGGTTGCTCTTGAACTATTGGTTCTGGAATGACTGGCACGTTTGATGTTTTTGACATTAAGCTTTCTAACATGTCATCTTCATCAGGTTCTATGTTACTCTCTTGTCTGTTATATGTTGGTACTTGCATATTTGAAGTTTTAACTTCTGGCTGTACTTTTGTTCTTGTTAATTTCTTAACATTATTAGTATTTACAGCAGATGGTATAACAATTGGCTCTGTCATTACAACATTTTTATTTTTTGGTTTTAATAATTTTTCACTTGGCCCTAAATCTTCATTTTCTTTTCTTCTTATACTATTTGCTACACTATTATTAAATGACATTATTTGTTGATATTTTGGTGATTTCACTTCAAGAACTGCTCGTACATTTGATGGTAAGCATTTACTTATTACTTTTAATTGTGCATCATTATATTGACTTGCAATGCTATCAAAACTCTCTACATATTTTGCCTCGTCATTTCCTATTCTTTTATAATGTGCTAATATGTTTTGAATTTCTAATTCACTTACATCATTTTCATCATCTTTTTCATATGTTACATCTTCTGTATCTATCTTATAATAAATTTTTGCATCCTTTTTTGGCATTCCTGATCTCAATGCTGAATCATAAGCAGCTTTCCAAAGCCAATGATCTAAGGCGCCAGGCTTATCTGATCCTGTTGTTAGCCGAGCTTGCCGACTTTCATGAAAAACAGTCTGCACAGAACAAAAAAAATGCCAAATATGCCTACAGCACCAGTGTCTACGTGGAGCTTGCCATTGA
>ENA-OPNB01001326-OPNB01001326.1-human-gut-metagenome-genome-assembly--contig:-NODE-1326-length-18307-cov-2.180583_pt1 | contig 18307 bp, 19 predicted proteins | sample MGYA00241528_ERZ501754 | MGnify/ENA primary metagenome ERZ501754 (study PRJEB25962, sample SAMEA2042646) | human gut metagenome | biome: human gut; feature: human-associated habitat; material: faeces... | reverse complement strand
AGAAGAACCGGTGTATGAAGCAGAGCCAGAATACGCAGAAGAATCGGCGTATGAAGCAGAGCCAGAGTATGCAGAAGAACCAGTGTATGAAGCAGAGCCGGAATATGTAGAAGAACCAGCCTATGGAAGTGAGCTGGAATATACAGAGGAGCCGGCTTATGAGTCGGAACCGAAATATACAGAGGAGTCAGCTCATGAGTCAGAACCGGAAGTAGAAGAGCCAGAGGAACCGGAAAAACCGGAGCCGAAGAAAGTTGAACCGGAGAAGAAAGCGCATGGATGGAGAGCGCTCTTCGGAATACGTAAAAAGCATGAAGAAGAATCAGCGCATGAAGAACCGGCAAAAGAAGAAAAGCCGGAAATCCAGTATCATGAGTTTGATTATTCGGGAGACGGTGAGTCAGAGAAACTTGCAGAAGAATTTATGCCGGAGGAACCGGAACAGGAGGAAACATATGCAGCAGCTGATGAGACCTCCGGTTATGAGAATAACGGATATCAGAGCCGGTATGCGCAGGAAAATGAAGAAGACTTATTCACATCTGATGAAGAGGATCTCAGTAAAGGTGAACTTAATCCTTACACAGGACATGAATATGAATCAAACAGCGTAAGAATGCATCCGAAGAGAATCGGCTATGTACAGGTATATGACAGAGGAAAACATCAGTGGACAGATATGACGGAGTGGGCATTCCTTGGATATCAGGAACGTAAAAAGGCACTTCTCGGAAAAGATTATGAGCCGCCGATCTATCTGGATTAGTGTTGAATGAACATAGAAAGAAAATGTTATGAATAAGGTGTTCAGCCGGATCTCCGGCTGGACACTTTTTGTACAAGGGGATGCAAGAGAAGCTGCCGCCTACAGGAACTTCCGGTGGCAAATTTTGTAGATTAAAATATGAAGGAGGAGCAGAAAATGGAATGGACAAGGCTTTTATCAACAAAACGTCAAAGACAGAACAGATACAAGAGTCAAAAATATGGTGATGCAGACCTTAGAAGTGAATTCGAAAAAGATTATCACAGAATCATCGGCAGTGCGTCATTTAGGAGACTTCAGGATAAGACACAGGTATTTCCACTGGATAAAAGTGATTTTATCCGTACGAGACTGACCCATTCCATGGAAGTCTCTTCGCTGGCAAAATCTCTGGGTCAGAATATAGGAGAAAGCATATTGGTACACAAGAAAGATTCCAGTTTCACTTTACAGATGAAAGAGGATATCTGCAATATTCTTCAGTGTGCAGGACTGATTCATGATATCGGCAATCCACCGTTTGGTCATTATGGAGAAGCGGCGATCAGGGAATGGTTTGAAAGAAATCTTCCGCTTCTGACATATCATGGAACGCCACTTGAGGAGTTGCTCGAACCTCAGATGAGGGAGGATTTTTATCATTTTGAAGGAAATGCACAGGCACTTAGGCTGGTCAGCAAATTACATTTTCTGGTAGATGAAAATGGAATGAATCTGACGTATGCGCTTTTGAATACAATTATAAAATATCCGGTAGCATCTACAAAGATCCATCCGGAATCAGGAGATATCAGAGAGAAGAAGATGGGCTATTATTATGCAGACCGGGAACTGTTCGAGGATATTGTATCAGAGACGGGTGCGGGAAATCACAGACATCCACTTACCTTTATACTTGAGGCAGCAGATGATATTGCATATAAGACCGCAGATATTGAAGATGCATTTGTAAAAAGATTTCTTACATATCATAGTCTCAGAGATGAACTCAGAAAACTACAGAACAGGGAGAAAAAGTATGCAGACCCAGAAGAGAAAGATCAGAACTGGTTCTGCCCGGCAGATAAACTGGTAGAATTATACGACCGTGCAAAGAAGAACGGGGTAGATGATCCCGGTGATTATGCAGTGAAGAACTGGATCGTAAAAGCACAGGGATTTTTGATTGGCTGCGCAACTTCCGGATTTACTTCTCATTATGAAGAGATTATGGAAGGCACGTATAAAAAAGATCTGTTTGCAGGTACTTTGGCTGAAGGATTGGTAAAACTGCTTGGAGAGATAGCGTGCAAATGTGTATTTAAAACAGAGACGATCTATCGTATGGAAGTGAAAGAGGCAGTGATGCTGGATAATCTGTTGGACAGGTTTGTCGGTGCAGCAATAAAATATGATGATCCAACGCAGAAACTGAACTCAATAGAAGAAAGACTGATTTCATTTATTTCCAATAATTATAAAAAAGCATATCGTTATCATGCAGAAGAAAAATCAGAGGTTTATCGTCTTTATCTGAGACTTCTGCTGGTTACGGATTATATCTGTGGTATGACAGACAGCTATGCGAAGAGGCTGTATCAGGAATTGAATGCGATTATGGCATAAAAGAAAATATTTCAGAATAGATTGTGATAAATAGCCGGAAACAGGAGAGGATATTTTGAGACGGTTTATTCGATATCTGTATGAATACGAACAAGAGAAAAAGATGCGGAATGTAGGCTTCGTAAAAGTAGAACAGGATGTGGATCAGTGCGTGATCCATGTGCACGGAAAAGGATTCCGGATGGAAGAAAATGCGCAGGGACTTAGGGTGTATCTGTTCTGGAATACGGAAGATAAATGTATTGGAATCCCGCAGGGAGTGACAGAGGTTCCCGGCCCGGCGGTGAACTGGCAGCTATGCTATACACCGGAGGATGTCGGTAAGAAAGAAAATTATGATCTTGTCAACGGAATTATATTAAAGGACGTAAATGGACACTGGTATGCGGCAGTCTGGAATGACGATGTAGTAAACGTCTGCAGGATGGAAATGTGGAAGATGGAAGAAGATTCCGTGCAGGGTGAAGAACCTGAATGTAAGAAGGGATTAGCGCAGGACGAAGAACCGGAATGTAAGAAGGAAACCTTGCAGGATGAAGAATCAGAGAGTGGGAAACTTGAAGATGATTTGGAAAAAGAGGCCTGCCTGGGGGGTAAAGTCCGCAAGATCCAGCGTAAAGATATGGTGTGTCTTCCGAGGTGTGAATGGAGACATGCAAATAATAGTTTTTTGATCCACGGGTATTATAATTATCACCATCTGATATTGACAGTCCGTGATGACCGGTTAAAATTAGGAGTACCGGGAGTGTATCATCCGCAGGAAGAAAAAGCCGCAGAAAGCTTTGGATTTCCGGAATTCATTCCTGCAGAAGAGCTGGATCTTAAGCTTACAGATGAAGAGAAGAATGACAGAGAGAAGTTCGGATACTGGTGCAGGGATATAAGAGGATCACATGACTGTGTAGAACCACAGAAGAGATAGAAAACAGGAAAATAGACGGAGAATGAATATGCAAAGCACAGATGAAAAATATATGAAAGAAGCGATCAAACAGGCAAAGAAAGCATATGCGATCGGTGAGGTGCCGATCGGATGTGTGATCGTATATCAGGATAAGATCATTGGGAGAGGATATAACCGCAGAACAATTGATAATAATACCCTGGCGCATGCAGAACTGATCGCGATTAAAAAAGCAAGCAAGAAGATGAATGACTGGAGACTGGAGGATTGTACGATGTATGTAACTCTGGAACCATGCCAGATGTGTTCCGGTGCGATCGTACAGTCCCGGATGACACGGGTAGTAGTCGGATGTATGAATCCGAAAGCCGGCTGTGCGGGCTCTATCTTAAATCTTCTGGATATGCCTGAATTTAATCATCAGGTAGAATTGACGACAGGAGTGATGGAAGAAGAATGCAGTCAGATGATGAAATCATTTTTTAAAGAATTGAGAGAAGCAAGGAAGAAGAAAAAGCAGCTGGAAAAAGAACAGACCGGGGAAATATAAAAGACAGGTGATCATATGAATGAAAAGACAGTAGGAATGCTTGCAAAGTTTACAGGTGTGTCTGTACATACAATAAAATATTATGAGAAGATTGGTCTTCTGAGTTCTACGAGAAGAGAACATTCGAATTACAGGTCTTACGATATAAGGGCATGCACGGATATTTACGAATGTATGAAGTATAAGAATCTTGGGTTCGCATTGAAAGAGGTCGGGAATCTGATAAAGGAAGCAGATTCAGAAGCGATAGATAATCTGTTGAAAAAAAGATTAGAGGAAATAGATGCTTCACTGTCAGAATTGCAGGAATTAAAAAAACGTGTGACGGATTATCTTGCAGAGACGGAAGAGATAGAAAAGAAACAGGGAAACTGGTATATAGAAGAAATGCCGGATTTCTGGATCAGATTTCAGACGAATAACCTGGAATATGGCAAAAATGCACAACTTGAATCGGACGGGATTAATTTCATGGATTATGCACCGGAAAGCAAATCGGTACTTAAGATAAGCAGAGAAAGTCTGAATGGAACGGAAAACCAGTTCTCCTGGGGACAGGCAGTACGGGCAGAGTATATAGAAGATATCGAAAAAAATGAAAATGTCTGGAGCAGGCAAAAAGGATATATCAGGATAAAAGGCGGAAGAGCATTTGTCCTGTATCTGAAAATTACCGGACCGTATGCATCGGAAGGAGTGCTGCAGAAGAAAATCCGAAAGATATACCGAAAGTTTCAACAAGATGCAAAGATACCGGGAGATGCTTACTGTGTAAGGATTAAGATCACACATGATGAAGAAGGAAATGATTGGAATTATTTGAAAATATATATATTACTGAAACCTGAGAGTTAATCTCAGGTTTTTGCACTTTAGTGAGGTAAAATGCCATTGAAGAGGTGAAATTAGAAAGAAAAGAATAGAAAAAATTAATAGAAAATGATTAAAAAGACTGAAAATTATAAAATGTATTAATAAGAGTACACTTGACCTGATACCTGTATCCAGTTATAAAATTAACAATATAGAAAAACGGGTCAGGAGGAAACGGATAATGACAAGTGAAGAAATCAAAAATATGAGTTTTGAAGATTTCCGGACACAGATTGAGGGGATGGAAGAGGTTCAGAAACTCACAGCAGACGGAACGGAGAGATATGGTATATATAAGCATGATGTATGCTATGTAAACAGAGACGGGATTGAGCGTACGCTCCAGATGATCGTACCAGAGACGAATGCCAAAGCACCAAAGATATATCCGGCAATTTTGTATGTTCAGGGATCGGCATGGAGAAAACAGGACAACTATAAACGGCTTGGAGCAATGGCAGATCTTGCAAGACGTGGATTTGTGACAGCGATTCTTCAATACAGAGAAAGCGATCTTGCTACATTTCCTGCTCCTGTAGAAGATGCAAAGACAGGTGTACGTTTCTTAAGAAAACATGCAGAGGAATATCGTATTGATCCGTCCCAGGTCTTTATAATGGGAGATTCAAGCGGCGGCAATACAGCGTTTATTGCGGGGGTTACGGCAGATCAGGAGCTGATGGACACAGATGTATATGGAGAATATTCCTGCAAGGTAAATGCAATCGTAGATTTCTACGGAGTTACATGCGTACAGATAAAAGAAGATTTCCCAACTACATTGAACCAGGGAGAACCGGACAGTCCGGAAGGAATGCTGATCGGTAAGAAGAATGTATATGAATATCCGGAACTTTCCAATGCAGTTACCTGTATGAATTATGTAAAAAAAGAGACAGAGATACCACCGGTCCTGATGATGCACGGACTTGCCGATGATCTGGTAGCACCGGAGCAGAGTATCCGCCTGTATAAGAAATTAAGAGAAGAAGACAAAGAAGTAGAATTCTATCTGGTAGAGAATGCAAAACACGGAGATCCGGCATTCTGGACAGAGAAGAATATGGATATTGTGGAAAAATTCCTGAAAGCACACATGAATTAAGGAGGTGCAGACTATGAATGCTACTGTAATGGCCATTATTCTGGTATTGATTGTTGTGGCAACGGTTGTCACGAAGAAAGTACCATTTAACTTTGTATTATTTATTGTACCGATCATTTGCTCGTTACTTTTGGGCTTTAGCTTACAGGAGACAAGTGACTTTGTACTGGAGCAGTTCAGTTCGATCATGAAATCTGCGGGATTCATGTTATTGTTTGCATTTCTGTATTTTCAGATGCTTACAGAAGCAGGAGTATTTGATACTATCGTATCAGCAGTGACGAACAAGCTTGGCGATAAGATGAATGTCATCGTAATTATGATCCTGACATCCGTAATTGCAGCATTTGCAATTCTGACAGGAAACTTTACACCGGCGTACCTGATCACATTCCCGATCCTGGTACCACTTTATAAGAAATATGATTTTGACCGTGAGGCAGCATTTATCATAGCACAGACTGCAATGTCTGCGATGTGCTTCATTCCGTGGGGGATTGGAATGGCATATACGGCATCTTCTGCAGGATTATCTGCCAATGAACTGTCAAAGGCATCGGTTCCATGGGCATTATGTTTTATCCCGGCCATCGTTCTGCAGTGGGTATACTTTGGAATCAAGCATAAGAAACGTGTGGGAACATTTGGCGTAGTTGTAGAAAATGTAGAAGAGGAGACAAAAGAAGTAGAAGAGAATCCATACAGACGGCCAAAGCTTTTCTGGATTAATTTTATCTTATTCATTGTATTCATGGTCGGTCTTGGTGTATTCAGTCTGCCTCCATATCTGGTATTTATGGTAGCAACGGTCGTAACGGCAATGATCAACTATCCAAAGAATTTTGGTGAGATATTTGGTAAAGTCGGACCGATGTATCTGAACATTATCGTAATGCTGCTTGCAATCTCTGTATATCAGGCAGTATTCAATAATACGGGAATGGTAGGAGCTATCTCAGACGGACTGATTAAGATCTGTCCGAAGTTCATGCTGGAATATATACATATCATCTTACTGCTGTTATGTGTGATTATCATTTACTTTATTCCATTCCAGATCTTCAATGCAATGTATCCGGTGTTCATCTCTATCGGGGCAGGATTTGGAATTCCGGCAGTGACGATCATTGCACCGTTCGTATGTAACCTGTCACTGGCAACGAGTTCAACACCGACAAACTCATCAACTTATCTTGGATGTGCATTGACAGAGACAGATGTACAGCACTTCTGTAAGAAGGCAGTTCCGGTACAGACAGTAACAAATGCAATTGTGATATTGCTGGCGTTAATATTTGGCATAGTATAAAAAACGGAGACAGAGGAATTTTGGAAATTCTTCTGTCTCTATTTTTATAGAAAACCGGCCATGGCAGGTTCTGTATATAAAAAATACCCACATGCGAAAAATCACAGTGGATAAGATGAATACTATATTATTATTTATGTGCATTGCGCTTCGAACGAGCCTTCACAGACGTTACCTTGGTAGTTAACTCAGCCCAGGCACCCTTACGGCACCCGAGAGGTTCCACTTAGTGCTGCTTCATTCCTGACCTGACACGGTTCATGGAGTCCCGTCGCGTAAGACCCAAACATCAACGTCACTTTCCAAGGGCAGCTCTGCAAAAACAAGCCCTCTGCGCAATATCACCCCTGCTATAGCGGATTGCAGGTGCAAGGTACCGCTAACACCCCGGCTGCACAGCTCAACATTTTAACGTGTTCCGGGCAAAAAGTCAATGGAAATGTTGTAAAAAAGGCGATACCAATTTATAATACCTAGATATATGAGAATTTATCTGATCGGGTGTATGCCTGAAGGGAAAAATTCTGATCTGGAGGAAAGAATAATGAAGATATTACTGGCAGCAGTCAATGCAAAATATATACATTCCAATCTGGCGGTCTACAGCCTGAAAGCCTATGCCGAGGATCCGGCGGTGGAGATCGGAGAATATACGATCAACCAGCAAAAGGACGATATCCTGATGGATATCTATAAGAGACAACCGGATATTCTCTGCCTTTCCTGCTATATCTGGAATTTGGACTATATAGAAGAAATTGTGCTGGAAATCGGAAAGCTGCGTCCGGATATGCCAATCTGGCTTGGCGGGCCGGAGGTTTCCTATGATGCAAAAGAAGTATTAAGACGGCTTCCATGTGTCAAAGGAGTGATGAAAGGCGAAGGAGAGAAAACTTTCAAAGAAATCTGCCGGATATACCGAAATGAATTCGAAAAAAGAGAAAATGTATGTGGATATCAGGATAAAAATGTGGATAATTCCTGGAAGAAATCGGAGAGTGTGGATAACCAGTTAAAGGGTGTGGACGGAATCACTTTCCGGGAAGAAAAAGAGAAAATTATCGACAATCCGTGGCGTCCGATCATGGATCTGAGCGAAGTCCCATTTGTCTACGATCATATGGAAGATTTTGAACACAAGATCATTTACTACGAGACAAGCAGAGGATGCCCGTTCTCCTGCAGCTATTGTCTGTCATCGGTGGACAAGCGTTTGCGTTTCAGGGATATAGAACTGGTGAAGAAGGAGCTGCAGTTTTTCCTTGACCACAAAGTACCGCAGGTGAAATTTGTTGACCGTACATTCAACTGCAAACACGACCACAGCATTGCTATCTGGAAATATATCATGGAGCATGATAATGGCATTACGAACTTCCACTTTGAGATTGCCGCAGATATTCTGAATGAAGAAGAACTGGAACTTCTGGAACAGATGCGCCCGGGACTGGTACAGCTTGAGATCGGTGTACAGTCAACAAATCCGAAGACGATCAAAGAGATCCACAGAGTTATGGACTTTGAAAAAGTATCTAAAATCGTGAGAAGAATTCAGGATAAGGGAAATGTGCACGAACATCTGGATCTGATCGCCGGCCTTCCGTACGAAGATGTGGAAAGCTTCGCACATTCCTTTGATGATGTCTATGCATTAAAACCGGAGCAGCTCCAGCTGGGATTCCTGAAAGTGCTTAAGGGATCCTTTATGCAGGAGCATCAGGAAGAGTACGGCATTGTCCATAAAGCGCACCCACCGTATGAAGTACTGTATACAAAATGGATTTCCTATGAAGATGTGCTGCGCCTGAAAGGGATTGAGGAGATGGTGGAGGTCTACTATAACAGCCGTCAGTTTACGAATACGATGGAAGAACTGGAAAAGGAATACGATTCTGCATTCAACATGTATGACCGGCTTGCATCTTATTACGAAGACAATGGTTATAACGCCGTTCAACACAAGCGGAGTGCCAGATATGAGATACTGCTGAATTATATACGGCTTCATCATAAAGAAAAAGAAGATCTGTTCCGGGAAGTGCTCACATATGATTATTATCTTCGTGAAAATGCGAAGAGCCGTCCGGAATTCGCCGGGGATTATCTGGTGGAAAAGAATGTGGCGAGAGCATTTTATGAAAAAGAAGAAGAGACACATATGTACCTTCCGGATTATGGAAAATACGACAGAAATCAGATGCGTAAAATGACGCATTTAGAATATTTTAAACTGGCAGATACCTATATCCTGTTCGATTATCAGAACAGAAACCCGCTGAATCAGGAAGCCAGGGTCTGTAAAGTGGAAATTGATAAAGTGAGAATAAAATAAGTATCAATATAAAAGGAAATAGAATTATGAAAAAAAGAACGGGAGAGATCCTGGAACTTCTGGATGAAAAATACGGAACAGAATTTATCTGTTATCTGAATTATGAAACTCCGTGGCAGCTTCTGATCGCTACGATGTTAAGTGCGCAGTGTACCGATGCAAGAGTCAATATTGTAACAAAAGATCTGTTCCGGAAGTACCCGTCTGTCGAAGCATTTGCGGATGCAGACCTGAAAGAATTAGAACAGGATATCAAACCAACGGGATTCTATCATAATAAAGCGAAGAATATCATAGCCTGTATGAAAGACATCCGGGATAAATATAACGGAGAAGTCCCATCAGAACTTGAAGACCTTTTAAGTCTGGCGGGAGTAGGCAGAAAGACAGCCAATGTGATCCGCGGAAATATCTATCACGTGCCGAGTGTGGTCGTGGATACACATGTAAAGCGCATATCCAATCGACTCGGACTTACGAAGAATCAGGATCCGGACAAGATCGAACAGGATTTGATGAAGGAACTGCCGGAGGATCACTGGATTCTCTGGAATATTCATATCATTACATTCGGACGTACGATCTGTAGTGCAAGGAGTCCGAAATGTGAGGATTGTTTCTTGCAAAAATATTGTAAAGAGTATAAAATGTAGAGAAATACGTTACTGTTTACGTAAAAACTGATAATCGGTAACGGGAATAGAATTAAAGAAGGTAGAAGAATGAATTTTAACAATAAAAGAACAAGAAGAATTGTATCAATTGTTGTACTTATTGTTATCATTGCCATGGTGGCAACGATGATCATTCCGTATCTTGTATAAGCATCTTATATAAAGAAAAGTGTGCTGCCATCGTGCAGACATAGTAAGAATGTACGGAATGCTGGGAATGAAGAGAATAAAAGATAAAAGGGGAACGTAACAAGCATGAAGTTAGAGACACAGACAGAACAGCTTATAAGTGAAACAGTTACCGTCTACGGATTATCACCGCAGATCGGTGTACACGCACTTGCACAGACTGCAAATGCACTGGCAGCGCAGGGTACAGTGTTTTCTGTCTGCCCGGATATAACAGAAGACGAGGAAACAGACACAGATATAAAGAACGAGGATATGCAGGATACGCACGAAACATCTGCAAGCGTCAGTGTACAGATTGCCTATCCGGAATATGTGTTCAAATCCAGAATCCACAAGATCGAAAAACTTCTGAAAAAAGCATGTAAAAAATATAACATAAACCTTGTTGCGGTACAGGCATCCGCCAATCCGGCAGTTCAGGTGATCGCAGTGACTGTTACGGGAATTGCAAAGGCACCGAAGGAAGAAGCCTGGAACCGGGAAACCGCACGAGCCTGCAGGGACATCGTGTTCGTGGGTCATGCGGGAATGGATGGCATGCTCAGGATCACAGAAGAAAAAGAACAGGAACTTAAGACTCGTTTTGCGCCGGTTTTCATGAAGCAGATAAAGTCATACGGACAGCAGATATTTGCTCCAAAAGAAATCGAAGCCGCAAAAGCCGGGGGCGCATTTGTCGTACGTCAGGTCGCAGATGGCGGAATCTTGGCAGCACTGTGGAATCTTGCCCTGGAACTTAATCAGGGACTGGATCTTGATATGAAGAAGATCAGCATTTTACAGGAAACGATCGAGGTATGCGAACATTTCCGACTGAATCCGTATCAGATGATATCCACAGGAAGTTTTCTGGCTGTGACTGACAATGGGGAAGTACTGGCAGATGCGCTGAACAATCAGGGGATTACAGCAGCAGTAATCGGACATACAACAGACAATAACGATAAGATCTTAAGAAATGGAGAAGAGATGCGTTATATCGACCGTCCGGCTCCGGATGAGATCTTGAAGCTTTACAGCGGAGGTATGAATGATGGAAGAATTAAGAAAGCAGATACTCCTGTATCTGGAGAAGCATAGCAGGGTAGACCTCGGAGAACTGGCAGTTCTTCTTGGAACCGATGAAGTAACCGTAGCAAATGAGATTTCAGCCATGGAAAGAGCAAAGATCATCTGTGGGTATCATACACTGATCGACTGGGATAAGACAGGAACCGAGTACGTCAATGCACTGATCGAAGTAAAAGTAACACCACAGCGTGACACAGGATTTGACAAGACCGCAGAACGGATCTGTAATTATCCGGAAGTATCGGCTGTATATCTGATCTCTGGTGATTTTGACATGATGGTGCTGATTGAAGGCAAGACATTACAGGAAGTGTCAAAGTTCGTATCAAGTAAATTATCACCGATCGAAGATGTCACAGGAACCAGTACACAGTTCGTACTGAAGAAATATAAGGATCACGGAACAATCATGTTCGGACAGAAAAAACCAGAAAGGATGCTTATAACACCATGATGAGAAATCCATTATCTAAGAAAATCACAGGCATCGAACCATCTGGAATCCGTAAATTCTTTGATCTGGTAAGTGAGATGCCGGACGCAATATCCCTTGGTGTAGGAGAACCTGATTTTGACACACCATGGAGAATCAGAGAGGAAGGTATCTACACCCTGGAACAGGGCAAGACTTTCTATACATCGAATGCAGGTCTTAAGGATCTGAAGATTGAGATCAGTAAATATCTGGAACGTAAGATCCATGTAGAATATGACCCGGATCATGAGATCATGGTGACGGTCGGAGGAAGTGAAGGAATCGATGTGGCACTGCGTGCAATGCTGGATCAGGGAGATGAAGTCCTGATCCCACAGCCAAGTTATGTGTCTTATGTGCCTTGTACGATTTTGGCAGACGGTAACCCGGTTGTGATTCCGCTTCAGCAGAAAAATGAATTCAAGCTGACGGCAGAAGAATTGGAAGCAGCGATCACACCGAAGACAAAGATGCTGGTAATGCCGTTCCCAAATAACCCGACCGGATCGATCATGACAAAAGAAGATCTGGAGCCGATCGCCGAAGTTGTGAAGAGACATGATCTGTATGTACTTTCGGATGAGATTTACTCCGAACTTACATATAAGACAGAGCATGTGTCCATTTCATCCCTTCCGGGAATGAAGGAAAGAACACTGGTGATCAACGGATTCTCCAAAGGATTTGCCATGACAGGATGGAGACTTGGCTATATCTGCGGACCATCTGTGATCATAGAACAGATGCTGAAGATCCATCAGTTTGCAATCATGTGTGCGCCGACCAACAGCCAGTATGCAGCCATCGAGGGCTTACGCCACTGCGAAGATGAAGTACAGCAGATGAGAAATGCATACAACCAGAGACGAAGATATCTGGTCAATGAATTTGCAAAGATGAAGTTAGAATGCTTCGAGCCGTTTGGTGCATTCTATATCTTCCCAAGTATCAAAGAATTTGGTATGACTTCTGAAGAATTCGCAATGCGGTTCCTGGAAGAGGAAAAGGTTGCGGTCGTACCGGGAAGTGCGTTTGGTGAGAGCGGGGAAGGTTTCCTGCGTGTATCGTATGCGTACTCACTGGAAGATCTGAAAGAAGCGATCGGAAGACTTAGTCGGTTTGTTGAGAGACTGAGAAGCCAGAAGTAAGGTTGACGGAAGCTGATTTGAAGAGAATTTAAAAGAAATAATAGAAATAGAAAAGCCGTCAGGGAATGTTAATGTATGAATTAGAATTATATTCCCTGACGGCTTTTGTTATTGCTATGCAGCTTCTGCAGATATCAGAAAATACAGGATGAATTGTATAATCCGGAATTTACTCTTACATTTTTGGAAAAAATCTTGACTTGGAGCGAACTCCAAGTGCTATAGTAATGAACGGAAAGGTGGTGTCTGGATTGACGATAAAAGAAGTAAGTGAAACATATGACATTTCCGCTGATACCCTGCGTTATTATGAACGCATCGGCATGATACCGGAAGTAACACGTACGGCAGGCGGAATCAGAGACTATCAGGAATCAGACCTTGGATGGGTGGAGCTTGTGATCTGTATGAGAAAAGCAGGACTTCCCGTGGAGGCACTGATCGAGTATGTAAAATTATATCAGGAGGGCGACGAGACATTTGAAGCAAGACTTCAGCTTCTTTCGGAAGAAAGAGAGAAGTTAGAAGAGCAGAAAGCGCAGATAGAGTCAGCGATCAACCGGCTGAATCACAAAATTTCCAAATACGAAGAAGCAGTAAAGACAGGAGTATTAAACTGGGAGGAGAATAGTTCATGTATATAGAAAAGATTAACGGACCAGAAGACGTAAAGAAATTAACCGTAGACGAGATGACCGTAATGGCAGGTGAGATGAGAGAAGCACTGTTAAAGAGAGCCAGTATCCACGGCGGACACTTCGGACCAAACTTCGGTATGGTAGAGGCAACGATCGCACTGCATTATGTATTCGAGTCACCAAAAGACAAGATTGTATATGACGTATCACACCAGACCTATCCGCACAAGATGCTGACAGGAAGAAAGGATGCATATCTCTATGAAGAACATTACGATGATGTGTCCGGCTACAGCAATCCAAATGAAAGTGTACACGATCATTTCACTGTAGGTCATACATCTACATCCGTCAGCCTTGCGTGTGGACTTGCAAAAGCAAGAGACCTGAAAGGGGAAGAAGGAAATGTGATCGCAGTGATCGGTGACGGTTCCTTAAGCGGCGGTGAAGCACTGGAAGGACTGGACTATGCAGTAGAATTAGACGGAAATCTGATCATCATTGTAAATGACAATGATATGTCCATCGCAGAAAACCACGGCGGATTATATGGCAACTTAAAATTACTCCGTGAGACAAACGGACAGGCAGAATGCAACCTGTTCAAAGCTATGGGATTAGATTACATTTACGTGGATCACGGAAATGACGTCGGAGAGCTGATCGAAGCATTCCAGAGTGTCAAAGACAGCAAGAAACCAGTTGTTGTGCATATCAATACCTTAAAGGGAAAAGGTTATGCACCGGCAGAGCAGAACAAAGAAGTATGGCATTATAACGGACCATTTCATATCGAGACAGGTGAACCGTTATACGAGATGACAGAAGAAGACTATTCGGATATTTCCCTGAATTATCTTTTGGAGAAGATGAAAAAAGATCCGGCAGTGGTAGCGATCACATCCGGAACACCGACTGTTATGGGATTCACAGAAGATAAGAGAAAAGAAGCAGGAAAACAGTTCGTAGATGTCGGTATCGCGGAAGAGACAGCCGTAGCACTTGCTTCCGGAATCGCTGCAAATGGCGGAAAACCGGTTTATGGAGTATACAGTACATTTGTACAGAGAACTTATGACCAGATCGCACAGGATCTCTGCATTAATAACAGCCCGGCAACTATTGTAACATTCTGTGGTTCGGTATACGGAATGAATGATGTGACACACCTTGGACTATATGACATCCCGATGATGGCCAATATTCCGAATCTGGTATACCTTGCTCCGACAACGAAGGAAGAATACCTGGCAATGCTCGACTGGAGTATCGAACAGAATGAGCATCCGGTAGCAATCAAGCTTCCGGGCGGCAGCGTGATCTCAGACGGAAAAGAGATTACAAAAGACTTCGGTGATCTGAACAAATACGAAGTAACTCAGAAAGGTTCTAAGGTTGCATTGATCGGACTTGGAACATTCTACGGACTTGGTAAAGAAGTTGCCGAAGAGCTTAAGAAAGTAACCGGAACAGATGCAACTGTGATCAATCCATATTATATTACAGGTATTGATGCAGAACTTCTGGAAGAGCTTAAGAAAGATCATGATGTTGTGATCACTCTGGAAGATGGTATTCTGGATGGCGGATTCGGCGAGAAGATCGCAAGATTCTACGGAGATTCGGACATGAAGGTTCTGAACTTCGGACTGAAGAAAGAGTTCCTCGACCGTTATGATGTAGCAGAAGTTCTGAAAGAGAATCATCTGACGAAAGAGCAGATTGCGGAAGATATAATGAAGTTTATTTAATAATTGAATAAATAAAACGTATATGATATACTACTATAAACAACCGTAATATGGGTGGAAGGCCTCCTAAGATACATAGATAGGAGGTGGTGTAAATGAACAATAAAAATTTTGACTTTTATATATTTGATATGTCAGTAGGAAATAGAAAACCCACCCTCTAAAAAGTCTTGGCAGGACTGGGTGGATTTCTATTACTCAATATGGCCAACCACTTTGAGCGGTTGTTTTTTGTATAATTATAATATCATAGAAATATATCTTTAGCAAGTAATATAAAAACAAAAAGGGAATTTTTAATTGTAATTTGTTGGTATGCCAACAGCTAAAATCATGTAAAATAAGATAGAATCATACGATCAATAATTTTAAAAATAGATACGAAAAGAAAGAGAGGACACACACATGGATCACATATATGACGTAATCATCCTTGGCGCCGGTCCGGCGGGATTAAGCGCAGGCTTATATGCAGGCAGAAGCAGACTGGACACCCTGATCATCGAAAAAGGACAGGCCGGCGGCCAGATTATCAACACAGACGAAATAGAAAACTATCCGGGACAGATCGTAGAAGGAGAGACGGGAGTTTCTCTTGTACGCAGAATGTACGAACAGACAGAACAGTTTGGCGCAGAACATGTCCGTGATACGATCACAAATGCAGAACTGAGCGGAGACATCAAAGTCCTGACAGGCGAAAAAGATACCTATCAGGCGAAAAATATCATCATTGCAACCGGTGCATATGCAAGACCGATCGGATGCAAAGGCGAGCAGGAGTACAAGGGACGCGGAATCTCTTACTGTGCAACCTGTGATGCGAACTTCTTTACTGACCTGGAAGTCTATGTAGCGGGCGGCGGGGATGCAGCGGTGGAAGAAGCGCTGTATCTTACAAAATTTGCCAGAAAAGTTACGATCATTCACAGAAGAGACGAGCTGCGTGCAGCAAAGTCTATTCAGGAGAAAGCATTTGCCAATCCGAAGATCACATTTCTGTGGGATTCGGTAGTCGAAGAAGTGGGCGGCGACGGACTGCTTCAGACGATGACCGTGAAGAATGTGAAGACGGGGGAACTTACAAAGATAGAAGCCGATCCGAAAGACGGACTGTTCGGACTGTTTGGATTCATCGGTATGATCCCGAATACCGGCGTGTTTGCAGATAAAGTAGAGACGGATGACAAGGGATACATTAAGACGGATGAGGACATGCATACCAACGTACCAGGTGTCTATGCTGTCGGAGATGTAAGAGTCAAGAGCCTGCGCCAGGTAGTGACTGCAGTAGCAGATGGTGCGATCGCAGCAGTGCAGGTGGAGAGAAGTATGTCAGATTATTAGAAGAATATGGAAAACAATATTAGAAATATAGATTGTTATGCGTTCGGAAGAAGGAGATGATCCTATGACTGTAGAAGAGATGAAAAAGAAGAAAACAGAATTAGGTTTCAGCTGCGAACAGATATCAGATCGTTCCGGTGTACCATTGGGAACGGTACAGAAGATATGAAAGGATCTGTTTCTAATCCATATCCTGGTATGATGAAAGAAAGCGTATCGGCTTATCGCATCTATGGAGATGGCACAGATCATGAAGGTGATATCTGGAAAAGTTTTCGTGGTAAAAAGCAAGGCGAATACACACTAATTTGAGATCAGTATCAAATTAAGAGAGTACATTAGGCAGAACAAAGGATTATGTATGGTACTGCCGTCACCGGTCAGCGTACAGCTGGATGAAGATGACAGGACGATGATACAGCCGGATGTCGTGATATGCTGCGATAGAGAGAAGATACTTCAAAGCCATGTCTACGGAGCACCGGATATGGTAATCGAGATATTATTACCATCTACAAGAAAAAAGATATGGGCTTAAAACTAAAAAAATATATCACTGCAAGAGTCAGAGAATACTGGATGGTTGACCCGGATAAGAAAAAAGTTGTAGTATATGACTTGGAACATAATGAGTTACCGGACATCTATGGTTTTGAAGACCAGGTGCCGGTGAAGATATTTGCTGGAAAATGTCAGATTGACTTTTCGGAAATATACAGCTATATAGAATTTTTATTTGAAAAAGAATAGAAAAACGGAGGACCACAACATGTTAAACATCGTATTACACGAACCAGAAATCCCGGCAAACACAGGTAATATCGGAAGAACCTGCGTAGCCACCAACACCAGATTACATTTGATCGAGCCGCTCGGCTTCCGCTTAAATGAGAAGAACTTAAAGCGTGCCGGCATGGACTACTGGGAGCATCTGGATGTCAGAACCTATATTGATTACAATGATTTCCTGGAAAAGAACCCGGGAGCCAAGATCTACATGGCAACGACAAAAGCACCGAAGGTATATACAGAAGTGAACTATGAACCGGACTGCTACATCATGTTCGGAAAAGAAAGTGCCGGAATCCCGGAGGAGATTCTCCGTGACAATCAGGAGACCTGCGTAAGGATTCCCATGCTGGGAGAAACAAGATCCCTGAATCTGAGTAATTCGGTTGCCATTATTCTTTATGAAGCCTTTCGTCAGCATGACTTTGCCCATCTGAAACTGGAGGGGCATCTGCGCAAGTATGACTGGAAATAGTAAAAGACCTGGAGCTTTTTTTCAACACGCTCCAGGTCTTTGTTTTTTATAAAAAGAATTGCTGAATAATTTATTTTGCTTTCTTTAAAGTAAGAATGAATTCTGTTCCAACACCTTCCGTGCTGATCACATTTATATTCTGATTATGAGCTTTGATGATCTCTTTCACAATAGAAAGCCCAAGTCCTGTACCTTTCCGGTCTTTTCCGCGGGAGGTATCTGTCTTGTAAAATCTGTCCCACACCTTGGACAGGCTGTCCTTGGGGATTCCTACTCCGTGATCCTTCACAGAAACGAAAA
>ENA-OPNB01001297-OPNB01001297.1-human-gut-metagenome-genome-assembly--contig:-NODE-1297-length-18791-cov-10.285707_pt1 | contig 18791 bp, 20 predicted proteins | sample MGYA00241528_ERZ501754 | MGnify/ENA primary metagenome ERZ501754 (study PRJEB25962, sample SAMEA2042646) | human gut metagenome | biome: human gut; feature: human-associated habitat; material: faeces... | reverse complement strand
CTTTATTTTCAAGGCTTGAAAGCGGTTTTCATCAACACATTTTGTCCTATAACTCGATTTTTCTCGCTACTCGCGTAAAAAAAAGCTGCCGCAATTGCGACAGCTTTTTTATCATCTTTTTGAAGTATCTGATTAGTTGTTAACCAGCTTATCCTCTTCGTTGTTCCAGCTATACAGCTTACGAATTTCTTCGCCGACTTTCTCTGATGGATGCTCAGAAGCAAGCTTTCTCATAGCTTTGAAGTGTACCTGGCGTCCTGCCGGTGACATATCAAGTAAGAATTCTTTTGCAAAAGTACCATCCTGAATATCTGTTAAAATCTGTTTCATTGCTTTCTTTGTCTCAGCAGTAACAATCTTAGGTCCTGTGATATAATCACCATACTCAGCAGTGTTAGAGATAGAATATCTCATTCCAGCGAATCCTGACTGGTAGATTAAGTCAACAATCAGTTTCATCTCATGGATACACTCGAAGTATGCATTTCTTGGGTCATAACCAGCTTCGCAAAGTGTTTCGAAACCAGCCTGCATAAGTGCACAAACACCGCCACAAAGAACTGCCTGCTCACCGAAGAGGTCTGTCTCTGTCTCTGTACGGAAGGTTGTCTCAAGAAGTCCTGCTCTTGCTCCACCAATTCCAAGACCATATGCTAATGCCAGGTCAAGTGCTTTACCGGTTGCATCCTGCTCTACTGCTACCAGACAAGGAGTTCCTTTTCCAGCCTGATACTCAGAACGTACAGTATGTCCTGGTGCCTTAGGAGCGATCATTGTTACATCAACATCCTTTGGTGGTTTGATACATCCGAAATGAATGTTAAATCCGTGAGCGAACATTAACATGTTTCCTGGCTCAAGGTTTGGCTCGATATCGTTCTTATACATATCTGCCTGTAACTCGTCATTGATAAGAATCATAATAATATCAGCCTGTTTTGCAGCTTCTGCTGCTGTATATACTTTGAATCCCTGTTTTTCTGCTTTTGCCCAGGATTTGCTACCATTGTAAAGTCCAATAATGACATCACAGCCTGATTCCTTTAAATTTAATGCATGTGCATGTCCCTGGCTACCGTAACCAATGATGGCGATTTTCTTACCATCCAGTAAGGAAAGGTTACAATCTTCCTGATAATAAATTTTTGCTGCCATTTTTTCAGCCTCCTGTTTTAATGATTAATCTAAATATGTAACATCGGCAGACCCTCTGGTCAAACCTGTGATACCGGTTCTAGCGAGCTCTAATATCTCATAGCCCTGTAACAGATCCATAAATGCATCTAATTTATCCTGATGCCCTGTCAGTTCAATTACCATGGAATCGTTGGTGACATCAACCACCTTGCCATGGAAAATATTGGTAACGCTTAAGATTGCCTGACGCTCTGTATCCTTCGCTTTAATCTTAACCAGAATCAGTTCTCTGGTCACTGATGTACCCGGTTCTAATTTTTTAATATTCCGTACATCTTCAAGCTTTGCAAGCTGCTTTTCAATCTGCTCTAAAATCTGCTCGTCACCACTTGCTACTATAGTTATTCTGGTATATCTTGGATCTGCAGTTACACCAGATGAAAAACTATCAATGTTATATCCTCTCCGGCTGAAAAGTCCTGAGATATGACTTAATACGCCTGAGGTATTCTCTACTAAAATAGATAATGCCTGTTTTCTCATGTGAAAACCATCCTTTTTCTTTCATTCACATTACAGTTATTCTAGCATATCAGTTCTGTTTGTCAATACTAAAATGGCTTAAAGTAATAATATTTTTTCGTACAATAACCTATGGTTATATCATTAATAACAATAACATAAAACTACAAGAAACACATTTTGCAATTTAGCGGGCTACCTGCATAAATTACGGCTGTGAATCCCTGTATTTCCGGATAATATCAATTGTCTTCTGATAATCCATTTTGACTTTCCTAAATTGCTGCAGCATCTCTTCTCCGTATATTTTATAGCGGAGCTGTTCGCACAGAATTATGCTTGATTTGCTCAGCCGTCCCAACCCGAGCGTCATGGTCTCTCCCTTTAAGGTATGTACCAGATCAAAGGCTTTCTCATAATCCCTTTCCTGTAAAGCTTCATCAATCCGCTGTACTTCATCGCTTTCTAAGAATTTTATCAAAAAACGGTGTACCAGCCCTTCCTTCCGGAGTCTGCGCATGACCTCTGCATAATCTCCCTCCAGTTCCTTGTAGCATTGCTCTAAATCCATACTCATATTCCCTTTCTGTTGATTTTCTCATAGCATTATAGTACACCACCGTTTTTTCTTTTTCAAGCAATTCTTCCTTATTGTCTGGTGTTTCCATCCGGCATGTTTCCACCCGGTGCATTTCCGCCCGGCATGTTTCCGCCTGATGAATTTCCACCGGACATACCTCCGCCCATGCTGCCCATATCTGAAATTGTCAAATCTGAAGCATCAATGAGTGTTGCATCATCTGCTGTCTGTCCTTCTTCCATTCGATATCTCCGTCTAATATCCGCATCACATCATAAATGGTAAGTATCGCTGATTCTTTTGCACAAAGCCCGTTTATCTTGCTTTTCTTCTCCCGGATTGGAAGAGCTACTTTAAAATCAATCTCCTGATTTTTCGTCACTTCGGCTGTAATACTTCCGCCATGAGCATTCGCAATTGCTCTTGCCACAGAAAGCCCAATTCCGTAACCACCTTTTTCAGGGTTCGTGCTGTATCCGCCCGGTAAAAACGGTCAAACAGTTTTTTAAGATTTCCCTCCGGCTGCACCGGAGGTTCATTCTGTTGCTTTACACTTTGTTGTGGTTCTTCCGAGAGCATAATAAGTGTCCTGGTTATTTCTTTTCTTGCATATTCCAATGCCTCTTCTCCATCATATACCGTATCAACCTGGTACTTATGAAATACAAGAATATCTGTAACAGCTTCTGCCATGCTTTCTTCGTCTTCTACATAGAGTAACTTCATAAAAACATCCTCCTTGCTGCATAACCTGCCGGGCATACCATAGCTAGCTTCTTACAAGCATTTTGGAACTATAGAAAACACATTTTGCAGGAAAGCAATTTCCTGTAAAATAAAAAAAAGCCAGGATAAAATCCTGACTATATTTTCGGGGAGTACCTCCCGAACTCCGAAGAGCCCGAGAGGCATGAGTTATGAAAAATTATATTAGCTTAATAGCTAGTACTTTTATACTATATCTTATAAAAATATGTTTGTCAAGTGTTTCCCTACAATTTTTCTTAGGGACTTACTTGGGTATATTTCCGGTATATTTCCATTTGAATTTCTACAGTTTTTGATATATTTTTTCTACGTCATAATCCGGCGCCATAGTTGCTGCAATTTCATATATCTTCCTGATATTTTCCGGCTCTTCTTCCAGCATATCAGATGTTTCTTCTACGGAGTTGCCTTTTTGCAGTTTCTTGATTACCTGACGAATTAGTTGCAGTTTTTCGCCCTGCTCCAAACCCTGCTCCAAGCCTTCTTCCAAACCCTGTTCCAGACCTTGTTCCAGACCTTGTTTTCGTCCTTGCTCCAATTTATTTTCCAGTTCTTTTTCAATTTCATCTTTCATTAATTCACGCAATGCTTCACACATCTCATTTTGCCTCCTTAACAGACTATATACCTGCTTATTTGCATTTACACTTACTTGAAGTACCGAATCAATATTGCTCCGTTCATTCTTACTTTCCAAATAATGTATCTGTTCCAAAAATAGTTCTGCATCCTGCATCTCTACCTGTGTAGTCAATACCCGCAGGCTGCAATGAGCTTTTCTTTCCAACTGACTTGTTACTACAACTTGTACTGGGAACGGAACTTTTCCTCTTACATAATAAATTCCAGGATACATTTTTTTCAGGATATATCCTTCTTTTTTCAGTTCCAGAAAAAGTGCCTTCGGATAAGCATTCCGAAAAAAGGATACGGTCACCTCAGATACTGGAATTTTATTGACTGCTATCCCCTGCGCCTTATATAAGCTGGCGTATCCAATTACCTTAAAGAAGGAATCTATCGTCAATTCATCTCCCGGTCCCTTATACTCTAAAATATTGTGTCCCCTCATAATATGACCAATTTCATTTTGTAACGTCCGCCTCCAATCCATCTTTTTAATAATCACAAGATCAATCTGAAGTGGTTTCTTACTCAAATTATACTCCGGAATTAATTCCAGTACATCCAGATCTTGTCGCAGTTCCAGTTCTGTTGCTGCACAAAACGCCGGATGCCATTGTAATTTTTCTGTTTTTCCTGACATTTCTTCTCCTTTCTTTTGTCTTGGAGAGTATACTTTTGCAATGTCACTTAACCGCAACAACCTTTGTCTGAAAGAATTCTCTCCGCTTCATTTAATGTGAAATAAAAGCTTTGAAAATTCCTGTTATCATATCAGGTTATGTGGTGAACCCGGCGAAATGATAGAATACCGGTATACTTCTGACAGGCTATGTGCCATTGAAATGTATATAGAAATATCAAGCTTTGATTGCATTATAACATGATGAAATGAAAATGTCAGTAAAAAAAGAAAGCATCTGCCCTCCCTTAATCGGATAAGCAGATGTTTTCCATCTCAATTTCTTTCAACTTCTATTTTTGTATCTGTTACATGCATCTTGCTCCGCACTTTGTGCAGAATTTTGCACCCGGCATAATTTCATTTCCACACTGTGGGCAGAACATCTTCTGAGCTTCCTCAACTTTGGTGCCGCATTTCGGGCAGAATTTTGTGCCGGATGCAAGTTCGGCACCACAATTATCGCAATAACAACCACCTTGTTCCTGTTTATCTCTATACTTCATTTTACTTGTTGCACCAATTGCATCAAGTTCCTGTTTCATTTCTTCTAATACTTCCAAAGAACCTTTTATAAAGAAACCATTTCCAGCTTCAATTTCATCAATACATTCTTTTGCTTCCCTAAGATCTGATCCTGTATATTCTCGAATCAATTTAATCAGCTGAACCTTCTTGTCTCCTGTAGATGTAATAATCAATGCTGCTTCCGTGTCCATTTCTACATACATATCATCTTCATCCACATCTGAATCATTTTCATTCATATCCATTTCATAATCTGCTCCAAGATTATCCAAAACTTTTATTAACTCTTCTACTCTTTCATTTCTGGCTGAAATTTGAAATCCATTATTTTCTGACAAATCATTTAAAAGTTTTAATTCCAAATCTTTTCTATCTAATCCAAGTATCTGATGATATGCTTCGATTACTTTTTCTCCCTGATCTCCTAATGAAAAAATTGCAATAGATGTATTCATTTCTGCATCATCTTCATCTTGCCAATTCTTTTGAATATAAGTAAATGCACCTGCCTCATCCAATTCCCGTTGCATCTGCTGTAATAATTCTAAAGACTCTAATGTACACACGGTTGACTGTTCATCTAAAATATTGCCATTAATTAAATTGCTTAACTCCGTATAATCTGACTGCAGATATTTTTGAATAATTGATATAATCTGTACCGGGTTAGGACCAACGTCTGTAATTACAATTCTATATTCCGGTATCTCCTGCTGTACTCCCTTATTTCCAAATAATGATTTCATGAATCCCATTTTCATTTCTCCTTTTCTACTAGTAGTATTTTCCGGCTTCAATTAATAAAGGAATAATTTCTTCCGGTTTTATCTGCTGCAGTTGTTCTAATCTGCTTCCGATACGATTGATATTCTGTATATTCATTTGTTCCTCATCAAAGCGACGCTGTAAAATCTCATGTCTTTCCTGTAATTTCTGAATCTGTTCATCCATTTTATCAATATTAAGCTGTGCATCATCTTTCTGTGGATTTGCCGTAATGAACCCAAGAATAACAAAGTAAATCAAAATACCCAGAATAATTACACCAACAGACACTGCAACACGGAGAATTGTCCGGACACAGCTCCATAAAATGCGTAAAATTCCTGCAAAAAATCCATAATTCATTGCATTGGCAAATAAATGTCTCACATCAATAATCCAGCGGAACAGGGAAACCGCACACCATACCAGTACTAACGCACAGATAATACCGATTGCAATAGAAATTGCCTTGCGGACAGGGGAAGTCTGGCTCCAACGCTCTGCAAACTCTTCCTTTTTCCGTGTCAGTGTGTTTTCCTGCAATTTAGACATTTCAGTTACCTGTTGTATTTTAGAACTAATCTCATTCTGCTGTGCATTCCGCTCATTCAATGACTTTCCAAGACTTGCTAAAGCGATCTGTCTGCCGTCATTTAAAATGCCTTCCATCTCCTGAAGAATCTCTGGAGTAACATCCTCACAGCGATATATTTGCTGAATATAATCTCCTATCTCCCCCCAATTTATATGTTTCTTCTTTTTTTCACATAAAACCAGTCCATAATAGCCCTTACAGCTCCACATAAAATCATTACGGATTCCTGTAAATTCTGCTTTTGCTGCCGAAATGTTTCCCTGATTTAGTAATGTCATAGCATTTTTATAACAGTTATCCAGACCATCTCTTCCACTTCCTCCGGCAACAGTAGCTGTCAGATTAATCTTTTCAATTGTTTTCTTCAAATCCTGATGAATATTTTCAATATGTTCATCTGTTTTCTGAAACTCCTTTGATAAATTATGTACCAGGAAAAGATTATCACATGCCATGCATTCATACTTTTCCTCTGTAATTTTTCTTACTGCACCACTGCCACAACTGGGACATTTTATTTCTTCCATTTTCTAGCCCTGCTCCTTTGTATTTTTCATTTTTCTGATTTCAAGCTGCTTCATGATTGCTCCGCAGATTTCCGCAAAAGCGGCTTCATCTGTTGTTGAAGAAAGCTGCAATATCAACTGTCTGATTGCCTCATTTTCTGTTGCCACTGCCGGTGAACTGACCGGATCACTGTATCGCATCTTTTCCAGCACTTTGTCAATTTCTTTGCGGTTGACCTCATCTGTAATCTGCACTCTGCAAATTTCAAGCTGCTGAATAAGTCCTTTAAACACTTCGATGGAACTCTGTTCCTGTGTCTGAACCTTTGTAATATATTTATTACTTGCTGCCATAGCAATCTCAATGATAATGAAAACTGCTAAAATCGCACCCTGTAACAAATAGGAATACACCTGATAATCCTTCGGAATTTTCAGGCAGACCTTAAAGAAAACAAAAATCTGAATTACAAGATAGACTCCGCTCAGATATACAAGCGGCATCTTTAATGCTGCCTTTTGTTTTTCCTGTTTATAAAATACCAGAAATGCAAAAATTGGCTGCATCAATATTGCAATCAGGCAAAATATGTACTTGAACATTATTTCTCCCTCCTCGTTCCGCATTTCGTACAGAAATTAGCTTCCGGCGGCATTTCATTTCCACAGTTTGCGCAGAAAATCTTCTGTGGAATCACCACTTTTTCACCACACTGGAAGCAGAATTTAGCATCCTTCGGCAGACTCGTTCCACACTTGACACAGGTAATATTTCCACCTTGCGCCTGCGGCTGCACTGCTGGCTGCGGCTGTGTTGCTGCAATATCTGGCTGCATTGCTGCTGTCCCTGTCTGCGCTGCTGTTACCGGCTGTGCCTGAACTGCTGCATCCATATTGTTTTTCATCATGTCACCCATGGAAAACGCCAGTGGAATCTGTGCCATCATATTCGCCGGATTCGCTGCAAAGCCTTCATTCTGTGCAAATGTTCTGCTTACATCAAACTGCTGCTCCTGTTGCCAGGTATATCCCTGCAGTTCTCTCGCTTTGGCAAGTCCTTCTGCTTCAATTACGGTAGCATCACGGTTTCCCATTGCTTCAAACCGCTTCTGTGCCATGCTGTTATCTAATTTTTTAAGCTCTTCCAAATCGTCCGGCTTAATGGTAACTGCAGACACAAAGAAATTTAAAATCCGGATACCATAGCTTTCAAGGTCGCTTTCCACCTGACCGGCAACGTTCTCGGAAATTTCATTCAAATGCTGGTTGAAAACATTGTAGCTATATTTGCTGAGTTCTACTGCAATGCAATTTTTTACTCTTGTAACTAAAAGGTCTTTAAAAAATTTCTGAATATCTTTGGTGGTCATTGCTTTTTCGGTACCAACCAGATTAATCAGAAGCTTTCTTCCATCCTCTATTTTCAGTCCGAAAGAACCACTGGCACCGGCACTGTAACTATAGCCGTAATTTGGGTCACGAACTGTCACCTGACTTGGTGTTCCCCATGCGATATCCATCATGGTCGCAAGGTTAATAAAATAAACCTCCACATGGAACGGACTTACTCCGCCCGAAACCAGATTTCTTATTTTGGAAATAAGTGGAATGTTTTTCGTTTCTAAGGTATAACGACCTGCTTTAAAAGAATCCAGTGCCTGTCCGTCACTGAAAAATACTGCCTCCTGCGACTCATGCACAATCAATTGTGACAGCGTATTAAAGTCTTCTGCGGGATGCTTATAAATAAGAGTTGAATTATCCCCTTCATATTTGATCACTTCCTGAATAGCCATCAAACTTTCTCCTTCCGTAAATTTATATAAACTCCTTTCCCGATTATACTACAAAACTTCTATTTTGGACACTTTTTTCTTCCATTTTGGATATTATTTTCTCAACGAGGTGATAGCTATGTCAGAAAGAATTAATCAACACCTGCATCCACTGGTAGGTTCTAACATCCGAAGACTGCGGAAAGAACAGGGTTTGAAAGCCACCGAAGTCATTGCGAAGCTCCAATGTGATGGCATCAATGTAACTACCGGCATATTCAGCAAGGTGGAAAATGGTTATAATAACCCAACGGTAGATATGCTGATTGGATTGACCAAGATTTTTAATTGTGATTTTAATGAATTCTTTAAACAATAACAGGCAGCTAAACGGTGAATGGTTTAGTTGCCTGTTGTTGTTTTGTCATATAAAAGGGGAGCTACCAATATTATTTTTTGAAATATGTTATTTTCTACAATGTTGTCCTGTCGTTGACTTTGCCTGATTCTGACATTATCACACTACACATAACATCAAGTGTCTAACACGTTTTTATTATATCATCACCATCTTTTTTTACAATACTAACGCTTATGAAATATACTAATAAAACAAGGTCACTAATCCATATTCTGTTGCAATTCTTTTATGTTGTCCATATCAGACAAATCCATTCCTTCATATCTCTCAACAAAATCTATCAATGTTGATTTACGAACCTTTAGACTACCTAACCGAAGTGCAGGTAATAGTTTTCTGTTAATCAGCTCATATACCAGATGCACATTCACCCCTAATACCGCTGCCGTCTCACGCACATTGTACAAAAGCTTTTCGTCTTTTAAATCCTTTTTATCCATTTTACACCATCCCTCCTAAATGTGTTCCTAAAATCGTATTTGCATCAGTTTTGTAAAAATTAATAAATCTAAAAAGCATCTGAATACTCATTCCCTTTGAGCCTTCCTCAATTCGTGCATAATGACATAAACTCATATCCATTTCCTCAGCCGCCTTCATCTGTGTCATTTTTCTTTTTTCACGTAAATCTCTTATATTATTTCCAATCACATATGGATCAAATTTAGTTCTGCTCACTTCTGTCACCTCCATCAATTAACATCCATACTCCTCTGCATGTGATATTTTTCTCTTACTCATAATAAATTATCTCCTTTACGATTTCGTATTGGAGAGCTCCGGCGCCTTCACTCTCGTGACGTGCTCTCTCAAGCACATGTTTATTGTATATTGTCATGGATGAATTGCCGACCGTGTTTACGCGACAATTTTGTCGTGTTAACACGACATTTGCATCTGCTTCTAATATACTTAAATATTTTTTACAGATAGGGCTTCCGTTCGAAGCCAAAAAAAGAATCCATGCCTTTCCCGCATGAATTCATTTTATCGTTCCTTACGCATCCTTATATTCTATTTTTAATGGTGTATGTGTCTCAAATATCTTTGCAAAATCAATTTCCGGATTAAACATTGTATAATGGTGTTTTTTAAACTGTAATACATAATTTGGCTGTCCCATAGATTCTGCCATATGGTATAATCCTCCCCTTTTTACTTTATCATAAAAAATCTGTCATATATAAAGTCTGCTATAATTAATCCAATTATTTGTCGTATAATTTATCAACCTCGGCTTCATACACCGATTCAGTCTGAGTATCAAACAGCACCCATTCCACCAAATCGAAGCTGTCCTGATTATCTTGCAAGAACCTGTTTACTGTATGTACTGCAATCTTTGCTGCCAACTCAACCGGAAAACCATATGCTCCCGTTGATATGGAAGGAAATGCAATAGACCTTATTCCATTATCCATTGCCAACTTCATAGAATTAAAATAGCAGTTAGCAAGAAGTTCCTCTTCTCTATTTCTTCCACCATTCCATATCGGTCCGACAGTATGTATAACATCATCACATGGCAGATTATATGCCTTAGTGATTTTAGCTTCTCCCGTATCACATCCATGAAGTGTCCTGCACTCCACCAGAAGTTCCGGTCCTGCGGCTCTGTGAATAGCACCATCTACTCCGCCTCCTCCAAGAAGAGAGCTGTTTGCTGCATTCACGATTGCCTGCACATCTGTTATTTTCGTAATATCACCTTTTATCGTCTTGATCAAGTACATTTTCTTCTCCTTTATCTTCAACAATTAATGCTAAATAATATGCAAATGGAATCAATATTTTCGGCTGTACAGAACTCTCATCATACACAATTATCTTCTTTTGAATAGCATTTAAATCTGTGAAATACGCTAAATACAGACTGAACAATTCCCAATATGTTTGATCCCAAATCAAAGCCTTTTCTTCACTCGCTTTTATAATACGTGGAAAAACATAATTTGTAGAAATCATTTTTATAGTTAATCCATAATTATTACAAACAGATTCTATCACCCTATCTATATGATCTGCTGTATATTCAGAAACATTATCACGTACAATACTATTTTCATATATAAAATCATCAATTGTCATTCATATCACTTTTTTCTAAACTCATCAATTATAAGGTCATCACAACTAATTGAATCATTTTTTATTTGTGCTTTTTATTTCCGCTACCAGTTCTTCATACTTACGTTCGTCAATAATATATTTCCGTTTAATCAGTATATAAGCAACTCCTATAGAAATTACCGGAACAGCTACAATTCCAAGACGCAATATAAATCTTTGTCCGGCATCTGCTGTCTGAATAAATTTATCTGCCTGTACAATTACATTTTCCGAAGTAAGTTCTCCTGTACCAGCTTTTATTTCTAATCCGGATATTTTCTGACTGATTGCATAAATATTGCTTATAATCAGTATTAACGCAACAACCGCCTGATCAACTGCACTTGCCAGCTTTGTTGCAAAAGATCTTACTGCTGAGATAATACTGTCATGTCGTTCATGAAACCGGACTTCATCATACTCTATGGTATTATTTAACATGACAATCATCGTCATATTGAATGCCCCCTGCGAAAAGAAGATTAGAAAACCGATGATATTCAGTAAAACAACACTTTTTGGTACAATGTAGCCTACACTCATAAAAAGCATATACCCAATGACTGTAATGCTGGTAGCTGCAGTTATAATCTGATTTCGTGTGAATTTTGAGGAAAGCCACGCAAAAGATGCCTCTGATATCAGCGTTCCTAATCCATACATAATTGTAAACCAAAATACAAGACTGCCACCTACAGAATATCCAAATTCAAAATAAAAGAAATTCATTCCAATCATAATCAGAAGACCATTTCCGATTTGGAATAATAAACATGCAATTCCAATCACTATCAACTGATCATTTCTCAGGAATATATGAAACATATCTTTTAATGACAGTGTTCTCTTCTTTTCCGGTCGTTTTCTCTCTTTTACTCCAAACACTGTAAGTAGCTGGAAACCAATAAAACAAAAAGCAATCACAATCGCAGCCGTCCGATATGCCATAATCGCATTTCCAGCTACCATATCAGGGAGCAGACCTGCAACAGAAAACTGTCCGATACAAATAAAAATTCCCTGTACGGTTACCAGCCAGTTCCGTTCTCCCGGATCTGATGTAAGACTCGGCAGCATTCCCCAATAGGCAATATCATTCATTGTGTAAGTCATTCCCCATAAAAGATATCCCCCTCCAAAAAATGCAACAAATCCCCATCCTTCCGGCCTTACTGTAAACAAGCAGATAATTATCAGGCTGTTTAAAATTACTCCTATAAAAATCCAAGGTTTAAATTTTCCGGCTTTCAAATGCGAATTTTCAATAATAATTCCCATCATTGGATCATTAATGGCATCCCACAGCAGACATACTACCATAATTGCTGATATTACTGCATATTGGGCAACTGTCAGTTTCATCGTATATTGAATATATGTAAGAAGAAACATAGAGACAAGTGCATACGCCATATCTCTTCCGGTTGCTCCTATACAATAGCTCCATTTTGTGCGTTTATCCAATTTATTGTTTTCCATATACGACTTCCCCCTCTCTCTATTTCTTCAGCAGTCTTTTTAAAGCCTGCAGATATTTTTTATTTGCATTGTAAACTAACATATCGATTAACTTCGGAGTTACAATTCCACCACTGGTTGCAATCAGTCCTTCCAGATTTCCTTCTTCGACTCCCATTTTTACCATTTTAAAGGCCGGGTCCCGCTCTGATTTTCCCCGAAGTATAATCTTAAGTCCGATATGTACGACTCCACGAACAATTTTTCCAAACATTGAGACATTTACCACATCCTGATAGGAATCGTAAACCGTATACTCTCCACGCTTTTTTTCTTTGTCATGTTTCGGTTCACCGCCTAATAGCTGATAAAATTGTTCTGCACTGATTTCCATTCCATGTGGCTGCTCTCTAAAATAATCTGGAAACAGTTCTCTTTCATTTCTAAAATAACTATTTCCTACTACTTCCATATTCGCCTTTAATTGCAAATCATGTACCGATGCTCCGATACAGATCTGATATTTGCCGCTTAACATGGAAAAGGCTTTTTTCTCTACATCATAGACGGAAAAACTTCTTTCATCCAGCTCTAGTATAACTTCTTTTTCTTCTCCCGGATGCAGATATATTTTTTGAAATCCCTTTAGTTCTATATGGCTTCTGATAACATCTGATTCAATCGGGCAGATATATAACTGTGCTATTTCTGCTCCACTCACTTTTCCGATATTTTTAATTTTAAAACGAATTTGTATCTTTCCACCACTATATACTTCCGGTACATTCAATTCCGAATAGAAAAAAGAAGTATAGGAAAGTCCATAACCAAACGGATATTTTACCGGAACATGGAATGTCTCATAGTAACGATAACCTACAAAAATGCTTTCCCTGTATTCTACATCATCATTCGGAGGTGCAAAATATCTCCATGCCGGAGTATCTTTTTCTGAAAACGGAATTGTCTCTGCCAATTTACCGGATGGATTCACCTCACCACTGATTAAGTCAGCAACAGATTCCCCTACAGCCTGTCCTCCGAGGTACATGTGAAGAATTGCTCCTACATTCTTTTCAAAGCTAAAATCCATAGGCGCACCACCGAAACTAATTGCTGCAATATGATCTTTTCCGACAGTTTCTGCAATTTCAGCCAACAGCTCTTCCTGATTTTGAGGGATTTTAAGATTTTTCCTGTCGTATCCTTCTCCTTCATAAGATTCTGTAAGACCGATAAAATATAGAATCACACAATCCTTTTTTCTATATTCCTGTTTCAGTTTTTCTATCGTATCCTGTAGTTGCTTTTCTCCTAATTCCTCCGTTTCATTCTGATATCCCTGTATATAAGTTACCTGATATCCTTTTTCACGTATTGCTTCAATCGCATTTGTCATCTTCGTCGGCTGGATATGACTGCTCCCACCTCCCTGAAACCGCATCTGCCTGGCAAGCTCTCCAATAATGATTACCTTCTTCTCTTTTCCAATTGGCAAAACACTATTATTTTTCAAAAGTACTGCACTTTCATTTTCCAGTTTACGTGCCACCTGATTCTGTTCTTCCATATCTACCTCATAATTTTCTTCTATATTTTTATGAAGTGATACAAAATTCTGCAGAACATTCTTAGTCCAGTTATCCAGTTCCTGATCCGTAATCCGGCCATCCTTATACGCTTCTTTTAACACATCTGTGTGGAAGCCTTTCGGATCTGGCATTTCCAGTGTCAGACCATTTTTCATACAGCTTACAATATCATTTGCTGCTCCCCAATCCGACACCACACCACCTTGATATTTCCATTCTTTTCTCAGAACATCTGTCAGTAAGTATTTATTTCTTGCTCCAAATTCGCCATTAATCCTGTTGTATGAAGCCATTACAGAAGTCGGTTTTGCTTTTTTCACAACTTCTTCAAAAGCCGACAGATATATTTCCCTAAGAGTTCTTTCATCGATCTGGCTATTGGATGTCATTCGTCTTGTTTCCTGTGAATTAACAGCATAATGCTTTAAACTCGTACCTATTCCAAGGCTCTGTACACCTTCGATATATCCCGTTGCCAGCTTTCCTGTCAAATACGGATCTTCACTGAAATATTCAAAATTTCTTCCGCATAAAGGAGAACGCTTGATATTGATTCCGCAGCCTAGCACAATGGATATCTGCTCTTTTTTTGCTTCTTTCGCAATCGCTTCACCCATCTTTTTAACAATAGCAGGATTCCAACTGCAGGCTATTGCACTTGCAGTTGGAAAACAGGTTGCTGGCTTACTGGTTTCAATATCCCCAATCTTTTCCTGTTCCAGTTTTCGAATCCCATGTGGTCCGTCTGTCATCATAATAGAGGGGATTTTCCCATTACAGTCATAAGTATGCCAGTCACCAACACCGCCTAAAAGCCGGATTTTTTCATCTATTGTTAACTGTTCGCATATTTTATCAATGTTCATGGCTTATCCCCTCTTTCAAAGTCCATATCTAATGCCAATATTCTGTCGAAGTTGTTATCCATTGTGATTCATCTCTGCTTGGATATGTATCTGAGTATTTTTCTGCACGTTCTATCATTCTGATATACGCTTCAGCAGAATTAAATGTTGCATTAATATCCACAATATTGCTATTGGTTGACATCTTTTTCCAGAAATCTGGTACTAAACCATAATGTGCAACACCACGATCACCGTTAACATCAAATGTGACATTTCCTGTAGTTTGTTTATTAACCTTTGCTGTTACTCCATCCGCATAAATTCCCGGATATAAATCTGTAAAAGTGTCATAATCAACTGTATCGAAACTTTCTTGTACTTTATCAAAGTTCGGTAACATGCATGCACCATTAACATCGCTTCCATACGGTATTCCAAGAATCATGTCATCTGACTCATCATCGTTCATGTTATACCATGTAGTCGGCACTTCGTATGGTCCGTCATATTTAAAGTAATTTTGATTATCTAATATTCCTGTAGTCGGTGTTTCTGAATTATTACTCAGTTCTATCATATATTCCAGATAATCCGTTGCACATCTCTGATGTCCTGTTGTTGTTTCCCACATCATAGGTGATATAATTCCACCAAGCTGATATATTTTTATCATACGTGGAATATCCAATTGTTCCCATGCCTCATCTTCTGGATTAAACATATCCAAAATTCTTGTATGAGAACATATAATTCCCGGATATTTTTCTTCCCATAAGATATCCAAGGTATCATTTAAGGACTTGTCACTCATGTGATCAAGTTCTATAATCATGTGTCTGTTTATCATCTGATGAATCATCCATTTTCCAGTCTCTGTAAGTCCCTCAACATTGGCATGTCCCTGTGCATCTTCTGGAAGATCTGCTTTCGGCTGTTTGTAGAATACTCTTGGATTGGTGCTTACCTCTGGTTGATAAAAATCTGATGTTTTCAGGTAATTCATAATACTGAATATTTCCCCCTGATATAACTGACATCCACCGAAACCGTTATTCAATGCATGTATCATATAAAAACTTCTTATTCCCAGATCATATACTTCATCCAATTGCTTTTCTATATTTTCCAGACCTGTGTTCATTTCTTCTTCTGTGATTTCTCCAGCATTATATTTTCCAACAAAATCCGTATCTGCACCAAAAATTGTGTCTACTTCAATTCCTAAGAATACAGCCATTTTGCCCTGACTGATCACATCTCTTGCCTGTTCGGATGATGTTACAATTCTAAACCATCCTTCATTCGGTCCACCACACTGTGCATCTATATAATCCTGCATTTTATATACATACTCTATTTCCTGTCGGATTGCGTCCATATCATTTGTTACGCCATTTTTATAAGGCGGAAGTACATTGGTAACTTTTCCTAATATTTCATTATTTACGCACTGATGTACCAGCACTCTTTGCCCCGCCAGATAGGAACGCTCCAGCCATTTATAGTATGTCTGTTCGTGGTTTGTAGAATAACTTGTAGGCCAGTAACTAAAATTTGGATATCCCGATGTATTATGTGTCGTTGCACCATCTACTGCTTTTCCCCAAATATCATACGCTCCATTTACTCCATGCAGATCCGTACAATCATTGAGTGCATCTGCAATTCCCAGGGGACTAAATGCATCTCCATTAAATACAACTTCTCCTGATCCTTTGTTATGACACAAATGTGCATGAGTATCTGCTGTTCCGATAATGTTTTCACCACTTGACGGTCTCGCCATCACGTTCGATGTCGTTATTGGATTCCCATCCCCGTCATAAAAATCAATATTTATATCTGCTTCCGGAAACGGATTATTTCCTTCTGTAAGTTCCAGTTCAAACCGGCATGTATCATCCACATTGTCTTTCCAAACCAGTGAAGTTCCCTTAATTCCAACATATTTCTTTTTAACATAAGAATAAAAAGAAAAGGAATTATCTTCATACTGCTCTACTTTAAATCGCGTCTTATCTGACAATGTCGTATTTCGGACAATTGCATTAAAAGTGTTATATGTGAGATACTTGCTATCCTGATCAAAAAGAATATATTCTCCCAAGTCAGATGCTTTAAAGTAGAATGTCATTCCACTATCGGCTGTATCTGCCTGAGCTTCATATCCTGCTTTATTTCCAAGCAAGTATTTCCCATTACTGATAGACTTGATTTTAAAATAATGATTGGCCAGTGAATAAATACTTTGTTCCGAAGAACTTTCTGTCTCTGCTGTTGCTGCATAACAATTACTTGGATATGCAAAACCACCAACAGAAGTTCCAACTAACAGCATTGCCAGTAAAAAAATTACTTCTTTTCGTTTCATAGCATCTATCTCCTCTCTCTTAATCTCTTAATTGCATTTTATCTATTTCCGGCATATAATTATATTGATTTATCGTGTTTTATGTCAATTTATCGTGTTTTTGACAGGAGGAATTACCTATGTATAAAATGAAGTCAGACATCAATTTTTCACTCACACATGAAATGTTGGAAAATGCAGAAAATGAACGGATACATACATCTTATGCACAGGAAAAAGCAATTCTCGAATGTGTTTCAAACGGAGATATTCACGCATTGGAGAATACCTATTATTCACTCCCAACAACTGTTTACGGAAAGATGACCTCTTCCAATTCCAAATTAAAATTACTTTTTTATGCAAGTATTGCTAATACAACTTTAGTTACCAGATATGCCATCGAAGGAGGACTTAATGAGGAAACTGCTTTTTCCTTAAGTGATGTATATATACGAAAAATGGAACAATGTACCGATGTTGACGCTTTAATGAAATTAAATGAACAGATGGCTATTGAATTTACGCTTCGTGTTGCTGAAGCAAAAAAGACGCCAAAAAACTACTATTCACCAGCTATTTCTCGCGTCATTGATTATATCTATCATGGTAAAAATAAAACTTTAACCTTAAATCAACTGGCATCTTTAGTTAATTTAACACCTAAATATCTGTCTGCCCTGTTCCATAAAGAAACCGGACAGACGCTTACTGTTTTTATCCATAAAGTTCTTATTGAAAAGGCACAGAATTTACTGGCACATTCCGACTATAGTCTGGGTGAAATCAGTACTTACTTGAATTTTTCATCTCAAAGTTATTTTATTTCTATTTTTAAGAGATACACTGGTATAACTCCCGGACAATATCGTAAAATGCATCGCCAGATTAGTTGGTAAAATAGAAAATAAAATAAGAATATCGATGATTAAACGTTACTATCGCCAGAACTTTTCTCGTCTTGAAGATAAAAGAAAGCTACCAGTTTTTCCTCTGATAGCTTTCCATTCATTCTTATTCTGTTGGGAACATCGCTGCTTCCAGCTTATTCATCTCTGTATCCGAAAGACCATATTTTCCTGAATTATCTTTTTCCACGGATACTTTTACAGTAACAGTTTTTCCATAACTGTTCTTTTCAAGACTCTTCTGGATACTTTCTGTTAATACGGCTGCAAAGACTTCCGGATCATTTCCATCCAATCCCTGCTTTATTTTTTCATTGCTTACCTCTGTAGAGCTTTGTTGCAATGTCTGAAATACATTGGATGGTTCAACTTGTACACTTACTGTATAAACTCCATCCTCTTCTTTCACATCCTGTACTTTGTATTTTGCCAGTTTCTTTACTTCTGTCAGTTTTTCCGTATAATCAGCAATTCCTTTATCCGTAATGTTATCGGAATCATCAAATTGCTTTTGGATGCTCTCATTAAAATCCTCTTCGATTTCTTTCTTTGCATCTTTTTCCGAGAGTTCTAACAGATTCGCATAGTCCTTATATTCTCCATGATAGTATGCATCAAGAGAA
>ENA-OPNB01001279-OPNB01001279.1-human-gut-metagenome-genome-assembly--contig:-NODE-1279-length-19006-cov-17.062055_pt1 | contig 19006 bp, 21 predicted proteins | sample MGYA00241528_ERZ501754 | MGnify/ENA primary metagenome ERZ501754 (study PRJEB25962, sample SAMEA2042646) | human gut metagenome | biome: human gut; feature: human-associated habitat; material: faeces... | reverse complement strand
ACCATAGGATATGATATCCGGGTTGGTCTTATCTTCTTTTAGCTGAACTTTTTTTTCATCAAGATAAATATCAAAACGGTCAGCACTCTTGTCGAAATTGACAATATCAAAGTTGTCTATAAGCACATCCGGAAGGATGGCACGAAGGAGTCGTTCGGGTTTCATAAAACAAAGGTAAGCAAAGGTAGCTAATTTTAAAACTTAACAACCAGAAATTTCCGCTGAGCCTGAAGAACAGGATGTTCATTGTTCCTGATCCCTAAGCTCGTATACCTCGTCATCCAGTCTATATTGTTGTATTTGCGTTTTGTGAGAAAACAAAAAATCCTGATTCCGTTTGGAAATCAGGATTTTATTGCCTTTTTTTCTTCAAAGTGGTGCCACCAGGAATCGTGATTAATCCACAAGTGGCTGTATATCATCACTTTCAGAATCAGCTTGACAGCAAACTCCTCCGATTGCTCCACCGTTGGACTTCTGCGTTTCGCGCATCGTTGCAGCGGATGATTTCTTGGTGCAAAGGTAGTGATTTACTTTGAACTATTGCCATTATTGTCTCTTAATTTCTTGATTTCTCTATCAAAATCACTTTCAAGTAAATTCATTTCGCGTTTGCGATAGATGGCGAACTCCTTTTCAGCCTTTTCAATCGCCTGTTTATGTGAAATACTTCCCTTGCCAATCAGCACTTTCCGCTTGTGAGCAATAATCTGGTTGTCCAGTGCCTCTATCCAATCTTTCATTGTCATAGGGTTCATTTCCAACGCTTGGAACTCGGCAAAATCCAAGAAACCGGAAACAAGCAAGTTTAAGCGTTGGAGTTCAATCTCTGACAAATAGTTTTTGGCTATCTTCACATCGTCCTTAGTAACATAGTTACCCTTGAAGTTCGTCATACCCACAAACGGCTTTTCATTGTCCACGCGATTGTAGATAACCTCGGCTGCCGTATTCTCATGAATGGCATAATGCAGCTTGTTCTGCACGGTAGCGAAAAACATTTTCGTCATCTCATCGCGTGGGTCATAGTCCGTAGCGGTGGCATAAATATCCGTGACCTGCTGATAGAAATTACGCTCACTGCTGCGAATATCCCTGATGCGCTGGAGCAACTCACGGAAATAGCGGTTACCACCTTGCTTCAACCGTTCATCATCCATAGCAAATCCTTTCTGGATATACTCATGAAGTCGCTGTGTAGCCCAACGACGGAAACGAGTTGCCACATGCGACTGGACACGATAGCCCAAAGCTATAACCATGTCGAGGTTATAGTGCAACACGCTGCGCTGAACTTGGCGTTTGCCTTCTTGTCGAACTGTCAAGAAATCCTTTACAGTTCGATTTGAGTCAAGCTCTCCATCATTTAAGATGTTATCTATGTGCTGACTGATATTCTGTTTTGTAGTACAATATATATCTGCCAACTGATTTTGTGTCAGCCACAAATCTTCATCGGCAAAACGCACGGAAACACGAGTTATTTCGTTGTCGTCTTGATAAAGTATGATTTTATTTTGTTCGTTCATCTTGGTCTAATGATTGATTATGCCTCCTAGTTTCTCCATTCAAAAATTGGTCAAGTCTATCCATATATCTATCTATGAATTCCATATCCTCTCGCCAACTTTTGTAGTTTCCGTACTCCTCTTCTTCGGTATACATATAATCTATTTGTTATGGTTGAGAGAATCTAACAATTGTAATCCTTTTGTCGTAAGACGATACTTTTGCTTAGGGTGATTAGGGCTATCAGGATATGTCATCTCTACATAGCCGTCAAACATAGAAGGGTGAATGGTATGTTTCTTAAAATACCATTTTGACTTGTACACTTGCTTGTAAAGCAACTTGTACACTTCCAATATTTCATCCACAGATAACTCTCTATTATTTATGCTATGTATCAGCATTTTAACCTGTTCACCAACTTGTACACCTACTTGCTCACTTGGCACCGACTGGGTGCCATCTTGCACACTAATAGGCAAAGTAATACGAATAAAGTTATCTGTAAACTTGAAACAATCTTCACCGTATGCACGCAGAATACGAGGAATGCCAGAACCTAACGACTCTACCAATTCCACATCGCGATAGATACGCATCAACTCCTTGTTACGGGGGATTGATATGCCGTTGAAGAACTCTTCTTTTGTAAGAGATTCAGGCAAACGACCTACTGAGGTTATTTCAAGTCTGTCGGGAAATATCTCAAACTTGGGCGGAACTTCAAACGAATAGTCATTATGCACGATAGCATTAATAACAGCCTCGCGCAAAGCAACCTTATTCCACAAAGGCGTTTCAATACGCTCCATTGGAGTTATCATTGCAGCAACCTTATTTTCAATATCCAACTTTGATAACACACTTTTAGTAGCTTTGATGAGAGAGCAATAGCCATATTCATTGTTCTCCAGCAAATCGCAGCGGTCAAGGCTTGAATACTTCGCAACCTTGATTGAATTGCCGTTCTCATCAGCCAATAGATAGGCAACATAGTTGTATTTACCATCATCTGTGAGCAACTCCAAAGTGCGTTTAAAGTTATCATTGAGTCTTTTGCCTCGCTCATCGTAGTAGATACGCAACTGCTCAAAACTCAAATCTTGGCGGTTAGATACAATGCGTCCGATGGAATTGCGAGTACGTATAGCGAACAATCGGTCAATCTGTTCTTGCGGCATAGGCTCTGCCGATGTCCCCACACGTATATACGCACCTCGCGGAGTCATACCATATTTTGTTTTGAAATATGGCTTTTCAATTCCACTCGCTACAGTAACTTTTATAATGCTACGCCCATCCTTGTGTTCCTCAGCAATATCAAACAGTCCCATAGCCGAAGGCGAAATGTTGTGCTTGATGCGGTCTTTCAACCTCAGCATACAATCATCCACATTGTTCACACCCACAATTGAACCATCCTTATCAATGCCAATATAGATGTATCCGCCCTCCTTGTAGTTAAGGAATGCCACAACCTCCTTCTCAATATCAAGTTCGGAAGTTAATTCTCTTTTATATTCTATGCGATTAGTTTCGGTCATAAGAATTCTATCTAATAACTAAACGAGTTCATCATCAATCTTATACATTAACATACTTGCAAAATGCAGTTTTCTAATAGCTTTATCTTTAGAAACTAGTAAGTTATTATGGGCTTGAGGATTCCTAATTCCTATCATCGCACCAACAAACATTTCCATATATCCTTGTTGTATATTAGCACCTGTTTCTGTGGATGTATCTCCAAGTCTAATTATTGGATTCTGAATGGAGAATGCGGCTTGCATTAATTTTGCACCATCTTTCTCTACCGATGTCCTATCTCTGTATATTTTCTTAACTCGCGTGTTTATTTCTTTAAATGCAGCTTCTACTGCATCTGCATAATGTCCGTCATCAAAACGACCTTTAGCAATAGAAATTATTTGTGGATGTATATTATCCCAAATAGACGATGAATTGTTATTGCCATATCCATTTAAATATGTAATAGTTGCTATAACTTCGCCAAAAGAGTATGGGTTAATACCATTCTGTGGAGTTACTAGTTGTTGACCAAATTGATTCACCGAGATTAGATCCGATGTTTTTAAGTTAGGTAGTATCTTATCTCTCAACCTGTCTCTAAATAGATGATACTCCTCAGGGATTAATGGTATTAATTGATATAAAGCACTATAAAGGTCATTATAACTGATAGCGTTACTAGGAATCCGTCGTACATTAATCATATTACGAACACTATCAACAACTTGAATACATCTATTTAACTGTTCTCTATATTTGTTCATAATTCCAACTGTTTTCTGTAAACTGAATCCAATGTGTTACCTTCTTCATCTTTCCACACGAGCCAGCCATTATTACTGCTACCTATACAAAAGTCAGCGGCAGTACTTGGGCTTGAGAAAGTTTTATCGGAGTTCATTACCAATTTGTCGTCCTCAACCGTAGTATATTCTTGCAATAAATTTTCTCTTTTTTCTTTCCAATTAAACGATGGTACCATAGTCTTGGCTATCAAACTACCTTTCAAAACGGTAAAACCATTGGAATTATAAAAGCCCTTTGCCTCACAGCCACGACCTTTGGTATAGAAAAGATGTTCAGCCTTTGGTTGTGATACCTCGAAGATATTACAACCGATGAACGATGCTAAGAACTTCACATCTTCGAAGAACTCATCCATTGAGTCTTGCTGATATTCGGGCAAATTTGGAGCCTTGGGTGTCTGCTTATTGTCGGTCAATATAAACGTATTGGCTTTCTTTGCTTCGGCTATTGCCTTGTGTTCTAAATATTGCACATCTGCTTTGGTCATATCGGCATCTTTTGACACAAATATGAGAGCCTTCTGCCAAAATGCTTTCTTGCTGTCGTGGTCTTTCACTCGCTCACGGAAATTCTCCGTTTCCCCAATATATGCCTGAGGTTTTGTCGCCTCATCCTCACCTATCAAGATGTAAAATGCAGGCTTCTGCAACTTCTCTTGCGTATTTAGATATGAGAGGTTGGAGCGTGGTACAACAAACATCTGGCAAATCTTATTACTGATAAATGCGTATTGAGTTCCTTTGGGATCTCCATCAATTAAGTATGTGGTTACAGTCTTGCCCATAATTAATTATCTTCAATAATATGTTTAAAAACATCGTTGATTTGATTCACTTCTATATTCCTTGAATGTATGTCTTTTGCCAGCAAAAACAAATCTTTACTAATAGGTTGCAGTCTAACCCCATCCCATTCAATTGGATTATTTAGCTCAGAATTAGCAAAAGTCCTAATCTCATTTGTAACTATAATGTTATGAAAACTGAATTGTATGCCATAGCACCTAATATACATACATTGACCTTGAGCATCATAATATAACTCATCAGCATATCCATTTTCAAAGTGAGATATAAGAAATTTAACTAACCTTGATACGCGAGGTTTAATATATCCATAACTTAATTCTTTTTTGTATTCCTTATCTTTAATAGCAGCATTAAGCAAATTCAAAGAGCACAATTTTATAAATACATCATTCTTGCTTTGAACTTCTCTCTGAATATATTGCTTGCCCTCGTCAATCAATGCTTTCATATCTATTCTAGTATTACATGTCTATATATCTCCTCCTACTCCCTTAAACTTCTCAACGAAAGCTGCAATCAATTGAAACACCTTATGTTTCTTAGTCAAGTACATAGGATTCAATGGGCTCATCTTTGGCAAAATACTATTAAAGTCGGTTCCGTTCTCACTAACGAACTCGCGTTTTAATGAGATTGTAATATATCGCTTCGCTTCTTCTTCTTTTAAGTTTTCTGATGCTATTAACTCCGAGGCTTCTTGCTTCTGCTTACCCTGTGCAAATTCAAAGAATGACTCAATAATACTAGCCTTATCAGCAATAGTGTTTAGGTCAGTATTGTTAATAAAATCAACGATAAGACTTTCCTTTGCTCTATTGCCAACACTTGCACGAATTACACCTCGTATTTCTTCGATTAATGCCGTCTTATCTTTGGTCTTATTGTTTTTTTCAAAGATTAATTCCAGTATGTAATCCAAGTTTATTTCTTGAGACTTGAGTAGGTCTATTTCAAAAACAACATCATCCCAATCAATCTTAGATTTCTCGGCAGCAGAGCCTTTCTGCTCACGTCTTAACCAATCTCTAATATCGTTATAAGTAGATTTGTAATCCTGAACGGCCCGTTCAGACAACATTTCTACCTGTTGCATATCCTTAATATCTCCATCTGTTACAAAATATGTATTTTTAAATTCCTCAACAGCATTAGGATTGTCAAGGTCTATTGCTTGCAAAGCCTTAAGATGAGTATATTCATCATAGTTCTGCAATATATTTTCGATTCGTAAATATTCACCAAAGAGTTTAGAAAATTCTTTCTTGTCTTGCTCTGTTTCTATATCATCTACATTGGGAAATCGTTCATTCAACTCTTTTACAACTTCAATATATCCTCTACGAGCCTCCCCTGTAACAATATCCTTAAATCCCTCCAGATATTCTTTGTAACTTCTTTCAAGCACAACATTTCGGGTATTACTATCACCAAATAGAGTTATAGCATCAATGGTATGTTGCTCTAAATCCCTAAATGTAACAATATTACCAAAAGTTTTAGTTGCATCATAAATACGGTTTGTACGAGAGAAAGCCTGAATTAGTCCGTGATAACGCAAGTTTTTATCAACAAATAGAGTGTTTAGTGAAGGGGCATCAAATCCTGTAAGAAACATACCTACAACAATTACAAGGTCTATTCCCTTATTCTTTACTCGCTTAGCAAGATCTCTATAATAGTTTTGGAATTCTCTGCTGTCAACGCTAAAACTTGTCTTAAACATAGCATTATAATCGTTGATGGCGTTAGTCAAGAACTCCTTAGCACTAATATCCATTGCTGTTGGCTCAAAATTTTCATCCTGAATATCACCAATCGCCGACTGCTCTTCATTTGCGGCAAATGAAAAGATTGTTGCTATTTTTAATCGTTTCTCAGAACCTTCTTGCAGTTTGTTCAATTCCTCATAATAGCACTTGGCAGCATCCACACTGCTGACAGCAAACATAGCGTTAAAGCCCTTATTTGTGCCTATACTCCTATGCGTCTTTATCTTGAAATTATCCAATATATATTGAGAAATCTCCTTAATACGTGCAGGGTGAAGCAATGCCGATTTGTTCTCGGCTGCACTTAATTTTTTCTCATCTTTTTCCGATTCAATACTCTTAAAAAGAGGTCTTACATTATTATAATCTACTTTGAACTTTAGGACTTTTTCATCACGAATAGCATCTGTAATAACATAAGAGTGTAATTCTCGTCCGAACACACTTGCGGTAGTGTCAGAACCAAGTGCATTTTCAGGGAAGATAGGCGTTCCTGTAAATCCAAACTGGTAGTACTTCTTAAACTTCTTCTTTAATTGTTTCTGTGCCTCACCAAACTGCGAACGGTGTGCTTCATCAAATATAAAGACTATATGTTTCTGATAAATAGGCAAATCATTTTCGCCCTTCATCAGATTATTCAACTTCTGAATGGTGGTAACAATAATCTTATTGTCATCTTTATTTATGTTTCGTTTCAGTCCGGCAGTACTTTCTGAACCATTCACGCTATCGGGAGAGAATCGCTGATACTCTTTCATCGTTTGATAGTCAAGGTCTTTTCTATCAACGACAAAGAATACTTTATCTATGAAATCGAGTTGAGTAGCCAACCTTGCAGCCTTAAAACTCGTAAGAGTCTTACCTGAACCTGTTGTATGCCAAATATATCCACCACCTTCTGTGGTAGACCATTTCTTTGCCTGATATGAACTCTTGATTTTCCAAAGTATTCTCTCTGTTGCTGCAATTTGATATGGTCTCATAATCAGCAATGTATTATTAGAATCAAATACTGAATATGTCAGTATCACATTCAGCAAAGTATTCTTTTGAAAGAATGTTGCAGTAAAATCCTTCAAATCTTTAATCAATGAGTTGTTTGCTTTGGCCCAATTCATTGTAAAGTCAAAACTATTCTTGCTTCGCTCTACAGTATTTGCAAAATATCGGCTATCTGTGCCATTAGATATAACGAAGACCTGAATATATTTGTATAACGAGTTGTTGGCATTAAAACTCTCTTTTGAATATCGATGTACTTGATTGAAAGCTTCTCTAATCGCCACACCTCGCTTCTTCAACTCAACTTGAACCAAAGGTAGTCCATTAACCAAGATTGTCACATCATAACGATTAAGATGTGATCCTTCTTGTACAAACTGCCTTATAACTTGAACCTTGTTTCTTGATAGATTTTGTTTGTCTACCAAATAGATGTTTTTAATATGACCATCATCAAAGATAAAATCATAGACATAATCATCTTGGATTTTCCTTGTTTTCTCGACGAGATAATCGCTTGGTTTATCAAGATATTCTTCTACATATCTCGCCCATTCGCTATCAGTAAATTCAACATCGTTAAGTACTTGAAGCTGCGTTCTGACATTAGCGAGCAATGCTTCCGGAGTATTCAAATCAGGTAAATATTCATACCCTTGACTCCTTAAATCTTGAATAAACTCGTGCTCTAATGATGCCTCTGTTTGGTACCTTGCAAGAGGTTCACTCGCCATATAGCACTTGTCGTAGTCATCAAGTACTATAAAATTATTTGATTCTGCTATAGTGTTATATTGTGCCATTTTATTCTTCGGTATAATAATTATTATCAACAAGATGTCCCAATAGAAATTTCAATGTTTGCTTCTCAGGCTCTGTTGGTTCGGGTACTGCTTCGTTTGATAATGTAGAATGACTTGTAAATTGAATAATTCTGTTATAGTATGTCTTCTTATCATCAGGCAACAAGCCGGACCATTGCGGATAACCTAAAAAGTTCGCAGTTTTTTCATACAGATTTCGAAGAAGCATGAAATGATATTTTTGAATACTATTACTATCAATAGCTTCTTGAAGTACTTGTCTCAAATAAAGATGATATGAAAAACTTTTGTTAGAATCCCCAAGTTTCCCGTTTAACTCGTATGTGCCGTCATCTTTTTTATTCAATAGATAGCAGCACTCGTTTCCTTTCTTATTTTTCTTCTTTAGTTCTAACTCATTGTAGAGCACATTATAAAACAGTGGATTATGCGTTGTGATAATAAACTTAACATCCGACTGACTTGATTTTATCAAATCAGAAATATTAACAGCCAATTCGATTAGGTGATTCTCATCCAAAGAACTAACAGGGTCATCAATAAATACATATTCTAATTCATCAAATTGGTTAGTGTCACGATTTGCAGGTTCAGACTCATTCAATGTATCTATAACCAGTTTTATCAAACTGAAAAATACACACCAAACCAGGCAACTTTCTTCACCTTTAGAGATTTTAATATTGTCAATCTTATTGTTATCTCCTCGTTCTAACGAGAATACAATCTCATTAAAGTCTTCGTTGAACGATGGTGTTAGCTTATCATTTGTATAATGCTGAAAGTGCGTAATTACATTAGACTCTTGACCTTGATCTTTGAATATCCAATCTGTAAAACTATTTGGATGTATGATTAATTTTCTATTTCTATCCTCATCCAAATCATTATCCCAATAGAACAAATCTTCGGTAAAAGCATTATAGTATAGAACTTTTATCGGTTTTTCGTCCTCCTGTTCTTCTCCTTCGTTTCTAGGCGCAACCAACTTCTTAAACTCACGAGAAAGGCGAGTCTTTCCAGCACCATTGAAGGCATATATCAATTGAACCTTCTTATTGGCATATTTGAGAGTCTGGGCTATTTCAGTCAATGTTTTTCCCATATCAAGCACTTAATTTATACTTTGGAAATGATAGTAGTTTATTTCTATAATATTCATATTGCTCTTTTACAGCTTTGATTTCCGCAGGTAATCCTTGTGAAAGGTCGCTAACAAGTTCATCAAACTTGTTTAGTAGTGTGGCAATCCTTACTTGTTCTTCATAAGAAGGTATAGGAATAATAGTATTCCCTAAACCTTTTGCTGAGATAGAACAAATCTTACCTTCTGATACATATTTAACTATCTGCTTGTGGTAATATTTTGACCGCAAATAATGAGAAACATACTGGGGATATAAATCACTTTTGAATATGAAACAAGCATCATGAACTGCGGCAGGCTCATCTCCAAGCCAAGCCATACCGATTCCGATATCGTCTTTATTTTCTCCTGCGGCAACAATCACAACATCATTTTTTTGAGCATATCTCATTCGGGGAGCAAGTTCTTTTCTGAGCATTCCCTTACTCTTTGTTGCATACAATCCGTAATATGTATACATATCACCATAATGGATACAAGGGACGCCATCGTTAACAATGTCTGTCCTTACAAATCGTTTTCCTCTTATAAATGTACCTATCTCACTCATCTTTATCCAGATTACGCTTTGTGTACCCCCCCCTATTTTATTGAAGATCAATAACTTATTTCTGTAATATTCATATTGTTCTTGTCTCGCTTGCAGCTCCGCTTGCAGCTCCGCTTGCAGCTCCGCTGCATATTCCGCAAAGCGGTCAAGAATTTTTACTATCTCCTCTTGTACGGGTGGTGGTGGAAGAGGAACAAGAAATTTATCTATGCTAGATATATGAACATGAGGAACACCTCCACCTTTTTTCGTAGCATAAATCTTATCCTGCATATTAACTAAGCAGTAATAAAGGTATTTGGTTAAAACATCATCTGCTCCTTTAATTGAAAAGGCGTCACAAACAAAGATTGGTTCATTCCAATACTGTACATAACCAGCGCCCGCTCCACTTCCTGCGACTGTTATTGTTTCTCCATTTCGATTAGACAAATTGCAATAGAATGCAGGTGTTTTACCACCAGATATAACAGGATATATACCTTCTGTCGCATCTTTTTTAGTTAAGGATGTACCACGCTGCATTATTGATACATCTTTATCGCCCAATGGTTTGTATTCAACTCCGTTAGGACAATATTTATCTATCAGTTCCTTTAATTTACTCATAGTTCATCCTCCTCCAATTCTGCAATAATTTTATCTATTTCGCTTCTCAACTCATTCTCTCGTGCCACAATCTTACGAATACGTTCGTTGAGTTCTTTTATATTGGTTTCTTGTCGAGTTTCCTTTGCTTCTACATAGCTGCTTACCGAAAGATTGTAATCATTCTCTGCAATTAGTTTGTTGTCGACAGATTTTGCAATCGCTTCTATATCCCCTTTACCGTCGAAGACGTCTAAAATCTTTTTTATATGCTCTTCATCAAGAACATTATTGTTTGTTTCCTTCCTGAAGAAATCACTACTTGTAGCATCAATAAATTGTGTCTTTGTATCCGTCTTATGCTTTGATAAGACCAAGATATTTACAGCAATAGTAGTCCCGTAGAAGAGATTTGGAGCTAATGCAATAACTGTTTCTACAAAGTTGTTGTCAACCAAGTATTTTCTAATTTTTTGCTCTGCACCTCCACGATAGAAAATGCCAGGGAAACAAACTATCGCCGCCCTACCTTTACTTGACAGATAGCTCAATGCGTGCAACACAAAAGCGAAGTCCGCTTTTGACTTAGGTGCCAACACTCCAGCAGGGGCAAAACGGTCATCGTTGATTAGTGTAGGATCATCCGAACCAACCCAATTTACCGAATACGGCGGATTAGATACGATGGCATCAAATGGTTTATCATCGCCAAACTTCGGATCCATCAAGGTATTACCCAAAGCGATATTAAACTTGTCGTAGTTTATGTTATGCAGAAACATATTCATACGGGCAAGATTGTATGTGGTATGGTTAATCTCTTGACCAAAGAAACCCTCTTCGATAATATGTTCGTCAAATTGTTTCTTCGCCTGTAACAACAACGAACCTGACCCAGCCGCAGGATCATAAATTTTGTTGATTGTACTCTGATTATGTATAGCTAAACGAGCTATAAGATTTGACACACACTGAGGCGTGAAAAATTCACCACCAGACTTACCTGCATTTGCTGCATAGTTGTGAATTAGAAACTCGTAAGCGTCTCCAAACAAATCAATATGATTTTCTTCAAAGTTGCCAAAGTTTAGATCCTCAACACCTTTTATAACAGCAGCCAATCGGCTATTCTTGTCTTCAACGGTATTACCCAATCGCGTACTGGTCGTATCAAAATCCGCAAACAATCCCTTTATGTCACCTTCTGAATCATAGCCGACAGCAGAACCTTCGATGGCTGTAAATATGGCTTTAAGATCCGTATTCAGATTTGGATTCTTATTTGCGTTTTTGGCTATATTTACAAACAATTGACTTGGATATATGAAATATCCTTTAGTCTTAATGGCATCGTCTTTAATTTCAGGAGTGATTATACTATCTGGCAGATTTGCATAATCAATACTCTCGTCTCCTCCTTCAATGTAATTCGTAAAATTTTCGCTAATGAAACGGTAAAACAATGTACCTAAGACAAACTGCTTGAAGTCCCATCCATCGACAGCTCCACGCACTTCGTTAGCTATTTTCCATATTTGAGCTTGTAATTGTGCTCTTTGTGTATTGCTTGTCATTATTGTTATGCAATTTTATATATTCCCAATAGCAAATGTTATTTACTACTGTTTATCAAATCTTTCCTATCCATATTAAGAATCTCTGCAATCCTAGTTAGGACCTCTAAGCTAGGCTGTGATGTGTTTGAGCACCACCGAGATACTGTTGCTTCATTCTTTTGAAGTTGTTCGGCCAACCATTTTCCAGTTTTATTCTGTTCGGCTAACGCAACTTTTATTCGATTTATCCTATCAGTTTTCATATTTTGTATTAAATATCTACCTCAATAAATTGACTATATCTGCAAAGATAGTGATAATTCCTGAAAAATAGATATGAATTTGAGATAAATATTACTCATGCTTGTTTGGAAAATTAGTGCAGTGGGGCAAGGCGTATCATGGATGCCTGTAAAACGCAAGGCGTTGAAGCACCTACATGGTGTTCTGATGGAGGTTTTGTTACTATCACGTTCAAGCGGTCCCATAAAGCAGAGTCTGACACTCGGCAGGGAGAAGTACCGCTCAACCACCGACCAACCACCAACCAAGTTCCGTTCAAGTTCAAAAATTAATCCTTTCAATGGGTGAGGATTACATGATTATGAGTGAAATCATGTCAAATATGGGATTTAAACACCGTACATCATTCCGAGAAAACTATTTCCTTCTTGCGTTGAAGGATGGTGCCATTGAGCCATTGTATCCAGAACAGCCTAATCATCCAAAGCAAAAATATTGCCTTACGGAATCTTCTAAAAAATGGCTAAAGAACAATGTCTAATATTGTTAGTATAATATAATTGCATCGGAATGGCTGTCCTATTCCGATGCAATTTTTAGAATCTATCTGCATAGGCTTCACTTCTGAGGATTACTTGCTACCATGTCTGCCTGCATTTGATTTGACACTTTCCTGCATGATGCTGTCGGAAACGGCTTTCAAGTACGCATCATATCCATCTGCTTGTTTCCGCACCCACTCGATGGCTTTCTCATCCCGATGTATGTCAAATACCTTGTTCAACCAAAGAACATCATTGGCATTGCATCCGCCCCAAGAGCGGATGGCACGGAACTTCAGCGCATCATCGGCATACTGCCGCTTGGACTGCCATTGCACGATATTGCCCCACAGGGAGAACGTACATACCATACTCAGCCCCACAACAAAGGAAAAGACCTTGCTTGATTTGATGTCGAAACTATGCCTATGGATATGCTCCTGCGGTTACAGCTCTTGTTGCTCCCCTTGTTCTTCCTGCAATCTCTTGATAGCATCAAGTTGTTGCAAGGTCTGGGAGGAGATCTGTGCGTAAGCCTTCCATTGTTTCTCCAATAAGCCCTTAATCTCTTCGGATTGGACTTTTGCCGTTTCCGTTACCGTCTCCTTAATCGGGGATAAATCCGACTTGTCGTTTCCAATTTGTTGTTGGCTTGCCACATTGGGCAACTTGTCCATTTTACCTTTGATGCCATTCAAGGCTGTTTTGATTTCCTCAAAGAGGATAAAAATATTGTTGTTATCTGCCATGATTACCAGTTGATTTTACGTTGTTTCTTCTTTTTCTTGTTTCTCAGATACGGGTCGTAAGGCTGTTGTTCTTCCGGTACAATGCTCGGTGTGAACAAGCCTAAAGAACCGCTGATAAGGTCGCCACTGCTGTTTGAAGCCGGGCTTATTTCTGCTTGCATAAGTTGTGGACGTGCTTGTTCCTGCCGTTCCTCGTAGCTGTTACGCCTTAATGCGGCGTTTATCTTGGAATAGCTGAACTGCCTGTCCACTTTGGAACCGTTGAAACGGTAACCGTTCATCGAGAACACGATGCCTTGTATATCGTCCGTCTGCCCTTTGTACTTGAACTGCACTTCCACGCCCTGCCGTTTCACCCGTTCAAGCAGGGTGTTCCAATCCCTGCACCTGCCGACTTCCGCTTTGAGAATATTGTATAGTTCATACCTCGTCTTGTCCGGTTCACGCAACTGGTCAATCTTCACCTGCTCCTTGCCATTGGCGAAGTGCAGCCCGTATTTCTTGGTTAGTTCCTTACAGATGCGCTCGCTACGAAAACGGTCGTTCCGGTCGGAAATGGTCTTGCCGTTATTGTCAATACGGTTGAACGCGATATGCACATGCGGATGCTCCTTGTCGAAGTGCCGTCCGATGATGTACTGCGTATCCTTGATGCCCATCCGCTCCATGTACTCACGGGTTATCTGTGCCATGACCGTATTGTTCAGTCGTGGCGCATCTTCCTTGGAGAAACTCAATGCAATATGCCCGACAGCCTTTGTCACCCTCGGATTCATCTGTGCCTGACCTATAAATCCTTGTGCTATCGTGTCGTTATTTTCCAGAAATAAGCCGTCTGCATCTATGATTTGAGTGCCTTTCTCATCATTCAAGATATAGTAAACCACAGCCTTGAAGTCCGAACCTTTCATAATCTTCGCAATCATAAGCGTATCCGGTTTACGAGGTAGTCTATCTCTATCATCAATGTGCGGCAGGATACAAACACAGAGACATACCCCTCCGCATTTGCCTTTCTTGCCAACTGGTTCAGGTTGTTCGCCATTCCGCATAGCTTGCGGATAAGATCGCCATGTTCTTTCGAGAGCCGTTCCTTTACTCCGCCCTCCGTGATGCAGCCTCGGACAAATTCACTGGCAGAAACTCCTGCCGACTTCGCCTTTGATTTCAACAGGTAATAGTCCTCCGTTGCCATCTTCACCGTGATACGGTACTTCAGTTTCTCGGCAATACCCTTGATGGGACGACCACCTTTGTTGGTACGTTCCCGTCCGTTGTTCTTTCTCTTTTCGTTGTTCATAATATTCTAAAATCTAATCTATTCAGTATCTACAATAATTATATGAAGTATAGACCAACGGGATGTGCTTTTCCTGCGAGGTTTGGAGCGGGGCAAGTGGATTTCGGGCTGACCGAAACATAAACTTGCTCCCTCCGAACTCCGTAAAAGTGATTTAGGGCAACTCTGAAAGAAGCCCCGAAAATATTCCGTTGGTCTTGTCTTAATTCCTACAATTTACGCCATTGGTCAATATCGTTCCCATAGATGGCAAGATGCTGACGGGCGAGGTTCTCGACCAGCCCCGACACGCTCATGTCCCTGCCTCCGAGACGGCGGACAATATCATCCAACCTGTCACGCACTTCGCGGCTGACGAACACGGGCTTGCGGTCGGCAATCTTGGGTACTTGCAGGTAGGTGTTACGATACTCCTCCAAAGACAGTCTGCGCTGCTTGCTGCTGACACGTCTGACGATAGTACGTTCTATTGTGGCATCGTCTTCAACCGAAGCCATCTCCGCATTTTCATTGGCTACATTTTCACATACATCCTGCTCGTCTGCTTGGGTTACTTCAAATGCCATTGCCTGTACTTCGGATGTGTCCGGCTCACTCAACGAAGGAAAAAGTGAAGCCTCTTCCGTAGTCGCTTCCTGTTCCGGCTCACGTCTGTTCATGGAAGGCAGATAGTCTTCCAACTTGAAGTTCTTGAACGCTTCGTCATTCTCGTAGTTTTTGATTTTCTTGCTCATTGTTGTTTCTTGTTAAAATGAATACTTGTTGGTCTGTATGCGCATACTTTACCGTTTATCGGAAGCAAAGTAACTGCCTATATTGCAACTAGTCAAGTATTTGGGTTCTGTTAGGCAATTTTGTGTGGCTTTGCTTTACGGTAATAGGAACAGCGGTGCAGACTTCACCGATTTGCCGGGTATAAATGAACGAAAGGGCTAAGGCTCAAACACAGGCAATTTTGAATTAAGGTCTTATTTTGAATATGGCATCCTTTCTCAATCTCGAAATTAAGGCGACAGTGATAGGCATATTCCGGACAACCTCTGCCATACCGGTGCCACAAGCTGCCACTTCAGAAAAATCCATTGTCGGATAACGGATTATATATTTCTTTGCGGCAAAAGAAAAATAACATCAAAAGAAAAAGTATATGGAAATCGTATCTATCGAAAGAAAGACCTTTGAGGCGATGGTTACCAAGTTCGACCGTTTTGTTTGCCGCATGGATGCCATCTGCCGTCGGCATGGAGAAAAGACAATGAGCGAGTGGATGGACAATCAGGACGTGTGCCGGATGCTCAACATCAGTCCGCGAACATTGCAGACCCTATGGGACAACGGAACGCTTGCTTATTCGCAAATCAACCACAAGACCTACTACCGTTCCGAAGATGTGAAGCGTATCGTCTCCATCGTGGAAGACAGGCGGAAAGAAGCGAGATTCAAGGGAAGGACGATATGAACTTGACGCAATGAACAAAGTAGAATAACAATACCCACTAAATCCAGAGTAATATGAACGAACTGATTAACAAAGACAACGAGTGGATAATCCACTTCATGGGCAGTCTTAACCGTCTGCTTGACAGCTTCGAGCGCCTGACCGCCAACTATCGCCCGACACTGGGCGGCGAGCGTTTCTTCACCGACAAGGAGGTGTCGGCACGGCTGAAAGTGAGCCGCCGGACGCTTCAGGACTACCGTAACGAGGGACGGATTGCTTATATCCAGTTGGGCGGCAAAATCCTCTACCGTGAATCGGACATCGAAAGGATGCTCGCAGACAGCTACCGCTCCGCATACCGTCACCGTCTGACTGGCACATGATTTTCTTGAAGGAGCGCAGTTTGCCGTCTGCCCTGTGATTGCGTCAGCAATGGACTCTCGGCAAAAGAAAGAGGAACGGCTTACGGATGAAGCATCAATATTCCGCTTCGTCTGTAAGCCGTTCCCTTCTTTTTGTTTCTTCTGATTTCCCGTCAGTCGCTTGTTTCCGTTGCCGGATGCCATTCTTGTGTGTGGCCGGCAGGGGCAAGGTTTTCAGGCTGAATACGCTCCATAGGAGGAAGATTCTGTCTGAAACGGCTCTGCCGCCTGACCTTGCCGCTGCCGTTAGAGCCACATACTACCTTTGCATCTGAGCATCGGAAACAGGTGGTTGACGGAATGAGCCTCAACTATACCATCGGTTATTTCCCCTGCCACAAGAAACAAACAATATTATCGGAGTTCCTTTCTTTATACTACCGATTTCATTTATCACAAACCGTCTGAACAAGATACTCTCTTTACTGCGTATCCTGAATGCAACGGCTATAATCACTTCAATGTTATAAACATCATAACTAATGCCATCCGGTTGCTTGATATACTTCATCGTATCATATTCGCTCAACTCCTTATTCTTATATATAGCGTGAATCGCCTTACGGATGTCGCAAGAGAATACTCCGAACAAGTCGGCTATCTCGAATTGCGTCATCCATACGGGTACATCCGGAATTGTAATTATACCTGTTTCACTGATTGTTATTATTACCTTGCTCATAACTATTGCATTACTTTTGACATCACGGACTTGACATTATTCATATCTCGCAGAATGGAGGAATCAAGTACACGGGCATAGTGCTGTGTCATTTTGATATTGGAATGACCGAGCATCTTCGCTACGTTCTCAATACTCACACCATTGGCAAGGCAGACAGAGGTCGCATACGAGTGTCTTGCGACATGTGTGGTCAAAGTCTTGTTTATCAGACACAGGTCTGCTATTTCTTTCAGGTAACTGTTCATCTTCTGATTGCAGGGGACTGGGAGCATCACATTTTTCTTTTGGCAGATCGGATGGCTTTTGTATTTCTTCAAAATCTGCATCGGAATGTCAAGCAAGGGAATGTTACACATGTTCTTCGTCTTTTGACGAGGCTTGCGAATCCATAGGTTGCCATTGGAATCCTCCACGATATGTTCCGGTGCCAGTTGTTGTACATCTATGAAGGCTAGCCCAGTGAACGCCGCAAAGATGAAAACATCACGGACAATAGTGATACGTTCCAATGGAAACTCCTTATGATAGATAGTGAGCAGCTCATCCATTGTCAGGAACTTGCGTATTACCTCTTTCTCATGAAACTTGATACCGATGAAAGGATCTTTGGATGTCCATTCATTGGCAAGTGCTAGGTTGGTTATCTTCTTCAAGCACTTCATGTAACGGATAACCGTATTCTGCTGACAAGACTTTTCCGTCTTGAGGTAGAACTCAAAAGCACGTACCAATTCACCGTTGACCTCTGACAACGGTAAATCCTCCTTGTCATATTTCTGTCTGATAAGTTCCGCCAGATAACGCTTGCAACTTTCATAACGGCGGACAGTTATCAAGGCATAATCTTTTCCTACAAGTTCACGACATTGGTCGTTATGCTCCTGCATGGTTCCGATGAGAGTTCGGACTTCTTTCACTTCTTCGTTAATCCCGAAAAACTTCTCTTGCAAGATTCGGGACGTGACAGGGTAGTTCCGCTCCTCCAGTTCATCGAACAGTTTGCGCAACTTGATTCTGGCCTGTTCGATGAAGAGGTTGAGTTCACAAGCCTTGCGGCTCTTGCCCTTAGCGCATTCCTTCGCCTGATTCCACAGGGCTGGCTCAATGCTCATGCGGATATTGTTTTCCACTCGTGCACCGTTTACTGTGATGCGCATACATACGGAGGCTTCTCCGTTTTTCAGCAGTTTGGCTTTCTTGATGAAGAAAAGCACATTGAATGAGTCTCTTTTCATGTTCCTACATTTTTTTCATTGGACAAAAGTAGGAAACCATGCACGCTTTCTTGATACGCAAAATGTTGCAAATCAGAGAGAAGTAATCTTATTCGGTGGAGATTTACGCTCCACCTCTTTTGCTCCACCTTTTGGAACACCAGCAACTGTAATATTCTGCCGTTTTTTGCGTTCCGCCGGAAAACAAAAAATCCCGATTTCGTTTGGAAATCAGGATTTTACTGTCTTTTGCTTTTCTTTGAAGTGGTGCCACCAGGAATCGAACCGGGGACACAAGGATTTTCAGTCCTTTGCT
>ENA-OPNB01001273-OPNB01001273.1-human-gut-metagenome-genome-assembly--contig:-NODE-1273-length-19150-cov-2.926159_pt1 | contig 19150 bp, 19 predicted proteins | sample MGYA00241528_ERZ501754 | MGnify/ENA primary metagenome ERZ501754 (study PRJEB25962, sample SAMEA2042646) | human gut metagenome | biome: human gut; feature: human-associated habitat; material: faeces... | reverse complement strand
TTCCCTTTTCAGCTAATTTTACTTATGATGTGTTCATGCTATCCAAAACATGATTTTTAGTCAAGTACTACGTACGTAGATAATCGGCCGGAAGACAATAACAAGTTAATTTACCCCTTTTCATCCGGCGGAGTAGTTGGTTTGTCAAGACTTCACAACTTCATTTACCCCTACCCCCGGATTGTCAAGCTCACGTTTTATATCATCAACAGACACGTGAATAATCGGAGAGTTATCATCTTTTTTGAGATACACATCTACAATTCCGGACTGAACAATAAATCTTTTGCACAAAATACAGATAAAATTATGTCCGTAAATATACATTGAAGCACCCATACACCTATCCTGACCGGCCTGAATAATAGCATTCTGCTCAGCATGTATAGAACGGCAGGTTTCATAACAGGTTCCAGACGGGATATTATTTTTAATACGGTAGCATTCGCCGCGTTCATAGCAAGATTCCACGCCGGAAGGAGTGCCATTATAGCCGGTAGCTTTTATCTTTTTATCTACCCCGACAATAACCGCTCCAACCTGTGCCCTAAGACAATTTGAACGGGATGAGCAAGTCTTCGCCAAATCCAAAAAATAATCTGTCCAAGATTTTATACCCATTTTCTTTTTACCTCCGATTATATTATACATCAAACTTGTAATTCGACGATTAAGGTCCTTTTATCATCTCAAATTATTTTGTAGTTTTGCAGTTTACATGATATAATTTCGGTATGGAAACGAGCGCTGAAATAAAGAAACCGGAGAAAAAGGCTAAGAAGGGGATGACGGCTCAGACCAGATTAATACTGGCAGGTCTGGGAGTCAGCACTGCTTTTATCCTTTTAGCAGCCGGATTTGCAACATACAGCATTACCCAGAATATGAACAGCGCTTATAAAAATTTTGCGCAAGTTTTATCCAAAACCCTTGCAATTGAAGGAGTTGAAGTCACAAAAGAAGTTCCTGAACTCGCAAAATACGATGCCCTAAGAGCTAATTCCGTATCAGTGCTTAACAGTAACGATGATATAGCTTTTATTATATTTAAAGACAACAAGTCAAAAATAATCTATTCCAGCAAAGATGATTATCCTGATCAGGCAGAAAAAGCCAGAATTACAGTCAGCTCTCCGATGGTTGTTAAAAGTCTCGGGGATTCTGTTAATGTAGGGTCTGTTACTGTCGGGCTCAGCGGAAGTATTATTGACAGAGTTTCTGCAACATCTAAAACATCTCTTGCAGTTGTTTTTGTTCTAGCATGGCTTGTTATTGTCGGAATCATTTATATGAACTCCTCAATAATCACAAGAGAACTCCGAAAACTTCATCAGGGTGTTAAAAAAATTTCTACCGGCGAATTTGGCTATATGATTGATGACAAAGATGTCGACAGTGAAGTTAAAGAACTATACAGCGCATTCAACGACATGTCGGAACGCCTGAGCAGATACAACGAACAAACAATTGAAAGTCTGACATTTGAACGCAACAAACTTGAATCAGTATTGATGAGTATTGTTAACGGTGTAGTTGTATGCGATAACCACGATAAAGTTATTATGGTTAACAACTATGCAAAAAGACTTTTGGAAGTCGAAGAAGAAGATATTTTGCATACACAAATTCAGCAGTTCTGCGACTCAAGCGGAGAATTCTGTTTTGCAGATAAAATTACACAGTTCAAAGATACCCCGCTTGATGATGACGGTGCTCCGATACCTTTCAATATTGAAATTGACAGAAGAATTCTGAAATGCCTGATTTCTCCGATGTTTACACGCTCAAACTCATATGTCGGATATATTATTGTACTCATTGATGTTACAAAAGATGTTGAGATGGACCAGCTCAGATCTAACTTTATTTCAAACGTTTCTCATGAACTCAGAACCCCTGTTACGGTCTTAAGAAGCTATATTGATACACTTTACAGCTATGGCAATGACTTTGATTTCAATACCCAGAGAGAATTTATAGGCGTTATGAATCAGGAAATTATAAGACTTAACAGAATGGTTAATGATATTCTTGATTTTTCACGCTATGAAGCACAGAATGTTAAACTTGAAAAAACTAAGACAGATATAATAGAGATTGTGGAAGATGCCGTAAATCAGGTTCAGGTACTCGCAAAAGAGCACGATTTAACAATTTCTATTATGAAAGAACCGGATTTACCTCAGATATTTGTAAATATAGACAGCATTTCACGTGCGTTTATGAACATTTTATCGAACGCAATAAAATATTCTCCTGACGGCAAGAGGATAAAGGTTCGCGTAGAACGCTCACGTGATGGTGAATATGTTGAAGTAAGCGTTGAAGATCAGGGGCCTGGTATTCCTGATAAAGACCAGAAGAAAGTCTTTGACAGATTTTACAGATGCGAAAATGCAACCCACACTGTCAAAGGTACAGGTCTTGGCCTGCATCTTGTAAAAGTTACAGTTGAAAAACACCACCACGGTCAGGTTTTTGTAAACTCCAAAGAAGGAGAAGGTTCAACATTTGGTTTCAGACTGCCGATTAACCTCCCGCAGGAAGAAATTGAAGAATATATCCCTAAAAATCAGCTTCCAGCTGAAAGTGAAGCTTAATTAACTTCTGTCACAAGCTTGTCAATTGATACACCTAGAGCTCTGGCTATATTGTATACAAAATAAATACTTGGAGTAACTCTTCCATTCTCAATTTTGGTTATATGCTTAGTTGAAATTCCGGACTTTTCTGCCAGCTCCTCCTGAGTAAGCCTCTTTCTTGTCCGTTCAACTTTTATGTTTATAGCCAATATATCTCTAAATTTTTGTTCCATATTGGAATTATAGTAATTAAATTTACAAAATTTAACACCCAATCAGCCTCTTTATTCTACAATAAGATTAAAAAGGAGCTTATATGATACCAAGAACAGAAAAAGAATTTGAAATTTTAAACAAGATAGGTGCAAACATAAAAGCAGAAAGATTAAAGCAAAAGCTTACCCAGAGCGAGCTTGCTGAACGTACAGGTATTTCTCTGCGCCATATACAAAATATTGAAAATGGAAAAGCAGCTGCTACAATGGGATCTCTTTATTTAATTAACTTAACTCTTAAAATAAGTTTTGAAGAATTATTTAAAGGTCTTTCATAGTTTTACAGCAGAAGCTGGCGGGGAAACTGGAATACTGCGATTGAGGATGACATGGAATGTAAAAATAAATTTGGAATAACACTATTGTCATCCGACCATAGGTGATAAGTCTTTTTGGTGACTTTTTCTGTAGAAAAAGTCACCCTTTGACAGCACCGTCGTTTTCTCCTGATATAAAATACCTTTGCATCATCAGAAAAAACACTATTATCGGAATTGTAGAGATTATTGAACCTGCTGCAATAAATCTCCAGTTAGAAGAGAACATTCCCTGCAGGTTATTAATCCCCACCGGAAGTGTGTACATAGCATCTTTTGTCAGCATAATACTCGGCCAGAGAAATTCCCCCCACGAACCGATAAACGTAAATACCGCAAGCACCGCAAGAGTAGGTTTAACCATCGGGATTACAACTCTTGTAAACATCTGAAAGACATTGCAGCCGTCAACGATTGCAGCTTCCTCAACTTCTTTCGGAACTTTAATAAATGCCTGACGCATAAGAAATATTCCGAATGCGCTTACAGCAAAAGGCATTACAAGACCGATATATCCCATAACATTATTCACACTGTCTATAAGATGTAATTTCAACGTAATTATATAAACAGGAAGCATTATTGCTTGAAAAGGTATCATAATTGTTGCAAGAATTGCAAAGAAAAAAAACTTTTTCCCCTTGAAACTCATCCTTGCAAGAGGATATGCAGCAAGCGATGATAGAACCAGATTTAGTATAACTGTAAGCGCTGCAACAATTACACTATTCCAGAAATATCCCATAAAATTAACCCTGTGCCATACATCAACATAGTTAGCCCAAGTAAAATCAGATGGGATTAAATGCGGAGGGTAAGCAAAGATATCTTCACCAAGACCTTTAAGTGAGGTCGAGGTTAGCCATATAAAAGGAAATATCGACAGCAGCGACGTTATTATTAATATTGTATGTATAAGTGCTTTACCTGTCAGTTTTTTCAGCATCCTTATCCCTCTTAAACATATTTTTAACCTTGTATCTTAATGTTTTCTTTTCAGCATCAACTTCCTGCACAAGTTCTTCGATTGTAGAGGCTTCGCTTCCTTCAACAGGTTCCGGAATTGAGTTTACGTATTCAACTGCATTCTGGTATTCTGTTTCGGTTGCAAGCCACTTGAACGATTTGACAAGTGTAAGCGGTTTTGCAGCATCTCCTCTCACTACAAGCTGGAATTTTGTTGCAGCGTTATCAACATATTTGTTTGAAAAACTCGGTATTGCACTCATATCATCTTCCGGAATCATTTCGCAGAAAATAGAGAATGCTTTTGCTGTAACAATATTTAAGCTCGCAGCACTGTTAATAAGATTTGCCGGATTAATTGCGCCGATTGGGCCAAGGAGGTTAGAAACCAGAGAGGCCATTCTTGCACGGACTTTCATATCAGCATAATTTCTCAGCAAATCAAATTCGCCTGCAATATGTAAACTCAAAATATTACCCAGAGATGTTATAGGATTAAGATTACAAATACCGTCATTAAAACTCAAAGTGCCCTTTAGCTCCGCAAAGTGAGTTGTATCGATTGTTGTAAGTCCGCTTATTACTCCGCCCAGTGCGGTTTGGAAAAGCTGGGATTCTCTTATATTTTCTGCAATAATCAGGTTTTCAAGCTTGCCAAAAGGCCCGAATTGTCCGTTTCTGACATCAAAGCCTACGGTGCCTTTAAGACTTCTCATCTGCTCTTCGTACGTTGCGCCTTTAAGAGAAATATCTGTATCAAAAGAAGCTGTACCTGAAAGTGTATCTTTCATGCCGGCAGCATCAAGCAGCGCTTTTTCAACGTTTACACCGTTTCCGCGAAGTCTTATATTTAATAATGAAGAAATCAGGTTCATAGAAATATTTCCTCTAACTCTTCCATCAAAAGCACGGGTTCTAAGATTTCTTATATTAAATATATTATTAGCAAGTGAAATACCTGCCTGAGTGTTTCTGATATCAATATTTCCAGTAACAATTCTTGCAAAGTTAATTGAACCATTGTAAATAATTACAGGAATATCAGCAGGCTGCGGGCTTGCAGAAGTTTTAGCAGGAGTTTTTGGTGCATATTTTAAAGCCCTCTCACTGACATTCATAACTTTATCAACATTCAGATATTTTGAAGATACATCAAGCTTTGATATTTCAAAATCTGTCGACGGCAGAGTGCTAAAGGTTCCGTTAATCTGCATATCTGAGCCATTCAGCATCAAATCTCTTACAGCAAAATCTGCACTGTGTCCTTTAAAATCCAAATCAGCCTGTTTCAAGGTAAGAAGCAGTTCAGGTATTGAAAGATTTGTAACTTCATATCCGCCTCTTAATCTAGGTGATTTCAATTCTCCGAATACAAATGCACGTCCTTTAAGTCCGAATTCTGACTGCGGAAAGGCATAAATATTACCACTCATAGCCTTAGGCATAGTTATCTTTATAAGATTAATTCTGTCACCTGCAATTGTTCCGTCAATACCGAAAATCTCATCCAATTTTACAATTTCGTTGCCATCTTCATCCACGTTAACCGTTCGTTTAAACAGACCTGTTTTTTTAATCTTTATTCTTCCGGGTTTGAAATCGACAACTGACTGAATAGTTGTTGTCAGACCTGCTGTATTTTTAAAATCTACAGGCGTAAGGAAATTTTCCTTGTCGCACATTGCCTGCGCAAAAAGTGTTTGTTTCTGTCTATCTCCGTCAAATGTAAGTTTTACAGGAATAGAGCCTTGAGAGTGAATAAAAGGTTTGAACTCTCTCCCTATCAGTTTAATTAAATCGTCTGTATTTATTGAACCGTTAGTATTAAAATTAATAGATTTTAATTTGTTATAATCAACTATTCCTCCGGAATATTTCAAACTCGATTTATCATTAAACAGAATAGAGTTTTCTTTTATTGTAATGTTATTATCTGCAACTTCTATGTTAAGTTTTGGGACAGCGATTTTTGAAGCTGTAGAAGGCAGATAAACTCTAAAGTTATCATTATTAATTTTACCTGAGAGTTCTTTTGCTTTTATTAAAAAATCACCGGTTAATTTTTCGTTATAAACACTCATGCTTTTATCAGAAACACTAAGATTATCGAGGCCGAATTTCAGGCCGGCTGCTGCATCTTTAAGTTTTCCTGTAATATTAAGTTTAAGTGTTGCATTTCCTGATTTGAAATTGTAATTCTTTCTCATATCTTCCGGTGCAAATGCGTTAAACAGGGTTGCAAGAGGAAGTTTATCAGCACTTATGTTAATATCTGCAACAGATTTTTCATCTATCTTCCCGTCTATATAAAGCGGAGATCCGCCGATTAAGATACTTGAATTTCTAACATCCAGAATATTATTATCAAGTTTAATATTTATATTACCTTTAGATAAAACTCTGCCAAGATTTCGAACATTCACGCCGCCATTGCTTACAAGAATTGAACCGAAAGAATTAAGTTTCTTAAAATTCGTTTTTATACGGCAGTCTGCATTTAAGTATCCCTCTGCCCTGAAACCCGCAAGTTCATTTTTAATGTGCAGAGAATCAAGAAATGCTTTTGATAGAATTAGAAGGTCATTAAATTTTATTGTGCCTGTCCTTATAGACATATCAACTTTCGGATGTTTTCCGTAATTTAAATTACCGGCCAAATTAATATACTGATCTTTTACCGGATAAATATTTGTTTCGAGGTTAACACTGCTGCCAAAAGTGTCTGCATGAAGATAACTTTCCGGAAGCTCTAAGTCCGCAACTTTTAATGTTATACCGTCAATATTAAAATGCCCGAATGAAGATAATTGATTACCGTGATTTCTTATCCTTAATTTTGTATCAAGATTAGCTTTCAAATCATAGTTTCTATACATTGTAACAGGGTTTACAAAAGGAATATCGACTCTCTCTGCCGGATCGTCCTCTTTATCGAGTTTTGTTCCAAATTCAGGCAAAAATGTATTAAGATTAACATTTGCAGTAATGTTTTTATTCTCGTCGCTGTATAGTTCTGCATAAGTTTTAACTTTTGCAGTCTTGCCGTTAAAATATCCCAGTACAAGTTCTTCACCTTTAAGGTCAAGATAATGTTTTGACTTCAAATCATTAACCAGAACCCTGTAGTTATGAAGCTTTACAGCAGGGACTTTTATTCTTATCCATTCCGGATTAAATTTTAGGCCTTCTGCTTCTGCCTGAACAGTTTGTTTTCCTTCTTCAAGACGCTGCTCTTTTCCTTCGTTAAGCATATCTTCTACGAGCTGAACAATTTTAAAATTTTCGTTATTTTTAATCTCAAGATTAATAAAAGGTTTTTCTACATCAAGACAGGAAACTTTTACTGTCAATAAAAACAGGCTGGGCAATGCAATCCTTGTTTTAATGCTGTCTGCTGAAAATAAAATTGAATCATCCGGCAGCTTAATTGTAATATTATCCGCTTTTACACCGGCTCCCAGCAATGGAGTTGTTATAATTTTCGGATTTTGAAAATCTATATTTAACTTTGTTTGTTCACTAATTAAATTTTGAACCTCGGTTTTATATTTATTTAAATCAATAACATTTGGAAGAACAAAAAGAAACCCTGCATACATAAGGGCTGCTGAACCTAAAACTGCACTTGCAGTTACCTTTACCCATTTTTTCATATATATCCCCTTTTATAGAAAGTTTATCACAAAATGTTACAAAAGCCCTATTATGTAAAGATTTTGTAATGACTTGACATGTTTTTGCTACAATTAGAGAATGCGAGAGATTATTCATTAGTCGAATGTAGTTAAATTAAGGAAATGCTTATGAAGAGATTTATGATGATGTTATTTACAATGCTGATGTCGCTTGCACCGGCTCAGGCAATGGGTGTTGATGCCTTTATGGACAAATATATCGCCCCGGTGTCCGACGCAGTAGCAGACCTAATCTTCATCCCTATTAAAATTTGCGGCTGCGATGTTCCGTTAATTATTTTCTGGATACTTATTGCAGGATTTTTCTTTACTTTTTATTTTAAAGGAATTTCTATCTGGGGATTTAAACACGCAATTGATGTAATAGCAAAACCATCCGAGAAACATCATGACGGATTTGGTGAAGTTTCATCATTTCAAGCTTTAGCTACAGCATTATCAGGAACAATCGGAATAGGAAGTATAGCAGGTGTTGCCATTTCTATTTCTATAGGCGGACCAGGTGCTGCATTCTGGATTTTTGCAGGTGCACTGCTCGGTATGTCTATTAAATTTGTTGAAGCTACTCTCGCAGTAAAATATAGAAGATTTAACCTTGACGGCTCTGTGTCAGGCGGTCCTATGCACTACATTGCACACGGACTGACCAGAAAGAAAATGCGCTGGCTCGGTCAGCCTCTGTCAGTACTTTATGCAATACTTTGTATTGGAGGCGGTATTACAGGCGGTAATATGATTCAGATTAACCAGACTGCTCACCAGCTTGTATTTATTACAGGAGGAAGCCACAGCTTTTTAGATGGTCATACCTGGCTTGTAGGGCTTGTTGTAGCAATACTTATCGGTATGGTTATTGTGGGAGGTATCAAGAGCATAGCTAAAGTTACAACTATTCTTACACCTACAATGTGTATTCTTTATATTGTTTCAGGACTTATAGTTATTTTTGCTAACTTTATGAACATTCCTCACGCAATAATGCTTATTTTAAAAGAAGCATTCCATCCTACTGCCGTAGCCGGAGGTATTTTCGGAACAATTATTATCGGCTTAAGACGTTCTGTACAATCAAATGAAGCCGGTACAGGTGCTGCTGCCATTGTTTATGCTACAGCACAGACAAAAGAACCTGTATCACAAGGTTTTGTTGCATTGATTGAAACATTTTTAACAGGTGTATTATGCTTGTTCACCTCATTCGCAATAGTTTTCTCAGGCGCATGCACACACGCTGCAAAAGAGATTTCTGGTATTGAACTTGCATCTAATGCTTTCCAATCAGTTATTCCATTCTTCCCGATTATTTTATCTATAATTGCAGTTATGTTCGCCCTCTCTACTCTTATTTCGTGGGCTTATTACGGGCAGAAAGCATGGACTTTCCTTATCGGAGAAGGCAAGAAAAGAGTATTGTTCTTTAACCTTGCTTACTGCTTATTTATTATTATCGGTTCTGCTATGAATGTTAAATCAGTTATTGATATTACTGATGCAATGATGATTGCTCTCTGTGTGCCAAACATTATTGTACTCTACATTCTGGCACCAGAAATTAAACGGGATCTTAAAACATATCTTGTTAAACATAATATGAATTTTATGAAATTCTAATTAACAAAAAAATATTTTTTATCACGACATTTCTGTTGTTAAAACAACAGAAATGTCGTTTTACATGGGTTATAATAAAAATGTAAAGAATGAAATACATAAAAGGAGATAAAACAAAATGACAACACAGCAAGAAGAAAACTTAATCAACTTATTAGACGGATATGTTGAAAAAGGCGGCCACCACTTAAATGTAAACGTATTTAACAGAGATACTTTGTTAGATGCTCAAAAACATCCTGAAAAATATCCGCAATTAACAGTAAGAGTTTCCGGTTACGCAGTAAACTTTATAAAGCTTACTAAAGAACAACAGGATGATGTCATTTCAAGAACATTCCACGGCTCACTAGCTGGATAAATTAGAACAAATATGAGGAGTACACCTTAAGGACGGTATCTGTCCAAATCTCTATGTGTATAGCACACTCTTGAACCATTACTTAAATAATAACATGTCTTGGGCTTATATAATAAGCCCTTTTATATTTTTATTACATTATTTTGAATATTTCCAGAGCTAAACTCGTTAATATTGCTCATTGTTGTACGTAAAATTCTATGAATAGCTTCACGCGAATTAAAAGCAGTATGCGGAGTAACGATTACATTATCCAGACGGAAGAGCTGAGAATTGATTATTGTCTGTTCAAGAGTAAATTTATCCAGTCTGTTTAGACCGACAATGTAATCAAAATCCGTTATTGTTTCTTCTTTTTCCAGAACGTCAAGCCCTGCACCTGCAATTTGTTTGTTCACGATTGCATCATACAGCGCTTTTGTATCAATAAGTTCTCCGCGTCCTGTATTAACAATTATCGCAGTCTTTTTCATCTTTTTGAAACTCTCTTCATCAAACATATGATAATTGTCTTTTGTAAGCGGAGCGTGAATAGAAATAAAATCTGACTCTTTAAGCAAAGTATCAAAATCCGTATATTTTACTCCGTAATTTTGTTTTAATTCTTCTTTTTCATATTTATCAAATCCGAGAATATTCATGCTAAGACCGTGAGCAATTTTAGCAAAAGCAGAGCCGATAGCTCCAAGCCCAACAATACCTACAGTTTTACCGCATAGTTCAGTTCCTATAAGATTTTCAGGTTTGACACACCCGTTTTTATAATCTGTATACGATTCTGTAACTTTTCTGGCAACATTAAGAAGCAAAGCCAGCGCAAATTCTGCAACAGTAATATTTCCATACCCCGGAGAATTAACAACTGCAATATTGTGTTCTTTACAGTAATCTGTATCAATATGATTAAACCCTACCGAACGCAATGCTATTAATTTAAGATTTTTAAACTGTTCAAGAACTTTTTTGTTAACTCTTGAAGTTGTAAAAACAGAAATTATATCAGCATCCTCGTATTCTTTCTTTATAGGAGAAAGATCATTAAGTGGATTCTGCTCAAGAAAATAAGTATATTTTCCGTCATTATTTTCCTTTAAAAATTCTTCTTCATAATTCTCTACATCAAAGTATACAATTTTCATAATTAACCCCTCATTTATTACCGCCCTTATTATAACGCAAAATGTAATAATTTCATCTGGAACCGATATTAACTTTTTAATATTTTTGTAATAGAATAATAATATGTCAATATGGCAAGGACTCCGTTGGCGAACAGCAAAAGGTGACTAAATGTCACGTTTTGCGTAGAATATAAATCCATATAAGGGATTTGCAAAAAGCCAATGGAGGGGAGCGAGAGCTCCGTTTCGCCTAAGTGAAACTAACTTCCAACCAGGCAATTGAAAATTTAATAATATGTCGATATGGCGAAATTGGTAGACGCGCATGATTCAGGTTCATGTGGAGAAATCCTTGGGGGTTCGACTCCCCCTATCGACACCATTTAAAAAGAAGGCTCCGGCCTTCTTTTTTCTTTTGTAAATTTTTATGAATATTAACATGCAAAAAATATATGTTTGTTCTAACATATACCCAATATATTTTTTACATCACGAAAAAATTTCGCATCAATATATGGATATTAAGGAGGTTAAAATGAAAATATCACCAATTAGCAGTACTTTATCTAAACCAAATTTTAAAGGACAGTTTGCGTACAACTACAATGAAAGCACATTAAAGAACAATAAGTTGTGGCAAAAAAATTCAAGTGTTGAACAAACCCTGGGAGCTTATCATGTGAATAAAACTTCACAGGCTTATTTCGCAGACCCGTTGGAGCCAATTTCCGACGCTATAAAGGAAAAAGCTGACTATATAGTTTACGATAACGAACCGGCTTATCCTGAAATCAATGAAGTAAGCAAAAATTATTTCGGAACACAGAGAAAAAATTACCGTGATGATTTTGAAGAAGTTAGACAATATTACTACAGAAGAGAAATGGGAGGTTTTGCAGATAAGGCAGATGCAAAATACCAGCAGTGGCAGGCAGCAGAATGTACACGCATGTACGATAATGCAGGCGATTTAAGATACAAAAAGGAAACCGCTGAAGATGAAGTAAAAAACTTAAGTACTAAAAAAGAAAAAATTCTTTCAGGTATTAGCAATACAGAACAAGAACTAAGAGCTCAGCAAGATTTAAAAGTAAATATTGATAAACACATTACTGATTTAGAAAAACTCGAAAAACCTTATAAAGAATTAGGCCAGCTTGCCAGCGATGGTGCTATAAATGAACAAAGTATGTATGGAGCCGCTGCTGTAAGAATGCACAACAAACAAGACAAAACTTTAGAATACGGAAAATACCAGAACACCCCGGAAACATACAAAAACATCACTAGTGAAAAAGACCAAGCTTACAGAATGTCTGAATCTAAAAAAGCATTAAAAGAAGAACATAAGAAACTTCAGGATACAATTGCCGAATTTAAATCAATTCAGGCAGGATGTGCAAAAACTATTAAAAATATGAAAGAATATATTGCAGCTTTAAAAACAGATGTTTCCAGTATTGATAGAAAAGTTGCAGAAAAGAAATCTTTTATAGAAGATTGCAAGGCTAAACTTATTCCGCTCTTTGATGAATTGAAAAACTTCTATGCAAAACAAGGAATTAAGGTAATTAAGAGAGGTTAGTAATTATGAAGATACAAGCAATTAATACAAATACAAATTTCAAAGGTCTTTTTACAGACAAATCAGCACAAAATAACGGCAATTGGCGTATGGAATACCAGCCTTACAGCTGGGAAAGCAATAATACCGGAAAAATGGCAAATAAAGAACGTATAGATATTTATGCAAATATGCTTCCTGATAATGAAGAAATCTATACAAAAAATAAGGGGTATTATGCAGAAACTTCTGGGGATATTCTAGGCACAACATCTTACTATAAAACTTACGATGGCAGAATGCGTAGAACAATTGACGAAATGCCTTCTTTGAATAGAGAAGATTCTTTGAAAGTTCTTGACAAAAAACTTGGAAAATTTTTAGAACAAAAACAAGAATTAAGAAAAGAACTGGAAAAACAACTTACAACTCGCGACGCAAATGTAACAGATGCAATAAAGCAATATGACCACTGGTCAAATCAACATCAAGAAGGATACGAATATGGCCAGGGATTATGGCAAAAGAGTGAAGGCATGTCACGTATGCAAACAGCAAAAAATCACATGGATCAAAATCACGCTGTTATCAAAAACTCTTTAGACAGCACGGCAGATAATGCAAAAAACTACATCAAACTTATGGGTTCAATTGACGCTGTTAGACAAACAAAAGAAAACGGCCAGAAAGAAATTAAACAGATTGAAGAACTCAGAAAATCCGGAAAGCTAATCGACATAAGCAGACGTGATATTCCTAATCCTAATGAGGCATTAAAACAGGCGCTTGCAGATATCCGTGCTGCTGCAGGAAAATTCCTATGCCTTCCGCATAAACTTATGAGTATGGATGAGATTCTGAAGATTGTAAATCCAAGAAATCTTTCAAGCGGTTATGATAATGAAATTATGCATCATATAGAAAAACTCATAAAAAGAACTGTCTAGTTCGGTAATGAAATTTAAATCAATTCCTCCTATTCTTATTTAGGAGGAATTTTTTATGCTAAAAGAATTAACAAATGAAAACTTTAATGATGAGATAAAGACCGGATTGAAGTTTGTCGAATTTTTTGCTCCCTGGTGCGGTTACTGCAAAAAACAGGAAGATGAGCTTAAACAAATGGATAAAGTCTGGATAGGACAAGTTAATACAGACGATAATGCAGAGCTTGCAATACGTCATGGCGTACATTCTTTTCCTACATTTCTGGTATTTAATAACGGAAAAGAGGTTGAACGTTTCAGCGGTTTGAGAAAAAAAGAAGATTTGATGAACATTTTAATGAAATATATATAAGGAATTACCTATGAAGAATTTACTAATAATTACAACTAATTATGCAGGCTGCGAATGCGGAGCGCCGCAGTGTAACTGTATCCAAAATACAGGAGTTTATCTTGAAGAATTTGCAGTACCATACCTTGTTTTCCAGAAATCAGACATTAATGTAACTGTTGCAAGTCCGAACGGCAGCCTTTCACCTGTGGATGAAAAATCAATGTCCTGTTCAAATCCAGAAGAATGGGATGATTGCATAAAAGTGCTAAGGGAAACTAAAAAACTTTCTGAAGTTGATTATAAAAATTTTGACGGCGTGTATTTTCCGGGCGGCCACGGCCCTATGTTTGACCTTGCAGAGAACAAAGAAGTTGCAGAAATTGTTGAATACTTTTTCCGGAGCGGCAAACTTGTAAGCGCAGTATGCCACGGTCCTGCTGCTTTTGTTAACACAGATATCGTCAAAGGCAAGCGTGTTACCTGCTTTACTAACGAAGAAGAAGGTATTGTTAAACTTCAAGAGCTTGTTCCTTTTCTTCTTGAAACCTGTCTTATTAATCTGGGCGCAGAATTTGTAGCAGAAAAACCATGGGCAGAACATGTAGAAGTTGACGGAAATTTAATAACCGGACAGAACCAGAATTCTGCTCTTTTGATTGCCGAAAAAATTATTGAATTTTTCAATCAATAATAATCATTGCTAAAATAACAAGAGCTTCTACTATTACAGCTATCAAAAGATTATTGAATAATTTCTTATATTTTTTGTATTTTGTAGAAAAATCAGTAAATACACGCGTATAAAATTCATCATTTTCCAAAAACACGTTGATATGGTTGTTGAAAAGTCCTGAAATTATAACATCTGTATGTGGAAAAGCTTCATCCGAACGGGTATTAGTTTTTGACTTTCTGTAATGAAATAGAACTTCATTAATTCTGTGAACTTCAAACCCTTTTTCAACAAAAGAAAGCCACAAATCCCAATCTTCACAGCCATATTTCATATAATCTTTGTAACCGCCGATTTCATTAAAATCTTTTTTCCGAAAAAGTGAGGAATTAAATATTTGATTTTCAAAAATAATCTTTCGTTTATCAAACTCTTCCAGTTTCCATAATCCATGCTTTCTGCCAAAAAAGTCAGCCTTACAGTAAACAATACCAACCTTTGGATTGTTGTGCAAAACCCTTGCAGCTTTTTCGACATATTGAGGTTCAATCTTATCATCAGCATCAAGAGGTAAAATATACTCTCCGCTTGATGCTGCTATTGCCATATTTCTCGCACAGCAAACACCGCGGTTAGTTTTTTCATCAAGAAATACTATATTTTTATATTTTTCTGCATACGATTTAATAACTTCACTGCTGTTATCAGTTGAACCGTCGTTTATACAAACTATTTCTAGATTTTCGTAAGTCTGCTTCAATGCAGACTCAATAGACTCTCCTACATATTCTGCCTGATTATAGCAGGGAATAATTATTGAAACTTTAGCAACGATCTCATTTTTCATAAAAGTATTCTCTAAATATCATATATCCTATACAATATCATAGCATAAATCAAACCATATTATCACATTTTATACTATTTATTTTCTTTTAAAATATAAAGATAATGTTGTAATGAACAATATTAAGAAAAGACTGGGCAGACGGATACAAGAACTTAGGAAATCTAATAAACTTACTCAGGAGCAGCTGGCAGAGAAGATTGAAATCGGCACATCTAATATAAGTTATATTGAAACAGGTAAGTTCTATCCTACACCAGAAACTTTAGGTAAAATTGCAAAGGCGCTTAATGTAGAAATCTATGAGCTTTATATGTTCGAGCAATTAAAACCGATTGATGAACTGCGTACAGAACTAATCGGTGCTATCCGCGCAAATGACGATTTAACACGTCTGATGTATAAATTCTATCTGAGCGTTAAATAATCTCTTTACCGACAATCGGCGCAATCTGTTTAATCTGTTTATAAAGAAGATCATACTGCCAGGGATATAATGATTGCGCACCATCACAAACGGCTCTGTCCGGGTCATAGTGGACCTCAATAATTAAGCCGTCACATCCTGCTGCAACAGCAGCACGTGACATAGGTTCAACTTTATCTCTTAACCCGGTAGCATGCGACGGGTCTACGATTATAGGAAGATGGCTTAATCTCTTAATAACCGGTATCGCAGTTAAATCAAGAGTATTTCTTGTATATTTTTCGAAAGTTCTAATCCCCCTTTCACAAAGGATTACCTGATTGTTTCCTCCGGCCATAATATATTCTGCAGACATAAGCCATTCTTCATATGTTGAAGAAAGCCCGCGTTTTAGAATTATCGGTTTATGCGCATGCCCGAGTTCTTTAAGCAGATTGAAATTCTGCATATTTCTTGCGCCAACCTGAAGAATATCAACATATTTTTCAAACATTTCTAGCTGTGATACTTCCATAATCTCAGAAGTTACAGCCATGCCATGGTTATCAGCAACGCTTCTTATAATCTTTAATCCTTCTTCACCAAGTCCTTGAAAAGCGTAAGGGCTTGTTCTAGGTTTAAATGCACCGCCTCTGATAATCTTAACATTGGATTCAGAAAGCTCCTGTGCAGTTTCATCCATCTGGTCGTAAGATTCAATAGTGCAAGGCCCTGCAATCAAACCGGTGTATTTGTCCCCGAACTTAACCCCGTTAACTTCAACAACAGTATCCTTACCCTGACAGGCCCGCGCTGCAAGTTTGTAATTAGTTGATAATTTAATAACCTCATCTACACCATGTAAAAGTTCAAAATCTCTCTGGTCAACTTCTTTTACACCAATAGCATGTACAACAGTTCGTGCTTCTCCATGCGATACACGCGCTTCAAATCCTTTTGATTCTATAAATAACTCTACACGCTTTATATCTTTTTCCGTAGCGTGGCTATTCATTACAACTAGCATTTTTATTCATACCTCCGGTAAATATTATTATATATAAAAAAGATTTTTAATGTTCAAATTTTTTATAAAATATGTTATAATCTGTAGCGTAATGACTATATTTGATGAAAACTTAATTCTGGAAACTATAAACATGATTAAGCTTCACAACTTCGACATACGAACTGTGACGCTTACAATAAGTTTGAGAAACTGTCTTTCCGAAGATGTTAACAAAGTCTGCGACAAAATTAAATACAAACTTGATAAATATGCAGGCAATCTTGTTAAATATGCGAATGATATTGAAAATGATTATTCCATACCTATTGTTAACAAAAGAATAGCAGTGACTCCAATTTCTCTTCTGGGTGAATCGTGCAGCCATAAGGATTATGTTAAAATCGCAAAAACTCTGGATGGCTGCGCTGATAGCCTTGGAATAGATTTTATCGGCGGATTTTCTGCACTAGTTGAAAAAGGTTTCACACAAGGAGATTTAGGACTTATTGAATCAATACCTGAGGCTCTTGCATCAACAAGCAGACTCTGTTCTTCAGTTAATGTTGCAACTTCAAAAGCCGGTATAAACATGGATGCGGTATTAAAAATGGCTGACATTATTAAGCAATCAGCAGAACTCACCGCTGACAAAGACGGACTTGGCGCAGCAAAGCTCGTAGTATTCTGCAACTCGGTAAGTGATAACCCGTTTATGGCAGGCGCATACTGCGGCTACGGAGAACCAGAATGTGCACTCAATATTGGTGTTTCTGGCCCTGGAGTAGTTAGAGCCGCTATTTTGGATTTACATAAAGATGCTGATTTAGGTGTACTTTCTAATAAAATTAAGCAAACTGCATACAAGATTACAACGACAGGTGAACTTGTTGGAAGAAAACTTGCCGAAAAACTCAATGTACCATTTGGCGTAATTGACCTTTCACTTGCCCCGACACCTGCTGTAGGCGACAGTGTTGCACAGATTTTTCAGGCAATGGGTCTTGAGCATGCCGGCGCACACGGAACAACAGCTGCACTGGCAATGCTTAATGATGCAGTTAAAAAAGGCGGAATTATGGCAAGTTCTTACGTAGGCGGATTGTCAGGCGCGTTCATACCTGTATCAGAAGATGCCGGAATGATTGAAGCGGCTGACAAGGGGTATTTAACTTTTGACAAGCTTGAAGCCATGACCTGCGTATGCTCAGTAGGACTTGATATGATTGCTATTCCGGGAGATACACCGGCTTCGACCATTGCAGGTATGATTGCAGATGAGATGGCTATTGGTATGATAAATAAAAAGACTACCGCAGTAAGGCTTATTCCGGCTCCTAACAAAAAAGTGGGAGAAAAAGTCGTATTCGGCGGGCTTCTGGGTGAAGCTCCTATTATGGATGTTAATAAGCTTTCATCCAAAAATTTTGTTGAAAGAGGCGGACGTATTCCAGCCCCTATACATAGTTTGAATAATTAAGGATAGACTAAAGTGGCAACGTTTAAAGACTTAGAAGACAGCTTAAAAAGTTTCATAACAGAAGAACAGTCAGATGCTCACAACATCAGAAATACAACTTTTACAAAGTACAATAATATAAAAATCTGGATGGATAGAGGAAGGTTTCAGGAACCCCATTTCATTGTTCGAATTTCTATCTCAGAAGGTGTATATTCTTTAAATGGATGTACAAAATTAAGCGGCGGACTTGGATATGAAGAAAGACTTGTGATAAAATGGTTTTCACGCATCGGAGTTAAAGATAAACTAAGAGAACTCTGGGGCAGCGACGATAATAACAAAGACAAGAAGAAATAAACAAAATGCAGTATAAGAATTTAGCTGTAAATCCGGTAAGTGTGGTATTGCAGCTTGTCGGAGCAAAGTGGAAAATCTTAATAATACAAGAACTCTTGAAAAAAGAGATGAGATTTGTCGAGTTAAAAAATAAAATCGGCTGTACAGCAAAAGTTCTTACCAATTGTCTTAAAGAGCTTGAAGAAGACGGATTAGTTGTCAGGGAAGAATACGAAGGCCTTCCTCCCAAAGTAGAATATTATCTTACAGATATTGGATACACATTAAGACCTGTAATTGATTCTATGCAAAAATGGGGTAAAGAGTATAAAAGGTTGAGAAAGTTGATGGAAAGGATGCAAAATGGAAATTAAATATCTGGGTCATAGCGCGTTTGAGATTGAAACCGGCGGGAAAAAAATTTTAATAGACCCGTTTCTTGTTTGTGTACCGGATTATAAACCTGAAAACATTTACGACATTTTCGTAACCCATGCACACGGCGACCATCTAGGAAGTGCAATTGAGATTTCACAAAATAGCGGTGCACCGATTACGGCGGTGTACGAACTTGCTAATTACTGCGCCAAGAAAGGTGCAAAAACAAATGACATAGGACTCGGAAGCTGGTGTGAATACAGCTGGGG
>ENA-OPNB01001270-OPNB01001270.1-human-gut-metagenome-genome-assembly--contig:-NODE-1270-length-19167-cov-3.134261_pt1 | contig 19167 bp, 10 predicted proteins | sample MGYA00241528_ERZ501754 | MGnify/ENA primary metagenome ERZ501754 (study PRJEB25962, sample SAMEA2042646) | human gut metagenome | biome: human gut; feature: human-associated habitat; material: faeces... | reverse complement strand
CGGCAGCTACTGCCGCCGCGGCCGCTACCGTCGTTGCCGCCGAGGAGCAGGTTGCAGCCGATACTTCGATCATCCTCTTCGATTACAGCATGTCGTGGCTGACCCCGCAGGAGAAGACCCGCCTCGAGCTGGTGGCCGAGAAGATCAAGAACGGCCCGCAGGACATGGTTTACCAGATCGTGGGCCATGCCGACCAGCAGACGGGAACCAAGGCCGGAAACAAGCGCGTCGCCGAGCACCGTGCCAAGCGGGTATTCGACTTCCTCGTATCGAAGGGCGTCAACCCCAAGCAGCTGAATTACGAGGGCAAGGGCAACTCGCCCGATCCGTTCAAGAAGGTTCAGGCCGCCAACCGTGCCGCGATCATCCAGTAATCGGGAGCGAGGCTGCGGGCTTCCCCCGAAGTAGAAAAGAAAAAGGTGCAGGATTGTCCTGCACCTTTTTCTTGTGCTGATTCCGGGGTGTCGGCTGTGTGTTTTACCTGATAATCACGGCATTGACCAGCCGCACGCCCGAGCGGCGGTTGATCTCCTCCTTGAGCGCCTCGCGCTGGTAGAAGAGCTCCGAGCGGAGCACGCTCGACTGGATGCGGGCATAGAGGATGTGGTTTTCGATTTTCAGCTCGGTCGTAATCTCCGCGGCGCGGTCGCCCACGATCTCGCGCCAGGTGTCGGGCAGTTTCCCTTCGGCGACTTTCGCCGCAACATAGGGGCGTTTGAAAAACTCCTCCAGCAGGTCGCCCATCAGCATGGTCTTCGTCCGTCTCATGGCCGTCCTCCTTCCGATGCTGCATCCCCGGGGCGTGCCCCGTTGCCGTCGGGTTCTGCTGCTGGTTCTTCGGCAGGCTCCGGTGCCGGGACTGGTTCCGAAGGCCGCCGCGCGGGTTCTCCCGCCGGCGATTCCCCGGCTTGCCCTTCTGTCCGATCCGCGGCCGCAGTCCCGGTCTGTCCCGGTGTTTTTTCCTCCATCGGTTCCGCAGCCCCGTCCGTTACCGCATTCCCGGGCCGGCTTCCGGCCGATCCTTTGTCCGGGTCTGCCGCGGCAGCCGTTGCCGTTGCATTCCCCTGCGTCACCGCCCCGTTCCCGACCGTGAAAAGCGCATATTCGCCGCCCGCCTTGTCGAGGATCGTACGCAGCCGTGTGGGGTTGCAGTCGGTGATCAAGATCTGCCCGAACGAATCTTCGGACACGAGGCGGATCAACTGCTCCACGCGCCCGGCGTCGAGCTTGTCGAAGAGGTCGTCCAGCAGCAGGATCGGTTTTTCGCCCTTTTCCCGGGCGACGATGGTGTATTGCGCCAGTTTGAGGGCTATCAGGAACGATTTCTGCTGTCCCTGCGACCCGTATTTGCGCAGGGGGTAGCCGCCGATTTTCAGCACCAGGTCGTCGCGGTGGATGCCTGCCGTGGTGAATTCGTTGGCGAGGTCTTTCTGCCGTGCCGCGAGGAGCAGTTCGTCGAACGGCCGGTCGTTCAGCTCCGACTTGTAGTGCAGTTCGACCTGCTCGCGGTCGCCCGAGAGGGTGCGGTAATAGTCCGCGACGACGGGTTGCAGCCGTTGCGTGAACTCCCGCCGCAGGGCGTGTATCCGGTTGCCCTGCTCGACGAGTTGCATGTCGTAAATGCGGAGCATCGTTTCGTCGGGCATGTTCTTGAGCAGGCGGTTGCGTTCGGCCAGCACGCCGTTGTAACGCATTACGGCGGCCAGGTAGGTGCGGTCGAGCTGCGAGATGAAGCCGTTGAGGTAGCGGCGGCGTTCGTCCGCGGCGTCGCTGATGAGCGCACTGTCGGCCGGCGACACGATCACGGCCGGAATCAGCCCCACGTGATCCGACAGCCGTTCGTATTCCTTCCCGTTGCGTTTGAGCACCTTGCCGCCCTTGCGCGAGAACGAGCATACGACGCTCTCCGTCTTGCCCGCATCGGTGAGGTACTGTCCTTCGGCGAGGAAGAAATCCGCGCCGTGGCGGACGCTCTGCCCGTCGGTCATCGCCAGCGACGACTTGCACATCGAAAGGTAATAAACCGCGTCGATGATGTTGGTCTTGCCCGCCCCGTTGTCACCCACCAGGCAGTTGATGCCGGGGCACAGGGCGAGTTCCTCCTGTGGGATATTCTTGAAGTTGAGCAGCGATATTTTCTTCAGATACATGGTTCAAAGATAGTGCAAGCCGAGCGCAATGCCAAATTTATTTGGGCATTGCCAAGGCGCCGCCTGTGTTCTGTAAAGATAGTGCAAGCCGAGCGCAATGCCAAATTTATTTGGGGATTGCCAAGGCGCCGCCCGCATTCTGTGAAGCTCGTGCTGGCCGTGTGCGATGCCTGATTTATCCGGGCAATGCGGTGCCGCATCTGTCCGATGCTGCAAAAAAACGGGATGCGGCATTGTACATTGTGAATAGTTTTGTATCTTTGCTGCCTAACGTACGGAATTATAAACTAAACAAGATAGATTTTTATGGCAAAACAGCATGTCGCCGAGCAGGAAACCCTCGGCGAAGCAATGAACAAAACTGAGTTTTTCTTCGAGAAGAACGGCCGTATGTTGTCGTATGTTTTCCTCGGCTTGCTGGTGCTCGCAGCCCTCGTTTTCGGCTACCGCGCACTGGTCGTGTCGCCGCGTGCCGAGAAGGCCGCCGAGATGATCGCCGAGGCGCAGTACCGTTTCGAGGATCAGAATGCGGACTATGCGCTGGCACTCGAAGGCGATGCCAACGGCGCCGGCTTCCTCGAGGTGATCGAGAAGTACGGCTCGACCCCTTCGGGCAATCTTGCCAAACACTACGCCGGCATCTGCTACCTGAAGGCCGGCGACCTGGAGAATGCCGCCGAATTCCTGGCCAGGTATTCGCCCGTGAAGGGTATCCCGGGTGCGCTGATCAACGCCCAGAACTACGGGTTGCAGGGTGACATCGCCGTCGAGCAAAAGGACTACGCCAAGGCCGTGAAATTCTACGACAAAGCAGTAGCGGCTGCCGACAACAACCTCACCGCTCCGATGTACCTCCGCAAAGCCGGTCTGGCCGAGCAGGCTCAGGGCAACGGCGCGAAAGCGGCCGCATACTACGAGCGGATACTGACTTCGTACCCTGCGTCGATGGACGCGCGCGACGCGGAGAAACTTCTCGGCAGCATAAAATAACCGGGGACTATGGCGACCAAGAATCATAACCTTTCCCAATTCGATTCACCCCTGCCTTCGGCCGCCGAGATGCGGTTCGGCATCGTTGTGGCCGAGTGGAACCGCGAGGTCACCGAAGCCCTTCTCGAAGGCGCCGTGCGCACGTTGCGTGCCGCCGGATGCCCCGACCTGAACATCCAGATCAAATATGTCCCCGGGACGTTCGAACTGGCGCTCGGCGCACAGTTTTTCGCCGAATATACCGATGTCGACGCGGTGATCGCGCTCGGGTGTGTCATCCAGGGCGATACGCGCCATTTCGATTTCATTTGCCAGGGCGTGACGCAGGGTATCACCCAGCTGCAGATCCAGTGGAACATGCCGATCGCATTCGGTGTGCTGACCGTCAACGACATGCAGCAGGCGCTCGACCGCTGCGGCGGCCGCCAAGATGGCCGGCCGCCACGGCAACAAGGGCGATGAAGCGGCTGCGACAGCCATCAACATGGTCAAGTTGCAGATCGACATGGAAGCCGCTTCCCCCGACCACGAACCCGACCGGCGGAACATCAACTGACGAACTTTGATACAGACATTTAAGGGAGCCCTCGCACGGCTCCCTTTTTTGCGGCTTTTCCGGTGGTGTGTATCGCTATCGTTTGCGCCCGTGAGCCGTGAACTGCAAATCATGAACTGTGCGCTGTGAATTGTAGGCTGTGCGCCGTGTGCTGAGAGACGGTGAGCCTCGTACCGTGAACCGCGTGTGTCCAGCGCCGTACGCTGTGCGCATTGAACTCGTGTGCCCGTTTCCGTTTCCGTGCATCCCTTCCTGCTGCCTGATATGCCCCGGGTTGCCGCGCACGGCATGGACGGATGGGGATGCGCTTTGGGCCTGATGGGCCCGGCCTTCGGAAATGGGCGCCCGGGGCCGGAATAAAAGGACAGGGAGGCCTTCTGGCCTCCCTGTACCGTGTGGAGATTGCCCGGTGTTATTCGACAACCTGAATGACCGGACTGTCGTTGTACCCGTTATCGGCGGAACTTGCCCAGCGGATCGTACCGCCGTTGGGTTCCGTGCCGCCCGTGGTGTTGGCTTCGCAATAGAACCGGATCTTGACGCTGCCGTCGCTGATACCGCGTGCGAAGGTCATTGTCTCGTCGATCTGCATGTTGGCCGTCGGTACCAGATGCGTGTAGGTGATCTGTTCCCCGTTGACGGTTGCGGTCTGCGTGTCGGTCGCCGGTTTCCAGCTCGTACCGTCCATATATTGCAGGCTCCAGTACTTCTGTCCGGTGCCGGAGATACGTGTGAGACCCGTAAAACGAACCTTCGTTCCCGACTTGAAGTTCTTGACCGGAACTTCGAATAACCAGTAGTCGCCCTTCCATGCTCCCGTGACGTAGGGTTGTCCCGTGCCGCCGATCATGCGCGTGCTGTTGGGGTGCAGGCTGCCGTCGGAGTTGAAGGTGTGGAAGTAGGAGATATAACCTACGCCCGACGAGGCCATGAGCTTGTTGTTCTGCTCGAACTGCTCTTTCGGAACCGTGTAGTCCGTGCCCGATGCACCGTTGAAGAACCACTTTACCGGAGCGTCCAGACCTTCCAGCGGCCCGCCTTCCGCCAGGCTTTCCTGTGTCACGAAGATCTCCTTGACGGCTTTGGTGCCGAGCACCTCGTCCGAGATGATCGAGAACGAAGCGGAGCGTTCGTCGAGCGAGAGGTTGCTGGTCGCTTTCACCGTCATGACATACTCCTTGTCCGCTTCGCCGGCCGAGGGCGTGACCTCGATCCATGCGTTCTCGGCAACCGAAATCGTCCAGTCCCAGTTGGATTTCACCTTGAAGGTGAATGCATTGGGCTGGTAGGCCGGGAACGGGGGCAGTGCCAGGTCGTCGCCGATGTCCTCGCTCGTAATCTCGATCTGCGGCGTGATGTCCTGCAGGATGTTTAGGTCGGCTCTGATGTCCTTGTACTGGCCGCTGCCCTTGAAGGCGATGCTGAAATCACGGCTCAGGGATGCCGGCTGCTCGGGATACTCCTCGATGTCGAGCGTGAAAGTCCCGTTGCCCGTCTCGGTGAAGGTTGCCCATTCGGCTTTTTCGGGTTCGTAGAACGGCGTCACGTTCGACGCGACCCTGATGTCGTAATGGGCGGCATAACGTCCCGCTACGATCTCGTTCGTCTCGATGTTGTTGACGACGAACCGGATGTAAGGTTCGTTGGCGCTCTGGTTGACGACGAGGGTCGTTTCGGTCTGCCTGCCGTCCGCATAGCGGAATACGACCGTCGCCGAACGCGGGGTGTTGGCGTCGTTATCGTCCAGGCAGAAGCGTACCTTGCCGTCGCCCTGGCCTGTCTTGGGGTAGAATTTGATCCAGTCTCCGTCCGTGGAGTTGCATTCGACACTCCAGTTGCAGTTCGAACGGATGTCGTAACGGATCAGTTCGAGCGTGGCGTCGCCGATGATGGCCTCGGCGTCGAAACCCAGGTCGGAGGAGGCGGTCACCAGCTTGCTCGATACGACGGTATTCTCCAGCCGGAAGTAGGGGCTGCCGCCCTCCGTGTCGTCGTCGCTGCACGAGACGAAGGCCGCCGGGATCAGGAGCAGCGCCGACATGGCCAGGCCCCTTATGTTGCGGAATATGTTTTTCGCGTTCATAGTGCGTTCGTTTTTAGATTATAAGTTCTCTTCGGCGATGACATTCTTGCGGAACGAGTGTTCCCACGGCTGCCCGGCATCCTTGGCGACGGCCTGGCCGCTCCACCAGATCGGGAAGACCATGGTGTTGTCGTTGATGGTACCGCCCTGTGCCTCGAATGCGGCCGTATAGTTCGCACGGTTGTTGGCGATCGCGATCGACGGATAGGGATAGCGGGCGATGAACTTGCCGCCCGTGGCGTTCAGCTCGATCGTTCCCATGCCGGTCTTGCACTCGGGATACCCCGTGCGGCGCATTTCGTGGTACATCTGGAAGCCGATGACCCAGAACAGCGAGAGCCATTTCTGCTCGGCGAGGCGCTGCTGGGTATTATTCCATTTTACGTGGTCGCTCGCCAGCAGTGCGGCGATGTTCTTCTGCGTGATGGCTACGGTTTTCAGTTCGATCTTGTTCGACGCGTTGAGTTCGGGGTAGGAGGCGTAAATGCCGTATTCGCCCCATTTCTGGCACGACGCGGTGATCGCCGCTTCGTAATACTCCTTGGCGGAGCCCGATATCCAGCCGTTCATCGCTGCTTCGGCCTTGATGAAGAGCAGCTCGTCGTAGTCGAGCATGTGGTTGGGGCGCGTGTCGCCCACCAGCGTTTCGTAATGCAGGTAGGGTTCGCGTTCGCTGATGGAGGTGATGCCGTTGTAGTTGATCGTACAGCCCGAGACGGCGCCGATCATTTCGCGGATCACATCGGGCTCGGTCGCACTGGGATACTGGACGTAACGGGGCTTGATCCAGATGCGCAGGCGCGGGTCGACGAAGCCGTCCGAAGCGTCGTAGAGCAGGTCGAGCAGCTGTGCGGCGATGTGGTGGTCGCTCGACAGGCTCTTGTCGTCGGGGAACGAACTGGAGTTGAAATAGGTCTTGTAATACTCCGCGCTGCCGGAGAACTTCACGGTGGCGTTGTCGTCGTTCGACTCGAAGACGGGGTATTTGCCCGGGTTGGAGATGATCTGGTTGATCTGCTCGCCGACCGTGGGGGTGAAGGCGTTGTTACGGCCGCTCACGCGCATCAGCAGACGCAGGCGCAGCGTGTTGGTGAATTTCTGCCACTTGGCGATGTCGCCGCCGTAGATGCCGTCCTTGGTGGGGTCGTCCAGCCCCAGGCTGGCGTTGTAGAGCGAGTTGGCCAGCTCGAGTTCCTCCAGCATGGCCGTATAGACCTCCTGCTGCGAGTCGATATGCGGGGTGTTGATGCCCTCGCCGCCCTTGAGCGCCTCGCGGTAGGCGATCGAACCGAACATGTCGGTGAGGATCGACATGTTATAGACCTTCAGCGTCAGGCCGATGGCCTGGAAGTTGGGCTGGTTCTGCGCCACGGCCAGGTCGTACATGTGCTTGGCATTGCCGGCCCATTTGTACCCGAGGTTCCAGATGGCCTTGAAATTGCCGTCGGCAAGGTTGTAGCAGTGTTCGCGGCGCGGTGTCGACTTGGCCACGGTGACCTGCGAAATCTCGTTGGCGATGCTCAGCATGTAGGACGAATAGCTGTTCGTGGAGCTGTAAATCAGCGGTTCGAGCAGCGCGATGGGGGCTACGGACCCTTCCGATTGTTTGTTCGGATTGGTGTTGTAATCCTCGAAATCTTTCGTACATGCGCCCGATGCGGCGAGCAGCGCGAGTATCAGGATATATTTTGCGTATTTCATGGCGTTCGCAGTTTTAGAACTGAAGTTTGATGTTGATACCGTAGGTACGCGTCATCGGGAAGGTGACGGTTTCGATACCGGGGTAAATGTTCGTACCGTTGACCAGACCTGCCGCCTCGGGGTCGAACTGCGGCCAGTCGGTGATGCAGAAGAGGTTGGTGGCGAAGAACCCGATCGACGCGCCCTGCAGGAAACGGGTCTTGGCCATCAGGTGCTTCGGCAGCTGGTAGTCGATGCGCAGCTCCTTGAACTTGAGGAAGTCGGTGCTGAACGTGTTTTCACGGCCGTTGTCGCGCACCCATTTGTAGGACTGGTAGTAGGTGTAGATGTTCTCCGTGACGGCGGTGTTCTTCTGGTAGGAAACCGTGCCGTCGCCGTTGTCCACGGCGTTGACGCCCTGCAGAACCAGGCCGTCGTCACGTCCGGCGAGCGAGTTCTTCAGTTTGCCCTGGTACGAGAGTGCGAAGTTGGTCACCGAGTAGGCCACGCCGCCGACCTGCGCCGTGAACTGCGCGCTCAGCGAGAGGTTCTTGTAGCGGAACGTCGTGCCGAAGCCTGCCTTCCAGTCGGGGATTACGCTGCCCAGGTGCTCGAACTTCTTGGAGTCGGTCTCCTTGGTCAGCAGCGGGTAGCCGGTCTTGGCGTTGATGATCTGCATGCCCGAGCAGTCGACCTGGTTGCCGTTTTCGTCCGTGTAGGTCGAACCCTCCGGCGCGTACTCGTAGTGGCTGGCCGAATAGAGCTGGTGCATGGACTTACCCACGTACGAGTAGACGAATATACGGCTGCCGATGGTCGTCGAGGTCGAGGTCTGCAACGGCGTTGCGGGATCCCATCCGTTCTGCAGCTCGTTGAGTTTGTTCTTGTTGAGCGACCAGTTGCCGTTGATCTCCCAGTTGATGTCCTTCGTGCGGACGGGAACCATGCGGAACGTGACCTCGACACCCTTGTTGGTAATCAGGCCGGCGTTCATCTTGCGGGACGTACTGCCGGTTTCGGCGCTCGTTTCGGCGCTGATGATCTGGTTGCGGGTGCTGGTCTTGTAGAGCGCCACGTCGACATTGAGCCGGTTGCCCAGGAACTTGGTTTCCAGGCCGACTTCCCAGCTGCTGGTCTTTTCCGGGAGGATGTACGGGTAGTTGCTGGCCGTAGGCAGCGTGACGCCGCCCGGATAGTCCGTGGTCGAGTAGTCGTCGTAGAGCGAGAAGACCGAAGTGTCGTTACCCACCTGTGCCCACGAACCGCGCAGCTTGATCATGTTGACATGAGGGGAGTTGATCTTGAACGCCTTGTCGAGCAGGATACTGGCCGATACCGACGGGTAGAAATAGCTCCAGTTGGAGGGAGCCAGCGTCGACGACCAGTCGTTGCGGGCCGTGACGTCGAGGAAGTAGGTGTCGTCCCACGACAGGTTGACAAAGCCGTAAAGGCTGTTGGTCTGCCGGTTGCTGCGGTAGGGCGACGTGTCGAGGGCTACCGCGGCGTTGGCGAACGAATACATGCCGGGGCCTTCGCTGCTCAGCTGCGAGGCGGTGATGGTGGTCGAGTAGTATTTGTTGCGCAGGACGCTGCCGCCGAATGCCGCCGTGACGCCGAAGCGATCCCACAGCTTGTTGTACTTGAGCAGGAAATCCGAGTTGTAGTCGTAGCGGCGGATGGTCTTCTCGCGGTACATGCCGTAGCGGTTGTCGAGCGACATGAAGGGTTTCTGCTGCGAACGCCATTCGATATTGGCGTCGAAGCCGCCGCGCAGCGTGAAGGTCAGCTCGGGCAGGATCGTGAAGTCGATGCTCACGTTGCCGAAGAAACGGTCACGATCCAGTTTGTTCAGCTCCTCGTACAGCGTGCGGTAGGGGTTGTGGCCCTCGAGGCTGTTGTAGATAAGCCCCGAAGTGGTGTTGTATTTGTCTTCGCCGCTGCCTGCCAGGTAGTTGGCGTAGGTGTAACGGCCCTGCATGTACTCGTCGCGGTAAGCCGAGATGGGGTTGGTGTTGTAGCCCCAGATCAGGCCGTACATGGGCGAACCCTGGCTGTAACCCGACATGGGCATGTTGTCGCTGTTCTTGCGGATGTAGTTGACCTTTGCCGCCAGTTTGATGGCCTTGCTGATCTTCTGGTTCAGGGCCAGTGCGAAGGTCTGCTGTTCGTAGCCCGAGTTGGGCGTGATCCAGTCGTTACGCAGGTCGGTGAATGAGAAGCGCGTGCTCGTACCCTTGCCCGTCGAACCGTCGATGGTCACCGAGTTGCTCCACGTAACGCCCGTTTCGAAGAGGCCGGTGAACCAGTCGTCGGCGTATACCCACGGCAGGGGGGTGAACTCCCCGGTTTCCCAGTTCTTCGACATGTAGAGATAGCGCAGCTTGCTGGAGTCGAAATGCTCGCCGTACGTGTAGCGCGAGATCTGCTGGCGGACGGGCTGCCCGTCGTAGGTCATCGTGCCGGGAAGGCCCCATGCCGATGCGACGCGGTTGGTGAGCGACGTGGTGACGGCCGAGGGGCCGTATTCCTCCTGGAATTCGGGCCAGAAGCCTGCGGTCTCGAAGGTCACCGAACCGTTGTAGGTAACGCCGATACCACGCTGTTCGCGGCCCGACTTGGTGGTGATGAGCACCACGCCGTTCTGGCCCATCGAACCGTAAAGCGCGGCTGCGGCGGGGCCCTTGAGGACGGAGACGTTCTCGATGTCGTCGGGGTTGAGGTCGGAGATCGGGTTACCGAAGTCCACCGGGGCGTTGCTGTTGGCATAGTTGGCGCCCGAACCGGAGGCTACCGTGCCGTTGCTCATCGGGATACCGTCGATGACGAACAGCGCTTCGTTGGCGCCGTAGTTGAGCGACGTGTCGCCGCGCAGCGTCACACGTACCGTACCGCCGGGGCCGGTGCCCGCCGAGGACATCGACATACCGGCGACCTTGCCGTTGAGCCCCGTCACCCAGTTGCTCGATATGGATTTGGTGAGTTCGTCGCCCGAGACTTTCGAAACGGCATAGCCGACCGATTTCTCCGAGCGGGTCAGGCCGAGTGCCGTGACGACCACTTCGTCGATCTTCTGCGCCGATTCTTTCAGCGTGACGTTGATCGTGGTGCGGCTTCCGACCGTGACCTCCTGCGGGTCATAACCCAGCGACTGGAAGACCAGCACGTCGTTGTCGCTGCCGACATGGATCGTATAGGTTCCGTCTGCGTTCGAAATCGTGCCTGTCGCAGTCCCCTTCAGGATGACGGTGGCCCCGACGAGCGGGCTTTTGCCGTCCGTGTCGAACACGATGCCCGTGATGTTGCGGCTTTGGGCCCAGGCGGCCGAAGCGACCAGCAACATTACCGCGGTTGCCAAAGCATTCCGTATGTATGTTTTAAGCTTCATATTGTTGATTTTTTTAATTCGGGTTTTTTTGTCGAACGGCTGCGGTCGTCCTGCGGGCGGCCGCAGCCGTCAAGGTCGGTTTAGGGTACGATCTGTATTCTCGGGCTGTCGGCTGTTCCGGCTCCGCCCCAGCGTATCGTTCCGCCGTTGGGCTTGGTGAGTGCGCCCTTGCCGTTGGCCTGCCAGTTGGCTGCGCAGACGAACCGGAATTCGATGTTGCCGCCGGAGATCGCATTGGCATAGGTGACCGTCACGTCGACCGTGATGTAGGTCGTCCCGTCGGCTTTCATGGCGTGGGTGTAGGAGACCTCTTCCCCCGTTTCCGTGGTCGTTTGTAATGCCGCGGCGGGTTTCCAGGTGCCGCCGTCGTTGTACTCCATCCGCCAGAATTTGTGGCCGGTGGCCGAGGTGCGGGTGATCGCCGTGAAGCGGACTTTGGTGCCTGCGTCGAGGTTCGTCACCGGGACGGCGAACGTCCAGTAGTCGCCCGGCCAGCCGCCCGTGATGTACGGATGGCCCGTACTGCCGACGATGCGTTCGCATTTCTTGTCGGGATCGCTCGGTGCCGTGTGCGTATAGGAGAGGTACCCCGGCCCCGATTGGGCCAGCACCGTGTTGTACGGGCTGTCGGGCCCGCCCTTGAAGTCCTGGGCGTAGTTGCCCATATCCTCTTCCGAGAACGACCATTGTACGGGAGACGCCAAGTTCCATTTCACCGTTCCGGGCGATACGGGCTGCTGCGAAAGCGCGATCTTCTCGGTAAGGGTTGCATCGCCCTCGGCCGCCGTGATCGTAAACTCGCCGAAGCGGCGGAACGAGAGGTTCTGCTCAAGCGCCTTGACCGTTACCTCCACGTCGGTGTTGGCGGCACCCTGCCCGGGGCTCACCTCGTACCATGCCGCAGCGCCCGATGGGGCGATCGTCCAGGGATAGGGGGCGTTGACCGTGAATTTCACCTCGGCACCCGATTCTGTGGGGTTGTCGCTGAGCTCCAGCGTATTGTCCGTTAGCCCTTCGATGGTGATCTGTGCCCCGGAAGCCTGCGTGACAGCAACCTTCTCGATCTCTGCGCCTTCCGACTTGATGATGATATGGCCCGTGCGGCTTTCGCCTCCGGAGTTCCTGCCTACTTCCACCTTGGTGGTGATGTAGGGCAGCCCCGTGGCCTTGACGGTCGCCACGCCGTTCGAGAGCGATGCGCCGTTGTTGGCGCCCGTTACCGTCGACGGGTCTGCGTCGCCGCAGCGTACGGTGGTGATCGTCAGCCAGTCGCAGTCGGTCTCTGCCGTCCAGGCCTTGTTGACGCGCACCGAGCAGGTCAGCGTGCCGCCTTCGGCAACCACCATGCTGTTGGCATCGAAGAGACTCGGATCGGAGGTATTGACGATCTCCTTGTCTAACGGGGTGACGAGTGCCTCCGGTGCCGGGGCTTCGGGGTTCTCGTCCTTGGCGCGCGTCACGGTGATGTTGTCCAGGTAGAGGCGGCACTTCACTTCGCGCTCGCTGCCGAAGGTGATGCGGGTTTCGTTCGTAGCGCCGTAGACGATCAGCGAGTAGCGTGTCCACTCCCAGACGTTCTTCACTTCGACCAGCGCGGAGGTTTCCACCAGGTCGCCGATCGTGCCGGGGCCTTCGATCGTGACGTCCATGTGGTCGTCGCCGTTGTCCACCGTGCCGCCTGCCGACGAATAGGCGGCTGCGTCGAACTGCACGAGCAGCGTCGCGGCCTTGCCGGCGTCGATGCCCGTGAGCGCGGGAATCGTGATGGCGCCCATGTTGGCGGTCTTACCCAGCTTGACATGGCCTTCGTAACGGGCATATACCGAGGGGGTGTAGGTGTAGCCCTTGGCCGCTACGGCCTCTTTCATCCCGTCGGTCGAAAGGGCGAACTCGTTGCCGTTCGTGCCGTCGATCGATACGCTCGGCCAGCCGTACTTGGTGTAGGGGCTCACCCAGTTGTCGGGAATCCACTGGAAGTCGTCGCTGAAGAAGACGTATCCCTCGGCATGCGTGTCCTTGGGCATGTAGGGCGCCTGAACCAGCTCGATGATCTCTTCGGCGGTGTTCTCGCCGAATTCGGCGTCACCGGCCGTGATCGTGATTTTCGACTCGTGGCGTTCGTCGGTGGTGTTGGCCTTGGGCGTGATGGTGACTTGGGCCGCAGAGCCGGCCTTGCCGCTCTTGGGCGCTACCGTCAGCCAGGTCTCGTTCTCCACCGTGAGCGTCCAGTCGTAGGATGTCTCGACGGTGAAGACCACCGGATCCGTATCTTCGGCTTCGAATGCCAGCAGGCGTTCGTCGAGCCCCGTTATCACGATGCCGGCCGCCAGGTAGGCGTCCTGTGAAAGCGGGATGCTCTTCTCCGTCAGGCAGGGATGGAGGTTGTTGCCGCTGTTGGCGCGGATGGTGAATTCGCCGTCGCGCGCCTCGCCCTGGTTCAGGGCCGGGGTGACGGTGACCTGGATATTCTGGCCCGCCTCGCCCTTGTTCGGGGTGACGACGAACCAGCCTGCGGTCTTGGTGATCTCCCAGGGCGCGTCGACGTTCATGGTGAATGTATGCGGGGTCAGTGCCGAATAGAGGAACTTCAGTCCTGCATCGGGCAGGTTTTCGGTGGAGAGTGCCGGGGGAATGGGGTTCCCCGAATCCCCTTCGGTGTCGTCGTCGCTGCACGCCGCGGCTCCCAGGAGCGTGACGCATAATAACGACCACAACCATTTGTTCATTATACGCTTCATTGTCTTAAGGTTTTTTGAGGGTTATTTGGTCACGTCGGTCGTGAGCGCCTTGGGCCGGGTCATCGACTCCGTGCTGACGTTGCCGAAGCGGTCGGTAACCGATATCTCCAGCGTGGAAGACGCCGAGGAGGCCGTAACCTCGAACATATGCATGCAGGAGGTCGAGGGGAAGGTGAGCGTGCCGTTGTTGGCCGCGCCGCGCGGGATGTCGTACGAAATGCTGTGCAGCGGGTCTTTCTTGCTCCAGACCTGTTTCACGTCGAGCGGGGTTCCGTTCTCCGTCACGGTGACCGTCCAGCCCGGCTCGTAGGCCCAGACGTTGATGTAGACGGCATTTTCGCCCACCGTCGAATAATCCTTGTCGCGGTTTCGCATGTCGTTGCCTGCGGCGAAGGCCTTGAGTGCCGTGGCGTCGGTGGCCCAGTACTCCTTGACCTCGTTCATGTCGTAGGTGATGAATTGCTTTTCGATGGGAAGCCCCGTGGCTTTGTACTGCCATTTGAGGTCGGTTCCGTCGACCGTGAAGATCTTGTAACCCGCGGGCGAACCGTCGGTGCAGACGTTGTTGTTGCCGTACTGCTGCGTCCACCACCAGGTGCCGCAGACCGCCGCGATGTTCTGCTCGTAGACGTTCGCATAGGTCGGCGACTGGATATTGCGGTTCACGTGCGTGTGCCCCGTGACGAAAGTCACGTTGCTGAAGCCGGCGAAGCAGCTCAGGATTTTGTCGATGTCGGCCTGGGTCTGGAGCGCTACGCTCACGCCGCCGCTTCCGCTGTACGAGTAAAGCGGGCAGTGGCATCCCACGACGATCGGGGTCGATTTGTCGACATGGGTGAGTTCCTCCTTGAGCCATGCCAGCTGCCGGTCGTCGAAGCGGCTGTTGTAATTGCGCGAACCGACCGTACCCTGCGAGCCGCCCGTGTTGAGGTACTCGGTGTTGTCGAGCATGATGTAGTGTATCCGGCCGATGTTCATGGCGTAGTAAACCGGGCCCATGTGTTGGCGGTAGGGGCCTTCGGCGCCGAAATCGGAGGCTACATAGGGGTCGTTGTCGTGGTTGCCCATCACCGACCACATCTGGAAATTGAAATCCTCGACGGTCTGCTTGCATTCGGGCAGCGCCCACTTGTTGTCGTACCAGTAGTCGTTCCACGAGAAGTCGCCCAGGTTGAGGCAGTATACCTTTCCGGGTGCGGCGGAGTTGTAGGCCGATGTCAACTCCTTGACGAAGCCGTCGGCGAACTGAACGTAATCTTTCGGGGTGTTGCGGTTGGCCAGGTGCATGTCCGTGGCCACGAGCATGGTGTGGGAGTCGTTGTCGGCCCTGAGCAGCTGGAAGTCGAGTTGTTCGACGGTGTTTGCGTCGAGCGTGCAGGGCTGCCAGAACTGGGGCATCGCCTTGACGGTGGGGACGTCATAGCCCGCAGGCAGGATGACGAAGGCGAGTTCGTTGCGTTTTTCGGAATTGAGCCAATAGAAACCGTTGGCGTCGGTCTTGGTGATCAGGTCGCCGTCCGAGACAAGGACGTCGGCGATGCCTTGTCCTGCCAGGTGGACGATACCCTTGATCGTCGCGCCCTCCTTGTCCGGTACGGTGACGCCGCCCAGGGAGAGGTTGAGTTTGGCGGAGCCCAGTGCCTGCTCTTCTGCGCCGCGCTGCAGGGTGAATTCGCAGTCGCCGTCGGCGGCGTTCTGGGGAATGGTGAAGGTCAGCGAAGAATCGTCAGCACCCTTGACCGGCGCTTCGAACTTCCCCCCCCCTTGCTCCAATAGGAGTTTGTCCGTAGCCATGAAACCGCGGCCGCGGATCACGGCGTCGCCGCCCCAGTTGCCCGAGATGGTCTTGCCCAGGTCGACGTCGATGGCCAGTTGTACGGTCATCTTGCTCGATCCGAGCACCTGGTAGTCCTGTGCCCGGTTGAGCACGACCTTATAGACGGTCTGGTCTGCCGCGCCGTCGGGTATGACAAACGTCAGCAGTTTTTCCGATGCTACCGTGGTCGCTGCCGGGAGATCCTCGCCGGCGCGTAACGCGATGGCGTCGCCTTGGGCGAAGCCGTAGCCGGAAACGGAAACCTCCATCCCGCGGTAGACGGTCATCGAGGTCGGAATAACTACATCGGTGACCAGCCGGCCATCGTTGTAGATCTCCTTGTCGCTGTCGTCACAACCGGCCAGTCCGACCGGCAGGGCGACGAGCAGCAACCCGGCGATTAAAGTAATCAGTTTTTTCATAGGCTATTGATGATTTTGGTGTTGGTGTCCTGTATGTCAGTCGGTGTGCCCGAGTGCGATGCGCTCCGAGTAGCGGCGGCCGAATCGGTCGGTGGCGACCACCTCCACCTCGCGGGCCGATGCCGAGGGGCGTGCCGTGAAATAGAAGTTCGTCGGGCGTGGGCGCTGGACTTTGGAGATTTTCCTCCCGGCGGCCTTCAGCGAGTCGATGTGTGCGGTATAATCGGGGTCGTCGAGCGTCGTACGCTGCATGGCGCCGCGGTAACGGCCGTCCTCATACCATACGACCGTCCAGTACGAATCCCAGTTCCACACCTTTGCCACGACGCTGGCCGGGTGCTTGGCCACCTGGCCGGGGTGCCATACGCGGATCTGCCGTGCCGGGGACTCGCCCAGGCTCCGGTATTCCCACGAGAATTCCCCGCCGCATTCGCGGAACAGCTGGAAGCCCTTGGGCGTACCGTCCCAGTTGATCGGATCCCACCAGAGGTTGCCGCAGACCTGCGCTACGTTGTGCTCCGTGACCCCCTCGCGGATGTCGTAATTCGAGTTGAGGTGCGTATGCCCGGTGATGAAGTGCAGTTCGTGCCCGGCGAAGGCGTCCATCAGCCTCTCGGCCGACTCCATGACGCGGTTCCCGAGCCACGATTTCATGGCCGGGGCATGCATCGCGATGCAGACGCGCGACCCTGCAGGCAGGCGTTCCGCATAGGCGGCGGCCCAGCGCAGTTGCATTGTGTCGATCTGCTCCTCGTATTTCTTCGCGCCGTGGTAAACGATGTCGTCGAGTACGATATAGTGCGTGCGCCCCATGTCGAAGGCATAATAGGTGGGGCCGAAATGGCGGCGGTAGTTCTCCGTCGCCTCGCGGTCGGTGTATTTGTTCAGGTCGTGGTCGTGGTTGCCGATCACGCCGTATACGGGTACCCCGAGCCCGGCGAACTCCGCTTTCACGCCTGCGAAGAGTTCCGGGGAGTCCCATACGATGTCCCCGAGCACGATCGCGGCCTGGTTCGAGCCCCGCGTCCTCCCGTTATCGGTTGCCGCCTGCAATGCGGGCATGACCTCGCTCCGCAACCGCCGGAAATGCTCTTCGGTCTTGGGCTGCGGATCGGCGATCGCCAGCAGTTCGTAGCATTCGCCCGAGCCGGGCCACGGTTGCAATTCGAAGTCGTAGCGTTTGGCCGCCGGGTCGTATGCGCGGTAGAATTGCGGGATGCCCCCATCGAGCGGAGCCAGGTAGCCGGACGGGGTCACCAGACTGATGAACAGCGCCTGGTCGTCGGCATCGAGCGTGAATATGCCCTGCTCGTCGCTTTGCGCGAACGTATAACCGTCGGTTACGGTCACGCCGCCCATCGGCTTTCCGCCGCATTTGACCGATCCCCGTATCGGGCGGGCTGCGGCTGCGGCGCCGAGGCTGCAGGCCAGCAGGAAAAGTAACAGGTTTTTCATGGCCGGGTCTTTTCGAATGGTTTCTTTATTATTATAGGTGGGAGCCTTTGTCGCTCCGGCTGCAAAAATATTTTAATAATTGGCTCCGTGTGTCGTTGTCACCGGAATGTAATCCTTTTTTCATACCCTGGCAATCGGCTGCCGCTGCGAAAGCTTGTCACTGAAACGGATGCAGGCCGCGGGTGCTGCCCGCGGTTTGCCTTTTACGGTCGTGATTGGATCTCGTGCCGCTTTTTACCTTTTTTGGGTTTTTCGGTTGTATTTGTGTTTTTTATTGTGATGTGTAATATTTTTAATTTCATTATGAAACAAAAATAAATCTTTAATTTTATTTTCCAAAATAAAACACAAAAAAACTGGGCGAAATGTCTGCTTTTTTGAGAAAGAGTGGTTTTGAATCGAAATGTACGCCCTCCATTCCGTCCTGGCCGCGGAAATAAAAATCCCCGGACTTTCCGAAGTCCGGGGTCGGGGAAACGCGTGTCGGCCGTGTCAGAATACGCCGAGGTTGTCGAGGAAGATCAGCAGCAGCACGGCCGGGCAGACGTAGCGGAGCAGGAAGCTGAACAGGCCGTAGATGCGGAATTTCAGCTCTCCGTCGTTGGTGATCTGTGCCTTGAGGATGTGGTGGTCGAGCTTCCAGCCCACGAAGATGCAGGTGAAAAGCCCGCCTGCCGGCAGCAGGATGTTGGCCGTCAGGAAGTCGAGCGAATCGAAAAGCGAGAGCCCGGCGATCTTCCAACTGCCCAACGCACCCAGCGACAGCGATGCCAGCGACGCCAGGGCGGCCGTGGCGGCGGTCGTCAGCCATGCCGCAGCCTTACGGCTCAGGTGCCACTCCTCGTGCAGGTAGACCGTGACTACCTCGTGCAGCGAGATGGTCGAGGTGAGTGCTGCGACGACCAGCAGCAGGAAGAAAATCGACGACCACACCATGCTCAGCGGCATGCCGTTAAAGATACTCGGCAGGGTGATGAATACGAGCGACGGCCCCGACGAAGGCTCGATGCCTACGCTGAATACCGCCGGGAAGATCACCACGCCGGCCAGTATGGCCACCAGTGTGTCGAGGATGGTGACGTTGAGCGCCGTGTGGCGCAGGTTCGTGTCCGGTTTGAAATACGAGGCGTAGGTCACCATCGTGCCGATGCCGATCGAAAGCGAGAAGAACGCCTGCCCCAGTGCGACGAGCACGGTCGTGGGCGTCACCTTCGAGAAGTCGGGGGCGAAGAGGAACTTCAACCCGGCTTCCCCGCCCGGCATCAGCAGTGAATGTACCGACAGTACGATCAGAATCAGGAACAGCAGCGGCATGAGGATTTTAGCCGAGCGTTCGATGCCTTTCTGTACGCCCATGGCGATCACGAAATGGGTTGCGAGGACGAACAGGCAGGTGTAGACGACCGGCCTCCAGGGATTGCTGATAAAGTTCTCGAAGAGACTCTTGTACTGCTCGGCGGTCGAGAAACGAGCGATACTGCCCGTCACCGAGTGCACCATGTATTCGGCCGTCCATCCCGATACTACGAAGTAGAACCCCAGGATCAGGAATGCGGCCAGCACGCCGTTGTAACCCAGAAAACTCCACCGTGGGTTCAGCGCCCGGTAGGCACCCACGGCATTGCGGTGCGAAGCACGCCCCACGGTGAACTCCGCGATCATGAGCGGCAGCCCCAGCAGCAGGACACAAAGGACATAGATTATCAGAAATGCCCCGCCGCCGTTCTCCCCGGCTACATAAGGGAAGCGCCAGATGTTGCCCAGCCCGACGGAACTGCCCGCGGCGACCAGCACGGCGCTCAATTTGCCACCCAAGGTGGCGCGACTCTCCTTGTGATGCATAACCTAACCTGTTTATTATCGCAAACGGGTGTGCGCATGCGTGCGCACAC
>ENA-OPNB01001248-OPNB01001248.1-human-gut-metagenome-genome-assembly--contig:-NODE-1248-length-19374-cov-1.906310_pt1 | contig 19374 bp, 16 predicted proteins | sample MGYA00241528_ERZ501754 | MGnify/ENA primary metagenome ERZ501754 (study PRJEB25962, sample SAMEA2042646) | human gut metagenome | biome: human gut; feature: human-associated habitat; material: faeces... | reverse complement strand
GAGGTTGCATGGCGCAGCTTGTGAGGCGACAGCCCGTGACCGAGCAGGCTTTGCCTGCAAGGTTGCATGGCTTGTGTAGTATAACGCGACAGATTAGAAGATTCCTTGGCGCACCAGCGAGCCGGCAACTTGCTCCATGCAACGCAAATTGCCTCCAAAGTCCAAAAGCGTTGCATACGCAGAAAAATCTTCCATTCCCAATGCAACGCTATGTCTCAAACCAGACAAAAAGAGTTGTTTTTGTGTCGTGATTCGCCTAAAAACATCGCAAAACAAGAAAAAATTGCAACCCTTTCCCCCAAAAAACATAAAAAAGATTGCATGGCGTAACAACGCAACATTTTTTACAAAACTTGACATTTTCCCATTGCAATATAATCTCTAATGATGTAATATTAAGTTATGTTAATCTTGTACGTGTTTTTTTCACTATGTTTATTTTTCAAAACAGTCATAAAAAAGGGGGGTGTTTCGAATAAATTTTGTATAGATGCAAATAAACGCAATGGTTCGCGAACCGTATTTAACCATTGATACAAAAAGAAAGGAAAGTATGATAATTCATTGCCTCATTATCATACAAGGGTTTATTATGAAAAATAGTAAAGGTATTTTATTAAGGGCGTTACTGTGTTTTGCTCTATCGTATTTTTTATGCGCACAGTTCATTACACAGCCCACCGTATGCAGCGCTAAAATCTACAAAGTTAAGGAGCATGAAAAACCGGCTGGTTTAAAGGGTGAATTTATTGCTTACTATGACTTCCAGAAGAAGGAAACTACATATTACGATAAGAATGAGATTCCTACGAAAAAGTTCCAAAAAAAAAATGAATTATAAACCGCAAAAGCCAGACGAAAAGCTGATACAACGTTATAAGGTAAAAAGCGTTAATACACCGACCAAACTACTAAATACTAATTTCACGAGTGATGTCAATACTACAGGTACAAGTTTATATTCCTATTTACCAGATAATAGAATTAAAGTAAGTTCATCACAAATTAATTCTTTCCCATATTATTCAATCTGTAAATTAACAATGACATTTCCAGATTCACCCGGATATGTCACTTTAGGAACAGGCTATGAACTATGGAATAAACTATGCGCAACAGCAGGTCACTGTTTGCTAAACTCAAACGGAAAATACTTTAACTCTATTAAAGCCGAGTTTGGATACAATAATGGTACTTGTATAAATCAACAAGCACAATTAACTCTATCGATGACTGTGTTATTGACTCCAACAACTACTGCATGCCGGGACAGAGTGGCTCACCATTATATCTCCCAGGTGGATATGCCATTGGCATAACTTCTGGAAATGCAAACGACCGTTCTATATTTTCTGTCCAACTTGATAATGGTATTACGACTTGGCTTAACCAAAATGGCTATTTTGACTAAAAGGAGAATTGAAAATATGAAGCGTATTATTTTGTCTTGTTTAAGTTTACTCATGTTATTTTCCATGCTTACCCCTTGGAAAACAAGTGCAAACTCAAAGAGCAAGTTGAACAAAACCAGTATTACCATGTACACAGGAACAAAAGTAAAATTAAAACTAAAAGGGACTAAGAAAAAATGTAAATGGTCCGTAAATAAACCACAGATAATCTCAGTTTCCCAAAAGGGAATCGTAAAAGCAAAGAAAAAAGGAAAGGCTAAAGTAATTGCAAAAATCAAGAAGAAAAAATATATTTGCAAAGTAACAGTAAAAGTCAAAAAAAAGCAAACAGATAAATCAAATTCCGGCAACAAGTCAACACCGGACACCTCAGCAAATACAAACGCAAACGACAGTACGGTAAAAAGTCTGACTAATCTGTATATTAAAAATGTACTGCAAAACAATACCGACACATGGATTTTGGTAAACACAAAAGATTCATCCGGTGTAACCTACTCCATTTCGTATCAGTCAATTGGTGCAAATGTTGCCATCACGTTAAACGGAAAAACTGTCGATAAAACAGCATTGCAGAAAGGGGATTCCTTAGAGATTGGGTACACAGGAGATTTGCCGGATGCCAGAAAATCATGGATACCTCATCTTGCATATCTGAAAGCAACAAGAGCATAACAAGTTTTGCCGGCTGGATTTCAGACAGCAAACAATTCTTGCAAATTAAATATTTATATTTTAGCAAAGCCAAAGCGTTGTTTTAGACACCTCAGCCAAAATCCCCCGGCTAAACCACCCCATCTTCCCTCATACAGTAGAGATTTTATATCTTTTTGGTATCCTGCGTATAAACACGCGGGTATCTGGCATGCTTGCATGCCGATACCCCTGCGCGTTTATCAGCGGGAGCGGCGCAGGAATACCAAAAAGATATAAAATCTCCGCTTGAAACCATCCCCCCTTTCATTGTAAAATAAACTCAACCACACAAAAAGGAGACCGTTATGAAACACATTTTATGCTATGGCGATTCAAACACACACGGATACATTCCCGGTGGCGGACGCTATGATGACGATACACGCTATACCGGTATTCTCGCCAAATTACTCGGCAGCGACTACCGGATTATCGAGGAAGGACTAAACAGCAGAACCTCTTCCTTTGATGACCCTTTTGAGCCATACAAAAACGGAATGGACTGTCTGGTTCCCTGCTTAGACTCGCATAAGCCATTGGATTTAACCATTCTTATGTTAGGAAGCAACGACATGAAAGTTTATTTCTCACCTTCCGTCGAAAAAATTGCAGGAAGTCTCGCCAAAGTATGCCAGACAATCCTAATGGTAAGCGAGGCACCGGTTCTGTTAGTAAGCCCGATTTATCTGGGCGATAACATGGCAGATTCCGACTTTGCAGCAAGTTTTCCGCCATCTTCCATTGCAATTTCGCATGAACTTGGCGGTGCACTTGAAGAAGTTGCAAGACAACTGGACACTCCATTTTTAGATGCCGCAAAAGTCACCCTGCCATCAAAAGAAGACAGTCTTCACTTAACAAAAGAAGGACATCTGGCACTTGCCAAAGCACTTGCCAAAAAAGTAAAAGAAATCTTAGAATAAGCGAGGCGATCATATGAATGTAGTAGGAATTATAGCAGAATACAATCCCTTTCACGAAGGACATGCCTATCAGATTCAAAAAGCAAAGGAACAATGTGGTGCAGAATTCGCCGTTGTCGTAATGAACGGTGATTTTGTCCAGCGTGGCGAACCTGCCATTTTTGATAAATATACCCGCACAAAAGAAGCACTTTTAGGCGGTGCCGACCTCATTTTTGAACTGCCGGTCCGGTTCGGTCTATCAAGCGCCGGTAATTTTGCCATGGGCGGCGTTCTCGCATTGAATGCTCTTCCATTTGTCACACATTTATGTTTTGGCACGGAAACCGGCGACCTCACCCCTCTTTTGCAGGCCGCCACCTTTCTTTGCGATGAACCCGATTCCTACCGCACGCGCGTGAAACACTTTGTGAAACAGGGTATTCTCTATCCCAAAGCCCGCTCACTTGCCTTGGCTGCTGAATCCGGGCTGCCAACAGAAACCTGGGACTCGCCAAACAACATTCTTGGCTTAGAATACTGCGTCGCCCTGCAAAAGCTTCATTCTAAAATTAAACCTTTTACCATACGGCGCGAGGGGCAGGGATACCATGACAATGACACACCGGCACTCTCCGATTTTCCTTCTGCTACTTTTCTGCGCAAAAAAATTCGCAAAGCCGGGGAAAAGGAAAACCTTTCGCTAAGCGATTTTTCATCCCTGATTGGCTACTCTCTTTTAACCACAAAAGATTTGTGCCGGATAAAAGATATTACGCCGGATTTGTCTGACCGCATCCGAAATGAATTGCCAAAATACCGGGAGATAAATGAATTCGTAAAGACAATTAAAAATCCGTCCCTCACAACCGGACGAATCAAGCGCAGCTTCTTTCAGTGCCTGTTTGACATCGAAAAAGAAGAACCGGTTATGCCGTATCTGCGTGTTTTAGGCATGAAAAAAGAAGCATCTTCCCTGCTTTCACAAAAAGAAAATGCTTCTTGTCAGATTCTCACAAAACTTGCCTTTGATGTGCCAAAAATGGGCGACACTGCAAAAAAACTCTTCGCAAAGGACTTACTCGCTTCCGATTTATACCGGCAAGTCTTTTGTCATAAATACAATCAGACACTGCCTAATGAATATCAGCACTCGCCGATTGTCCTTTGAGTCTGCCATATAATTTCGTCATTTTTCTGATTTTTTCACAAAGTTTATCATCAAACACGCCACCGGCCATCCGCCATTTCCAGTTGCCGCCAAGTGTCGATGGTGTATTTATTCTTGCCGAATTTGGCAGACACAGATAATCCTGTGCAGGAATAATGCAAAGATCCGAAACACTTCCCATCGCCAGCGCAATCAAATCCCATGTCAATTTTTTCTTCGAGGTAAACCGGCTGCGGTTCATATAGCGAAGTGCCACATCCTTATCCTCTTTTTTTAACTCATCAAAAAAACTATACGTTGTCGCATTATCATGCGTTCCGGTATAAACGACCGAATTTCTGTCATAATGATACGGCAGATAATCGCTGTCCTCTCTGGAATCAAATGCAAACTGTAACACTTTCATCCCAGGGAAACCGGAATCCGCCAAAAGTTTGCGGACCGAATCAGTTAAAAATCCCAAATCCTCAGCAAGAATCGGAAGTTTTCCCATTTGATTCTCCAAAGTCTCAAACAACTCAATGCCCGGACCTTTTTCCCACTCACCAAATTCTGCGGTTGCATCTCCATACGGAATCGCATAATATTCATCAAAGCCGCGGAAATGGTCAATGCGGAGCATATCATACAACTCGTAACACGTTTTAATTCTTGAAATCCACCACGAATACCCCTGATTCTTGTGAACATCCCAGCGGTACAATGGATTTCCCCAGAGCTGCCCGGTTGCAGAAAAAGCATCCGGCGGACATCCCGCAACTGCCGTCGGCAGTCCATTTTCATCAAATTGGAACAATTCCGGATGTGCCCAGGTATCCGCACTGTCTAAGGCAACATAAATCGGAATATCACCAATAATTGAAATCCCCTTGTCATTGGCATATTTTTTCAACGCCGCCCATTGAGTATAAAATTCATACTGAACAAATTGGTAGAAATTAACATCTTCCAGCAAACGGTTTCGATAAGACACCATTGCCTCCGGCGAACGAAGCCTAATAGCGTCCTCCCACTCCAAATAACTTTTTCCGGACTTATTATCTTTAATTGCCATAAACAAGGCATAATCAGCAAGCCACTCGGAATTTTTCTGCACAAACGCCTGATAAGAAACATCCGCTTCAATACTACTGTTTGCATATGCCTTCCGTAACAGACCAAGCCGCTTCTGAAACAACACATCATAGTGTACTTCTTTACCACTCGTTCCTTCGGCGGCGCGAATGCAGTCATTCTCGGTTAAGTATCCTTTTTTCACAAGGTCATCCGGTGAAATAAAATACGGATTTCCGGCGAAAGTGGAAAATGCCTGATATGGCGAATCTCCATAGCCGGTCGGTCCCATCGGCAGAATCTGCCAGTAACTTTGACCCGCCTTCACCAACTGGTCTACAAAATCATAAGCACACCGGTCAAAACAGCCAATCCCATACTTGGAGGGGAGGCTGGCAACCGGGAGCAAAACACCACTGCTTCTTTTCATAACCTATGCTCCTTCTATCTGTGGCAGCACTTAATTTGCTGCTAATAACGCTTTACTTACTTTCACATCAAATTTATCCGACCATATCTTGTATGTCTTTTGAAAACTTTCCGTCTGTTTTTCAGACACAAGCTGATTCCGGTACTGCTGCTGCAACGCCGCTGAATTGGTCTGAATACAATGCGCAATATAAAAACCATCTTTTTCCTCAATAAGTGCGGATGTCTGATTCTTTTTCAGGCTGACAACAGCTTTTGCAAGATTAGTACGGCTGTCCTGATTTCCAATTACATACTCAATCGCATCTGCCTGTGTTTTGTTTTTTGCCACCGTGTAAAAACTATTCTGTGAGCTTGTCACTTCACTCAAAATCTGCGACATCGTATTTTTCACGGTTTCCTTATTTTTCGCGTTCGCTGCCTGATAAATCAATTCCACCTTAGCTGCCGAAAGTGTATTGGCCGCATAATCAATTTTGAGTTTCCCCATCTGTACATTGTACATTTTCTGCGCCAGTTTGTTTTCCTCGAAAATTTTAGAAAGTACCTTTAATTCAATTCCCTGCGTCTGCTTGTCCTTCGCCGGAATCGAATCAAACACCGTCTTTGCCCGGTAGTCTGCCTCTTCCTTTTCATCCGTTTCAAGCTGCACCTTCTCGATAGCCGCCTCTTTGCCAATTACCTTTACCTGAATAATCTGGCGAAGCACCGATTCAATCGCTTCCTGTCCGACAGACTTATCCTTTACCGCTTTATTGTACTTCCAAATATCGGTTCCCAAAATACTCTCATACTGATTCTTCATAAAATAATAGTAGGTCTTGTATTCCTTATAAGAAACTGTCGTCTTTCCTACCGCAATAACGGAAGAATCCTCTTTTAAGTTACTGTTTGATACCGATGCCGCACGCTCGGAAGAGCTTGTTTCCTCCACCGCCTCGCTACCACATCCAACAACACCAATACACATGCCGGCACATACTAGTATTGCCAAAATAAATTGTTTCATATCGTTCCTCCTCATTCTTTATTTGATATGCTAAGTGCACGAATTTCATCTACTATTTTCTCCGCCTCCGAAAGCACATTGCCCGTATATTGATAAACAAAATATGGTTTTGCCCCCGGCACAAAACGAAGTTTTCTCCCCATCGATGCGATGAGTTTAGGAATTCCTTCCACATCAATTTTCGCCTGTGGATACATCACAAACTGAAGCTGCTCTTTTTTACTTGCCACCTCCATAATAAACGCTTCATGCGCCTTCGCTTTCAAAATGGCAATATTCAAAAGATTCATTACACTCTTTGGCGGCTCACCAAAACGGTCAACCAACTCATCAATCATGTCTGTTTTTTCGTCTTCCGTCTCAAGTTCCGCAATTCTTTTATAAATGTCCAGTTTTTGGAATTCATTTTTAATATAACTGACCGGAATAAATGCGTCAACCTTTATTTCGACACTCGTTTCATATTCTTCCTCCGGCACTTCTTCTCCTTTGCACTTTTTCACCGCTTCATTGAGCATTTTACAGTACAAATCATACCCGACTGCTTCCATGTGTCCATGCTGGCTTGCACCCAAAAGATTACCTGCCCCTCGTATTTCCAAATCTCTCATGGAAATGCGGAATCCCGAACCAAGTTCCGTAAACTCCTTAATCGCCGCCAGACGTTTTTCTGCCACTTCTTTTAGCAATTTGTCCCGTTTATAAAGGAGAAATGCATAAGCCGTTCGGTTACTTCTTCCCACACGTCCGCGTAACTGGTAAAGCTGGGACAGCCCAAGCCTGTCAGCATCCTCAATAATAATCGTATTTACATTCGGAATATCAAGCCCGGTTTCCACAATCGTAGTCGCTACCAAAACATCAATCTCACCCTCGACAAACCGAAACATTGTCCGCTCAAGTTCACGTTCATTCATCTGTCCATGAGCAAAGGCAACCACCGCTTCCGGCACAAGTTTCGCAATTTCATTTGCCACAATATCCATATTGCCAACACGATTGTATACATAGTACACCTGACCGCCTCTGGCCAGTTCTCTCATGATAGCCTCCCGGATCAATTCATCATTATATTCCATCACATAAGTCTGGATCGGGATTCGATCCATAGGCGGTTCTTCCAACACACTCATGTCACGGATTCCGATCAGACTCATATGCAGTGTTCTTGGGATTGGTGTCGCGGTTAAAGTGAGCACATCAATGTTATTTTTTAGCTGCTTAATCTTTTCCTTGTGGGTGACACCAAAACGCTGTTCCTCATCGATCATCAGAAGCCCCAGGTCTTTGAACACCACATCTTTCGATAAAAGACGGTGTGTACCAATAATGATATCCACCTGACCTTTTTTCAGTTTTTCTAATGTCTTTTTCTGCTCACCTGCAGAACGAAAACGGCAGAGCAGATCGATATTTACCGGAAAATCCTTCATGCGCTGTACAAAATTGTTGTAATGCTGCTGCGCCAAAATGGTTGTTGGCACCAAAAATGCAACCTGTTTCCCATCCTGCACCGCCTTAAACGCCGCACGGATGGCAATCTCAGTCTTACCATAGCCAACGTCACCGCAGATCAGACGATCCATGATCTTCGTGCTCTCCATATCTTTTTTCGTTGCCTCGATCGCAAGGTCCTGATCTTCCGTCTCCTCGAATGGGAACATCTCCTCAAACTCGCGCTGCCAGACAGTATCCGGCCCATAGGCAAAACCGCGCTCACTCTGCCGCACTGCGTATAAACGCACCAGATCTCCTGCAATCTCTTTGACCGCTCCGCGGACTTTCGTCTTGGTCTTATTCCATTCCTGTCCACCAAGTTTATTTAATTTCGGCTTTTTAGCGTCCGCACCGGCATATTTCTGGATCAGTTCCAGCTGTGTCGCCAGAATATAGAGATTTCCACCTCCGGCATACTCAATCTTGATATAATCCTTCACGGTCTTGTCTACTTCGATTTTTTCAATGCCACGGTAAATTCCAAGTCCATGATTTTCATGCACGACATAGTCACCGATATTCAGATCAGTAAAACTGGCGATTTTCTCACCCTCATACATGCGGTGGCGTTTCTTTTTCTTCTTTTCCGAGCCAAAAATATCACTCTCAGAAATCACAACGAACTTGACTGCCGGATACTCATACCCTTTTTTCACCTTACCATATCCTGTCATGATCTCTCCCGGACTTAAAACACGGTCAAAGTCTTCCGAGTAAAATGCCGGAAGCTCCTCGTTCATCAGATCTTCCGCAAGACGTTTTGCACGGGTTCTCGAACTCGATAGTAAGATCATGCGGTATCCGTTTTTCTTATAGCGCTTCAGGTCTTTCACAAGAAGCTCAAAACTGTTGTTGTAAGGATTCACAGTACGGCTTTCGATTGCGATGCGGTCTTTGATGTTTAACTGGTTACACTTCATATCCAGTGCAACCATTGCCACACATCGTCTCTGATTTATTTGGGCAAGTATTTCTTTGTAAGAAAAAAGTTCGCGCATCTGTCCCGGAAGAATATATCCTTTTTCCAGACGTTGTTTCATACTCTCGGAAAACTCGGTTTCCGTGGACTGTCCACGCTCGATCGTGCGCACTGTCTCATCCAGAAATACGATGGAATCTTCTTTTTTCAGATAATCTAATAAAGATACCCTCTCCTCGCAAAAATAAGACAGATAGGCGTCCAGTCCTGCGGTAATGCCGTACTCCATCGTCTCTTCCGCAATCTGGTCTGCCATGGACTTTATGCGGTAAGCCTCCTCGGTTTTCATCTCTTTGCGGAACTTCTCTGCAGTTTTTTCTGCCTCTTTCTGAATCTTTGCGACACCATTTCTCCGTTCTTCTTCCGTCAGGACAAGTTCACACGCCGGATAAATATAGATTTCCTCAAGATTTTCAATGGAACGCTGGCTCTCCGGATCAAACGAACGGATGGAATCCACCTCATCGCCCCAAAGTTCGATTCGAAACGGTGTTTCCTCTGTTAACGGAAAAATATCAATGATTCCGCCGCGCACAGAAAATTCTCCCATCGTCTCTGCCTGATAGTTTTTCTCATATCCAAGCTCTACCAGATGTCTGGTCAGTCCGTTTAACTCCACGGTATCGCCCACGGAGATTTTCTTCACTGCCTGGATAAACTTTTCCGGGGCAGGCATCGGATTCATCAGACCGTCAAATGTAGTAATAATGGTACATTCCTTCTCCTCAGCCATCATTTTCAGGGCATTGATACGTTCTGATGTCAGAACATTTCCACGGATATCCGACTGATAAAAAAGAATATCTTTCGCCGGATAATATGCCACGTTTTTATCAAAAAAACGGTATTCTTCCAACAATTCTTTCGCTTTTTGCTCATGAAAAGTAACAATGATTCTGTTGCCAGAACCATTGTGAACACTGTATACAATATGTGGTTTTACTGCGTCAATGCAGCCAGAAACCAAAATGACTCCTTCGGTCTTCTGCACTGCCTGCTCTAACTCTTCATAACCCTGCAGTTGTGTTAAGGGTTCAGTGAATGCTCTCACGCCGTCGCGCTCCTCTCTGCAGCCCGGAATTCTCCCACTTTCATGATCTTAATACTCATTACTGCAAATGCTTTGTTTTACTTGTTTTTACTATTGTAATCATTCATTGCCTTGTCGACTTCGCCCTGCATCATCAAAACGGCTGCATCCATCGCATGTCCGATCGCTTCCTCCACTTTGGCGCGGTCTTCGGTACTGAAATGTCCCAACACATAGTCTGCCAGATCCCAGCCCTTCGGCTTCTCGCCGACACCGACTTTGATGCGCATAAAATTCTGCGTGCCTGTCATGGCAATAATATTTTTGATTCCGTTATGTCCACCGGCACTTCCTTTTTTGCGGATACGGATATTACCCGGTTCTAAGCTGATATCATCGAAAACGACAATCAGTTCCGATTCTGGATCCAATTTATAATAATTGACCAGTTCTGCCACACTCTCACCGCTTAAGTTCATGTAAGTCTGCGGCTTCGCCAGCACAACTTTCATGCCTTCAATGACACCTTTTCCGCAAAGTGCCTTGTGCTTGTTCTCACTGATACTAATATTATATTTATCTGCCAAGGCATCCATGACATCAAAGCCGATATTGTGCCTTGTCTTTTCGTACTGCTTTGTCGGATTACCTAATCCTACCATTAAAAACATGTCCTGTTCTCCTCGCTCTTTCAAAAATTCTGGCAGTGGGGCGAAACTCTGGTTTAGGCTGTGAAGGATTGTGAAAGATAAGCAAAATCAACGAAGACACGCTCTCGCTATGTGTCGCTCGCAGCGGTACTAAGGTCATAGCCACAACAGGCAGCCTCGGATAAATCCGGTCTGTCTGTTACGTCTATAACCTAAGTGCCGGCGGCTCCCCAATGTCTTCTTATTGCTTTTGTTTATCTTTCACAATCCAATCTACGTTTTCTATGAGTTTCGCAATTACACCCCCCCACATTTTTTCATTCTGTAGATTACTGATTATATTGCTTCTCTCGCACGGATAATATGTGCGGCGGCGGCTAACTGCTCCTGATTGTTGACACCCGTGATATCCTCCGGATCATCGAGTGCAAAGGCATCTACTTTAAGTCCTTTGTTTTTGATGATGGTAAGGGTATCCGGCAGATAGTACTCGCCCTGTGCGTTGTTCGGTGTCAGCTTATCGAGTGCTTCCTTTAATTCTTTTGTATCGAAAATGTACATGCCGGAATTGATCTCGTGAGACTCTAACTCTTCCGGTGAAGCGTCTTTGTGCTCTACGCTCTTCACAAATCTGCCTTCCGCATCGCGGATAATCCTTCCATATCCGGTTGGATCGCCGATCATCGCAGAAAGCACGGTGACTGTATTGCCATTTTTCTTATGATGTTCTGCTAACCGGTTTAATGTTTCTGCAGTGATAAGTGGTGTATCTCCAAATAAGATCAGAGTCTGTCCCTCATCCCCTAAGAAATCCCTGGCACATTTTACTGCGTGGCCGGTTCCCAACTGTTCTTCCTGTAATGCAAATTTCACATTTTTGTGGGAAATGCTATGCTCCACTACTTCATGTTTATATCCTACTACCAGACAGATATCATCTGCGCCTGCTCCGATTGCTGCGTCAATTGCATAATCTACCAGACATTTTCCATCGATCGTGTGAACCACTTTCGGAAGATCTGATTTCATCCGGGTTCCTTTTCCTGCTGCAAGAATGACTGCTTTTAACTGTTCCATTGTTCTGTTCCTCTCAATATGATGAAATAATTTCCATTGTTCTATTCCGTATGTTCTATTTTACAGAAGATTTTGGATTTGGCAAGTAAGGAATGCAACTTTTATTTCTGCATGAATGCGTATATTTTTCTCATCAACATAAGCAAAAAACGAGCCGCTATCCCCATAGCGGCTCATCTGCAGTTCTTATTCTTCCACAGCCATTGTTTCCTGATACTTTTCAAGGATCAGTTTCTGAATACGGTCTCTTGTATCGGAATTGATCGGATGTGCGATATCACGGTATTCCCCGTCTGCTGCCTTTCTGCTTGGCATCGCAATGAATAATCCTTTCTCTCCTTCAATGATCTTAATATCATGTACCACAAATTCTTCATCTATGGTAATGGAAACTACGGCTTTCATTTTTCCTTCTTTTTCAACTTTTCTAATTCTGACGTCTGTAATCTGCATGATGTCTCAGTCCCCCTTTTCGGTCTTCATCTAACGCAAGTTTTTGTCACCCTGTAAGTAACTCTGTGATTCTGGCTATAATACATATCTCTCATTGTTCTCAGATACGATCTTAATTCCATTCTCTCCACAATAGTATGTGTTGGCTTTCAATGTATCACGGCTCTCAACGATACAGTTTTCAATGTGTGTATTATCCCCAATATAAACATCGTTTAAAATAATGGAATTCTTGATCACACAATTTTTTCCGACAAATACCTTCTTAAATAAGATAGAATTTTCAACCTTGCTGTTGATAATACATCCGCTCGCGATCAGGCTGTTTTTCACGTCTGATCCTGCATTATATTTTGCCGGTGGAAGATCATCCACTTTCGAGAAAATTCCCGGTTCTTCTTTAAAGAAGTAATTTCTGACTTCCGGTTTTAAGAAGTCCATATTCGTCTGGTAATAAGAATCCACGGATGCAATATTGCTCCAGTATTCTTTCATCTTATAACCATAGATACGCTTCATATTCTTATAACGGATCAGGATATCCGTTACAAAATCCCATCTTCCCTCATCAGCACTCCGCTCTAACATCTCAATGAGCTGTCTTCTGCGGACAATGTAGATACCTGTAGAAATCGTATTGGACTGGGAAACCATTGGTTTCTCCTCAAACTCAACGATTCTGGAATCCTCATTCATGCGGACAACACCAAAACGGCTGACATCCACATTCGGATCCATATCTTTGCACACAACCGTGATATCTGCTTTCTTCTCGATATGGTAATCAAGGACTTTGTTAAAATCAAGTTTGTATACACAGTCACCACTGCTGATGATGACATATGGCTCATGACGTTTTTTCAGGAAACTGATATTCTGGTACATCGCATCTGCTGTGCCACGGTACCACCAGCTGTTATCCACTGTTACAGTTGGGTTGAATACATATAAACCACCCTGTTTACGTCCGAAATCCCACCATTTGGAAGAACTTAAATGTTCATTCAGGGATCTTGCACTGTACTGTGTCAGCACTGCCACTGTCTGTACATGAGAATTACTCATATTGCTCAGAGCGAAGTCGATGCTCCGGTAACTGCCTCCGATCGGCATTGCTGCAATTGCTCGTTTGTTCGATAATTCCTGCATGCGGCTGTTATTACCGCCAGCTAAAATAATTCCTACTGCCTTCATTCTGAGTCACCTGCCTTAATAATTACTTCACCGCTGTCAAGAATTCCTTCCGGATAATCTTCTTTTGTGGTCTTGCCGGAAATTGCAGTGTTCTTTCCGACTGAGACGTTCGATGGAACTTCGGAATCCTCTCCGATCGTCACAAGACCAAAGGAGTAAATCTTCTCATTGAACTTGTTCGGTTTTTCCTCTCCAACACCTAATGTAACGTTATCACCAATGCTGCAGTTTTCAGCAATAATTGCTTTGTCTATGACGACATTCTCACCGATCTGGGTTCCCTTCATAATAATGGAATCTCTCACGACACTGCCCTTGCCGATCGTAACGCCGGCTCCGATGACAGAACTGTGAACCTCTCCGTAAATCTCAGATCCCTCTCCGATGATACTCTTCTCAACAATACTGTCTGCTGACAGATACTGCGGCTGGATAATATCACTCTTCGTGTAAATCTTCCAGTATTCCTCATACAGGTTGAATTCTGGGATCAGATCGATCAGTTCCATATTGGCTTCCCAATAAGAGCCAAGCGTTCCTACATCTTTCCAGTATCCATTATACTCGTAAGCAAACAGACGCTGTTTTTTCTCGTGGCAGTAAGGAATGATGTGTTTACCAAAGTCACAGTTGCTCTGATCTTTCATTGCAGTCAGAGCTTCCTTCAATACCTTCCAGCTAAATATGTAGATTCCCATTGAGGCTAGATTACTTCTTGGATGTTCCGGTTTCTCTTCAAAATCCTGAATTCGTTTATCTTCATCTGCGATCACAATACCAAAACGGCTTGCCTCCTCTAATGGAACAGGCATTGTGGCAATTGTAACATCTGCGTTGTTTTCCTTATGGAAATCAAGCATGACTTCATAATCCATCTTGTAGATATGGTCACCAGATAAAATCAGTACATATTCCGGATTGTACTGCTCCATGTAATTCATATTCTGATAAATTGCATTGGCAGTTCCTGAATACCACTCACTGTTATTACTCTTCTCGTATGGTGGAAGTACTGTTACTCCTCCGTTATTACGGTCAAGATCCCACGGAATACCAATTCCGATATGGGTATTCAAACGTAATGGCTGATACTGTGTCAATACACCAACCGTATCAATTCCGGAGTTAATGCAGTTGCTCAATGGAAAATCGATAATACGATACTTGCCTCCAAATGCAACTGCCGGTTTCGCAACTTTTGATGTCAGGACACCTAAACGGCTTCCCTGACCTCCCGCTAATAGCATTGCTATCATTTCTTTTCGAATCACGTCAATCACCTCTCGTCACTTTCTAGTCAATCTAGTCCTCTTGATATTTCAAGTATATCACAACCATTTTTCAATGTACATCATTTTACACAATTTTTTCAGAAATTTTTTCTTTTTTTTGACATTTTATACAAATATGTGTGTCTGTCCTGTTTTTTTCGTCAAAATAGCTAACATGGAATTGTCCGAAAAGAATTTGCAAATTCCTGATATATGGTTATAATGTAACTGTTTCAGGCGTTATACAACGCTCTGTTATAAAATGAAGAAGTTTCTCATAAACTTTTTCATCAATGATCAACGAAAAACAGGCAGGTATCCATAATATGTATAAAATTAATTTTCAGGAACCAATACACATTCACTTTATCGGAATCGGTGGAATCAGCATGAGCGGTCTCGCTGAGATCCTTTTTGAGGAACATTTTACGATTTCCGGTTCTGACTCCAAAGAATCTGAACTCACCCGGCATTTAGAGCATATGGGCATGCAGATTTTTTATGGTCAGAAAGCTTCCAATATTATAGACGGTATCGACCTTGTAGTTTATACCGCAGCGATCCACGAAGACAACGAAGAATTTGCAGAAGCAAAGCGTCAGAATCTTCCGATGTTATCCAGAGCAGAATTACTCGGTCAGCTTATGACTAACTATAAGATACCGGTTGCTATATCCGGTACACACGGTAAGACAACCACAACCTCTATGCTTTCTCATATTGCTCTTGCAGCAGACCTGGATCCGACAATCTCTGTCGGCGGTATCCTGAAAGCGATCGAAGGCAATATCCGTGTCGGCGGACCTGACCTTTTTATTACGGAAGCATGCGAATATACCAACAGTTTCCTGCACTTTTTCCCGAAAATCGGTATTATTCTGAATGTGGATGCGGATCACCTGGACTTTTTTAAAGACCTGGACGATATCCGTAATTCTTTCCACCTTTTTGCTAAGCTTCTTCCGGAAAACGGAACTCTCGTCATCAACGGAGATATTGATAAAATTGAAGAGATCACCTCCGATCTTTCCTGTCGTGTTATCACTTTTGGCAAAGAAGCTTCCCTGGATTACAGTGCAGCCAATATTACTTATAACGAACAGGGCAATGCCTCTTTCGATGTCGTAAAAGACGGACAGAATGTTGCACATCTCGCTCTTGCAGTTGGCGGTGAGCACAACGTATATAACGCACTTGCGGCAATCGCAGTTGCCGATATTCTTGGTGTTCCTGCGGAGACGATCCAGACAGGTCTTGCTTCCTTCCACGGAACAGACCGCCGTTTTGAATACAAAGGTGAAGTCGGTGGAGTGACCATCATTGATGATTACGCACACCATCCGACAGAGATTGCTGCAACGCTGAAAAGTGCTGCACATTATCCACATAAAAAACTGTGGTGTATTTTCCAGCCACATACTTATACCCGTACAAAAGCATTATTCTCAGAATTTGCTGAAGCACTCGCACATGCAGACCATGTAATCCTTGCTGACATCTATGCAGCGCGTGAGACAGATACTTTAGGCATCTCTTCCGCACAGCTTGCAGATGCAGTCAAAGAACATGGATGTGACGCAACTTATCTGCCAAGCTTTGCAGCCATCGAAGAGTTCGTCACCACCCATTGCCAGCCTGGCGATCTTCTGATCACAATGGGTGCCGGAGATGTTGTAAAAATCGGAGAAGACTTAATTTCTAAATAAGGTATTCGCAAAATCCCCAATTGCTTGCCCTGATCCTAAGGGAAATAATTGGGGATTTTTTATCGCTTTTCAAAATAAAAGCCTGATTTTCTCCAATATTTGCGAAATTTTATTTGTAATAACAAAAATTTCCGTCAGAAAATTCTTTTTTACAATCTGGGATGATGTTATAATGAACAAAGTCAGAAAAGAAAGGAAGCGGAAATTATGAGTGCACTTATTTTGCGCAATCATTCCCACAATAACATAACGATCGTGGAGAATGACTTTATCGATCATTATATGGTATCTGCGAACGGAGAATATGTAAAAGTCTATCTTCTTCCTCTCCGTTATCAGAATATCCCGGAGCAGCTTCCGGATATCCCGCAGATGGCAGACCTTCTGGAGAATACCGAAGGCGATATCCTGCGCGCACTCAAATACTGGGAAAAAGAAGGAATTCTTTCTCTCGAATATGACGAAACAAATGAACTCGCCGGAATCTGTATCGGAAAAGCACCAACTCATCAGACACCTGTCAAAGCGGCTTTCCATACACCTTCCGCACAGTCTGCTTCCGTTCATGAAAAATCTCCGGTCACGCAGTCTGATGGAAATACCACTGTTTCAGACAAAGCTGCCGGTCAGAATCTTCCTGCATCAAGACGTTCCCTTGCTGCAAGAAGAGAATTAAAGCAGATTCTTTTTATTGCTGAACAATATCTTGGCAAAACCTTATCCCGTACCGATGTTGATGCGATTACCTACTTTTATGATTCCCTTGGTTTTTCCGCAGACCTGATCGAGTATCTGATCGAATACTGTGTGGAGAACGGACATAAGAGCATGCATTACATTCAGAAAGTAGCACTTTCATGGGCAGATGAACATATTACAACCGTCGATCAGGCACGTAATTCCTCTGCATTTTACAACAAAACCTGCTATTCTATCCTGAATGCATTTGGCATCAAAGGGCGGGGACCTGCATCTGCCGAACTGGATTATATCCGCAAATGGCTGGAGGATGGGAATTTCGAACTGGATCTCATTCTGGAAGCATGCAACCGCACCATCAGTGCGATCCACCAGCCAAGTTTTGAATATACTGACAAGATTCTCGAAAACTGGAAGACGAGCAACGTTCGTACACTGGCAGATGTTGAGCGTCTTGATTCTGCCTTTGAGCAGGAAAAAGACCGGAGGAAAACTCCTTCGGGGCAAAACCGTACACCTTCTGCCCAGCAGCCTTCCAAATTCCGTAATTTTGAAGAACGTTCTTACAATATGGACGAGCTTACCAAAAAATTATTACGCAGTAACTAAGAAAGGGGAACACTGTGCCGTTAACTAATTCACAATACAATGCGCTGATGCGCGTATATGAAGAAAAAAGAGCGAAGAGCCGTGACCTCGCGAATCTTCACTACGAGCGTGCCTGCCAGAAGGTTCCGGAGCTTGCATCGATTGATGCCTCTATTTCTTCTGCCAGTCTTGATCAGGCGAAAAAGCTGCTCGCAGGCGATGACACTGCCCTCACTTCTTTGAAGGAAGATATCCGGTCTCTTTCTGACAGACGCCGCCGACTCCTTTCCGACGCCGGATTCCCGGAAGACTATCTGGAACAGCATTTTGAATGTCCGGACTGTCAGGATACCGGCTATGTCGGCACGAAAAAGTGCCATTGCTTTTTAAAAGCGATCATTGATCTGTTCTACACCCAGTCCAACTTAAAAGGGCTTCTCGAACAGGAAAATTTTGAACATTTTAATTTTGATTATTATTCATCCAATTATAGAGACCGGCTTTCCGGTCAGAATTCCCGCGAGCTTGCAACGCAGGCTTATCAGGAATGTATGAATTTCATCCACAATTTTGATACCGAACATGGTAATCTGCTCCTTTTTGGGAATACTGGTATTGGGAAGACATTTCTCAGTCACTGCATTGCAAAAGAAGTAATGGATTCTCTGCATTCCGTTCTTTACCTGACTGCCTCTGAATTTTTCGATGCGCTCCTTGAAAAAGCACTGACCCGGAATGATGAGAGCTGTCTTTTATATGAGCAGATCCACCAGTGTGATCTGCTGATCATTGATGACCTGGGAACCGAACGAAATACAGACTTTGTCGTTTCTCAGCTTTTTGTGTGTTTAAATGATCGGATCCTGAACAGGAAATCCACGATCATTTCTACTAATCTTACTCTGGAGGAAATCAAGACGAACTATACAGAACGTACATTTTCCCGGATAAGCAACCATTATAAGATACTTCGCCTTGCCGGTGATGATATCCGCATTCAAAAGAAACTTATGTACAGGGAGGAACACTGATGTTACATCGAAGTGAACGAATTCTGGATAATATTCCAGTTGGCTCTCTCGGCATTATTGCTGTAGACGGCTGTGAAGAGATGGGAAATAAAGTCAATGACTATCTCGTAAAATGGAGAAAGGAAGAGACTCGTTTCCAGAAAGACAATCTTGTTTTCAACGGCTACGAAAAGCCGAACTATCTGATCAACGCAAAGGTACCGCGTTTTGGATCTGGTGAAGCCAAAGGTATTATCAATGAGTCTGTACGTGGAAAAGACCTTTATCTGATGGTCGATGTCTGCAACTACAGCCTGACTTATTCGCTCAGCGGCAATACCAACCATATGTCACCGGACGACCATTTCCAGAACCTGAAGCGTGTCATCGCCGCTGTAGGAGGAAAAGCACGTCGTCTGAACGTCATTATGCCTTTCCTGTATGAAAGCCGCCAGCACAAGAGAAGCGGCCGTGAATCACTGGACTGTGCACTTGGTCTGCAGGAGCTTGTCCGCATGGGTGTTGACAATATCATCACTTTCGATGCA
>ENA-OPNB01001198-OPNB01001198.1-human-gut-metagenome-genome-assembly--contig:-NODE-1198-length-20163-cov-2.547195_pt1 | contig 20163 bp, 20 predicted proteins | sample MGYA00241528_ERZ501754 | MGnify/ENA primary metagenome ERZ501754 (study PRJEB25962, sample SAMEA2042646) | human gut metagenome | biome: human gut; feature: human-associated habitat; material: faeces... | reverse complement strand
AAGAGCTGCGGGAACTGCTGGCCAAAGGCAAGAAGAAGGGCAAGCTGGACTCCGGCGAACTCATGGACGCTGTGGACGATCTGAATCTGGAAAGCGACCAGATGGATCAGCTCTACGACTCTCTGGAAGCATTGAATACGCTGACCGCCACTCGTTCAGGTACATTATAATATACTCCTTCCTCCATTTTACCTTTCTTTTTTGCAGCCTTTTCGTCCACGACGGGCTGGGGGAGGGTATTCATGTTTTTCAAAGAGAGGTAAACCGGCTCGCCGGATAAATCGTCATTGTCCACTACGCCCAGTTTTTCCGAGAAACGGAACAGCACCATCCGGTCTGTAAACTCCGCAGGCGTGAGTTCTATGGTGAAAACCTCCGTACTGGTGTCCACAGTGCCCTTGAAGAGTTGTGTAAGGGCTGTTTCCTGCATCGTCAATTGGTCGAGCATAAGTTTGAGTTGAGCGCCATCCTTCGGCATGTTGTCCGCTTCGCCCTTAATCAATGCCGTGCGGCTGTCCCGGATATCATAGATTTCTTCGGCCGTCAGTTCGGCTATTTTGGCATTGCTTCCGGCAGAAAGGATTTCCTGATTCATGTAATCTCTGGGATTGAGTCTTTTAGGAGCATCATTTCCTTTCGGTACGGCCGGTAACGGTTCCTCTTCCCCGTCGGTATTGATGGACAGGAGGATGCCTTCGGAAGTGAGACCTACCAACGGAGCTACGGTTCTCTTTTTAAGCTGTATGCTGTAAACTTTTTGAGGATCGGGTACTCCGTAGGGTACCATATCTATACTTTTTATACTCCACTTCGTGTAAGGTTCCTGGTTTATTTGGGACAAACGGAGATAGCGGTCTGCATATTTGCTGAATTCTCCGGGGGTATAGACTTGCTTTTCGGCCACGACGACCAGACGAAGGGCTGTACGGGGCAAGTAATAGGTTACGCCCTCCACCGTGGCGCCGGGTACGTACGGGCTTACTTCGGTTTGTGCGACGGCACCGAGTGTGCAAAGTGCCAGTCCGCATAACAGGGTTCTTGCTTTCATAAACTTTATTTTTATCAGTATTTATTCTTTTAACTTCTTGAAGGCTTCGGGGAGCGCGTCGATGATGTCGCTGGCTATCATGCTTTCTTCGCCTAACCTTTCGCGTGCGATGTCACCGGCCAGGCCGTGCAGATAGGTGCCCAACTGGCAAGCTTCATTGGCCGTATATCCCCGTGTCAGTAAAGCCGTAAGGATGCCGGTCAGCACGTCGCCGCTTCCGGCTGTGGCCATGCCTGCATTGCCCGTGGGGTTGATGATGACGCGTCCCGTCGGTGTACAAATCATGCTGTTGTGTCCTTTCACGATGACATATAATTGCATTTTGATGGACAGCTCACGGGCTTTTGCCATACGGTCGTAACTGTCGGTACATGTTCCCACGAGATTTTCCAGTTCCTTGGGATGCGGAGTGAGAATCGTGTCTTGCGGGATTTCCGGAATCCATTCCGGATGGTTGCCCAGGATATTGAGCGCATCCGCATCGAGTACCATTTCGCCCGGATGGTTACGGATGAATGTACGCAGAGCCTCTGCCGTTTCTTCGTGTGTGCCCAGTCCGGGACCCATGGCCAGAGCGTTGTAGTCGTAGGTACTTATGGCTTTCGACACCCGGATGTCGGACAAATCATGGCTGAGTATGGCTTCGGGCACACTGCATTGCAGGATGTTGTTGTTCATGTCCGGCGTATGGACGGTCAGTTTGCCCACTCCGCTTCTCAGGCAAGCCTTTGCCGCGAGGATGGTTGCGCCTCCCATGCCGTACTGTCCGCTTACGAGCAGGGCATGCCCCATGCTGCCTTTGTGGGCGAAAGGGTTACGCGGTTTGAGTATCTTTTTCACCTCTCCCGGCTCTATCACCGTAATACTACAGTCGATAGCCGCCAGTCCCTCGGCGGAAAGCCCGATGTCCATGGGGTTTACTTCACCGAGATATTTCTGGTTCTCGCCGAAAAAGAAGGCCAATTTAGGAAGCTGGATGGTCAGGGTCAGGTCCGCACGGACGATGGCCGACGAATTATTGTATGTGTTGTCTTCGCTCATCAGGCCGGACGGGATGTCGATGCTCACCACTTTGGCCGGACTGGCGTTGATTCTTTTCACGAGTCCGGCATAGCCCCCGTCCAAAGGCTTATTCAGTCCGGTACCGAACAGTCCGTCTACGATGACGTCTTTTTCGTCCACTTCAGGGAAAGAAAACTGGGAAGATACTTCGGTGAACAGCAGTCCGGCCAGGTTTTCCAACCGTTTCTTGTTGTTCAGGCAATCGTCGCTGAGACGTCCCGTGATGTTAAACAGATACGTCTGCACCGTGTACCCGGCGTTGCAGAGCAGGCGGGATACCGCCAAGGCATCGCCTCCGTTGTTGCCCGGACCGGCAAACACGATGAAGCGAGTGGCGGTGGTCCAACGGCTTTTCAATTCGGCTGCAATCGCTTTTGCGGCACGTTCCATCAAATCGGTGGATGAGACGGGTTCGTGTTCGATGGTGTATTTATCTAATTCTTTAAACTGGGTCGAGGTGAGTATCTTCATGACAAATAAAACTTCGTTTTCTTTCGTATTTTTTGGGTTTGGTACTGTTTTTGGATAAAATAGGAGGCGGTTCGGCATGTCCAAACTTGAAAAACTTTGTTTTTCGTTTGCCTCTGCGCTCACCTTTCACTATCTTTGTACGCAAAATTAGCAAAAAGATATGGAAACACTTCAGATAAAGGATAAAAAATTTGCCGTGTCGATACCTGAGGCTGAAATATTGAAACAGGTGAAGCGGGTGGCTGGAGAAATCAACCGTGATTTGGCCGGTTCGGAACCTGTTTTTTTGGCTATATTGAACGGGTCTTTTATCTTTGCGGCTGATTTGATGAGGGAAATCGAGCTTTCTGCACAGATTTCGTTTGTCAAGTTGGCTTCGTACGTGGGGACGTCTTCAACCGGTTCCGTCTGTGAGATGATAGGACTGAATGTCGATATTTCCGGACGGGATGTCGTGGTTGTGGAGGATATAGTGGATTCCGGACTGACGATGAAATACGTGACGGAAATGTTGGCGAAGTACAATCCCCGTTCCATTTCCATTTGCACATTGTTGCTCAAGCCCGGTAATTTGAAGGTGGATTTGGACATTCCGTACAAGTGTTTCTCCATACCCAACGATTTCATTTTGGGGTATGGGCTGGATTATGACGGTTACGGGAGGAACACCCGTGACATTTACACCGTCGTGGAATAGGCCGGCAGTTTCTATTGTCGGAAAAAGAGGAGAAAGATTGTTTCAACCAATACAAAATAACAACGATGAAGAATATTATTATTTTCGGTGCTCCGGGATCAGGTAAGGGCACTTACAGTGACGAGATTGTGGCAAAATACGGCATGGGGCACATTTCTACCGGTGACGTGTTGCGCGGAGAAATCAAGAACGGTACGGAACTGGGCAAGATTGCCAAGGGATATATCGACAACGGCCAGCTCATTCCGGACGAACTGATGATCGACATCCTGGCCAAGACATACGATGCACAGACGAAAGGCCAAGGGGTGATATTCGACGGTTTCCCCCGTACCATCGCTCAGGCCGAGGCTTTGAAGAAGATGCTGGCCGACCGCAAGGACGACATGGGCATGATGATAGAGTTGGTGGTGGACGAAGAGACGCTGATGGCCCGTTTGCTGAACCGTGCCATCGAGCAGGGACGCGCCGACGACAATGAAGAAACCATCAAGAAGCGTTTTGACGTGTACCGCAACCAGACGGCTCCTTTGGCCGAGTGGTTCGAGAAAGAAGGTTTGCGCCACACTTTCAACTGGAAAGGTTCGAAAGAACAGATGCTGGCGGAAATCTTTGAAGCGATAGACGCTGCAAACAAATAATCTATATGGCAGAATCCAATTTTGTAGACTATGTGAAGATATACTGCCGCTCGGGTAAGGGGGGACGCGGTTCGGCGCACATGCGCCGGGCCAAATACGTGCCCAATGGCGGACCGGACGGCGGAAACGGCGGCCGTGGGGGTAATGTTTACCTTCGCGGCAACCGCAACTATTGGACGTTGCTCCATTTGCGTTATGACCGGCATGTCTTTGCCGGCCATGGCGGGAACGGCTCCAAAGCCCGGTCGTCGGGCAAGGACGGTGAGGACAAGTATATAGACGTGCCGTGCGGAACGGTGGTCTATAATGCCGAGACGGGAGAATACCTTTGCGACGTGACGGAGGACGGGCAGGTCGTATTGCTGCTGAAAGGAGGCCGGGGCGGTCTGGGCAACTGGAATTTCCGTACAGCCACCAACCAGGCGCCGCGGTATGCCCAACCTGGGGAGCCGATGCAGGAGATGATGGTCATCATGGAATTGAAGCTGTTGGCCGATGTCGGCTTGGTAGGGTTTCCCAACGCTGGGAAATCCACTTTGCTGAGTGCCGTGTCGTCCGCCCGTCCCAAGATAGCCAATTATCCCTTTACGACACTCGAACCCAGCTTGGGCATCGTGTCCTACCGCGACAACCAGTCGTTCGTAATGGCCGATATTCCCGGCATCATCGAGGGAGCCAGCGAGGGAAAAGGGTTGGGGCTGCGTTTCCTGCGCCATATCGAGCGCAATTCTTTGCTGTTGTTTATGGTGCCCGGCGACACGGAGGACATCCGGAAAGAATATGAGATACTGTTGAACGAACTGGCCACGTTCAACCCCGAAATGCTCGACAAGCAGCGGGTGTTGGCCATTACGAAGAGCGATTTGCTGGACGAAGAACTCATCCAGATGCTTTCCGAGAACCTGCCCGACGTGCCTCATGTGTTTATCTCTTCGGTCACGGGGATGGGCATAGCCGAGTTGAAAGACGTGTTGTGGCGCGAGCTGAACAGCGAAAGCAATAAGCTTCAGGCCATTACGGACCAGAGTAGGATTGTGCATAAGAACAAGGACTTGAATTTCCTGCAGAATGAGCTGAAGGCCATGGGCGAGGATGAAGATATCCAGTTCGTGGACGAGGAGGAGATAGAAGACCTTGATGATTTCGAATACGAAGAGGATTGGGACGACGAATCTCAAAAATAGTTCCGGAAAATGCGTGGACCGGAATTGCTGACATACGATTTGGGACAGGGAGCCTGTGCTTTCAGTACGGAGCGGCGCGGAGGTTATAGCGAAGGGGCGTACGCCTCTTTCAATGCCAATGCCTATTGCGGGGACGATGAACGCATGGTGCGGCTCAATCGTGATTTGTTGTGCGAGGCTTTGGGTTTGGAGACATCCCGTTTGATTATACCTCATCAGATACATGGCGCACGTGTGCGTCGTATCGATGAGGCTTTTTTTATGCAGACCGATGCCGTCAAGGCGGTTACGCTCGAAGGAGTGGATGCCGTGATGACGGACGTGCCGAAAGTTTGCGTGTCGGTGTCTACCGCCGATTGCATACCTATATTAATATATGACCGGGTGCATCATGCCGTAGCCGCCGTGCACGCCGGTTGGCGAAGCACGGTGTTGCGCATACCGGAGGCCGTCCTGCAGGCGCTTCTGGCGCTGCTCCACGCGGACAAGGCCGTGTTCTACGCCCGTCCGCAGGATGTGGAGGCGGCCATCGGTCCCGGCATATCCTTGGAGGCCTTCGAGGTGGGCAACGAGGTGTATGAAGCTTTCCGCACGGTCGGTTTCCCGATGGGGGAGATGGCGAGGCGGTATCCTGCCGCCGGAGACGGGAGTGGCAGGATGGAAAAATGGCACCTTGATTTGTGGCAAGCCAACCGGGGCTTGTTGGAGGGCTGCGGTGTGCCCTCTACACGGATTCATTTGGCCGGAGTGTGCACTTACCTCCATTCCGAACGTTTCTTCTCCGCACGCCGCTTGGGCATCCGTTCGGGGCGCATTCTGAACGGTATTTTTCTGACGGACTGATTAAAAATATGGATATATGGTGAAGCGTATTTCTATTTTGTGTCTCGCCTTGTTGCTGGCACTTTTGTATTCCTTTACGGGCAGCCGCAAGGAGCGGGTGGATTTCTCGCGTGTGGAACGGCGCATGCTTCATATCCCGACTGCCGGATTGTTCGACGGCACCGGTTATTTCACCGTGACTTCGGCCGACATGGAACGCGACGGTTGGAGTTTTCCGGTGGAGGACGGAGTGTTGTTCACTCCCGATTTCCGTCATGAGCCTGTCGGGTGGTACATCATGTCGCCTGAGGTGAAGCATGAGGTAAGGGCGGCCATGCAGGGCGTGGTGCGCCTGGTGCGTAAGACGGATTTAGGAAAGACGGTCGTGGTGCTTCATCCCAACGGGATGGAAACGGTGTATGCCCATCACGCCAAGACGTTGGTGGAGTCCGGCGATTATGTTTCTGCCGGGCAGTCTGTCGCGTTGGCCGGTGCGGACCATGGCGTGGTCTATACTTATTTCGCCCTGATGGTGAACGGCGTGCCGATGAGCCCGTCCACGCTGGCTCGTCCCGATGGTAGTTTGAAGTTCGATGCCATGCAGTTTCGTCTGGACGAGTCCGGTTATGTCCGTGCTTCTTTCTGCCGGAGGGGAGAGATTGTCGAACGTCCGCCCCGTTTCGACTGGTTCCGGGTGCCGGAACTGGTGGACTTGGACCGCCCCTTCTCGGCCATGGAACGGCAACATGTGGGTGTGGCCACACCGGGGTTGTTCGACGGGGCTTCTTCGTTCACGATAGACTTGTCCCGGATAGGGAAGTGGAGTTATCCGCTGCCCGGTGCCAAGGTGATCAGCCCCTATGGCGGGGCACGCAAGAACCATACGGGAACGGACCTGAAAACGAAGCCGCGCGACAAGATACGGGCGGTGTTCGACGGGGTGATCCGCTTCTCCGGAAAGTATTCCGCATACGGGAATATGGTGGTAGTGCGTCATGCCAACGGGCTGGAGACTTGTTACAGTCACAATGCCAAGAACTTGGTCCGCGTGGGAGACCGTGTGAAGGCCGGCGACGCGATAGCCACCGTGGGTCGTACCGGACGGGCCACGACGGAGCATTGTCATTTTGAAGTCCGGGTGAACGGCGTGCCGTTCAATAGTGATTACATTTTCGACCACGGGCGGCATGCGTTGAGGAAAGACAAACTCACCTTTACTCGTAAATCGAACGGAACCATCTCTGTACGAAAGGATTAAGCATCTTTTTCCCTCCTTTTGAAAAGCTGAAAATCATCTTGCGGAAAGACGTAAATCGTTTGGCGCAGAATGAAAAATCAATCTCAGGCGAACGATTTTTCATTCTGCGCCAAACGATTTAGCGTTCTCTAATGGATGAAAAAAGACCGTAGGGTGATGCCTGCGGTCTTCTCTTCTTGATAAGAAAATACATTACTTTTTATGCCGGTTGGCTCTGCGGCGGCGGATTTCAGCTTTCATTTTGGCCGACCCGGAACCGTGCGCCCCCGTGATATAAGCTTTCTTTTTGGCTTTGGTTTTCACTTTGGCGTTCGAGTTTCCGGAAGTCTTTTTAGCGCCTCCTGAAAACACGATGCCTCCCGTGATAACCTTGTCGATGTCGTCTCCTCCGAAGTTCGCCATAAGTGTGCCGTAGGATTAATGGTGGAACAGGCGGACGCCGGTGAAAGCCATCGTGATGCCATACTTGTCGCAAGTCTCGATTACATGGTCGTCGCGCACGCTGCCACCGGCTTGTGCCACGAACTGCACGCCGCTTTTGTGTGCCCGTTCGATGTTGTCGCCGAAGGGGAAGAATGCGTCCGACCCTAAGGCCACTCCGGTGTTTTGTGCAATCCAGGCTTGTTTTTCCTCGCGTGTGAGCGGTTCCGGCTTTTCAGAGAAGAATTTCTGCCATTCTCCGTCAGCCAACACGTCCATATAGTCGTCGCTGATATAAATGTCGATGGTATTGTCTCGGTCTGCACGGCGGATTTTCTCCACGAACGGCAGGTTCATCACCTTCGGATGTTGGCGCAACCACCAGATGTCGGCCTTGTTGCCCGCCAGACGCGTACAGTGGATACGGCTTTGTTGCCCGGCTCCGATGCCGATGGCCGAGACGATCCCTATGCCGCAGACGGCTATGCTCATTGCGGGCGGTTCTTGCGGATAAAGTCGGCCAGCGTGGCTACCGAATAGAATATCGGTTTGGCTTTGGCCGGGTTCGCCAGCCGTATGCCGTAGTGTTTTTCGAGCAGGAGGGTGATTTCCAGTGCGTCGATCGAGTCGAGTCCCAGCCCGTCGCCGAACAGCGGCGCGTCGGTCGCTATCTCGTCGGCGGTGATCTCCTCGAGGTTCAGCGCTTCGATAATTTGTTGTTTGAGTTGCAGTTCCAGATCTTCCATCGTATCTTGTCCCGTTTTTTCGGTTAATGTCAGTTCGCAGTCGTAGCTGCCGCCGTCGAATTCGCACCAGCCCCACAGGACGGCGTCCATGCGCCCTTCGGCGATCAGCGAAGCGGCATATTCCCGGATAAAGTTACTGCTTTTGTCCGGGAACGCAAAAAAAGTGCTCTCTCCCTTCAGCCCGTGCTTGATCGCCACCTGCCCCAGCATGATGTTGGGCAGCGTGTAGACGAACACCGCCGGTGAAGCCCCGCACCCGTCCCCGGCGTCGATAATCGCCTGGTGGCGCCGGTCGCTGTCGAGCGAGGCGCTGCGGTTGGCCATCACCACGCCGATGCGCTCCGCCGGGCAATCGGGCCTGTGTCCGGAGAGCAGTTCGCACGAGGCGACGTAGGCCAGCTTGCACAGGTCGTCCATCTTCGAGAATTTCATGTTCGGGTCTGCGAGCGCCCGGTATCTTTCGCGGATAAAGGCGTCGAACGGCAGCGAAGGGTGTTGCGCAATGACGACGTGTGCCGTATCGTGACAGCGGATTCCGCTGCCGTGTCGTCCTGTGCCGGTTTCCGCATGGCCGCCGGCCTTTTCTCCGGTGTCTGGGTTCCCGTGCCCGACCGCATTTTTGCCGTGCCCCCGGTCATTCGCGCTCATAGCCGTTCCGCTTCGGGTACAGGCAGCCTCCAGGCAGTCGTTCCCGCCTTGCACACCTGTGTTTGGCCCACACCCTTGTCCCTCCGCCGTTTCATTTCCGGGCGCGGCGTTGGGGCCCGCTGCGCGGCGGAATACGACCGCGGCGTTGCAGCCCCCGAATCCCGAGGCGGTTTTCAGCGCCGTGTCCGTCCGTATTTCGCGGTGCGCGGCGCTCACGTCGGGCGGGTAGGGTACCCCGCACTCCGCGTAGCCCTTCACCCCGAAGCAGGTGCCCTCGCACAGCTCCCGTACCGTGACGATGCTCTCGATCACGCCCGAAGCCCCCAGCGTATGTCCGAAATAGGGCTTCAGCGAGTTGCAGGGTACGCCGCACAATCCCGCCAGGTGCAGCGCCTTGCTCTCCATCTCGTCGTTGTAGGCGGTCGCCGTGCCGTGGGTGTTTACCAGCCCGACCTCCCCGGCTCCGGTTCCCGCCTCGGCGAGTGCCGCGCGGATAGCGTACCAGAGCCCGTCGCCTGTGCGCGAAGGCGCCGATATGTGGTTGGCGTCGTTCGAAATTCCGCCTCCCGCCACGCTCACGCCCGTGCCCGAGAGCCGTCGGTCGCGTGTCAGCAGGACGGCGCCGCACGCTTCGCCCAGCGTCAGCCCGTCGCGTGCCGCATCGTAGGGACGGCAAAGCGTCGGGCTCACCGACTTGAAGGCGTTGAATCCGCTGACGATGAAGTCGCTCAGCAGGTCGAATCCTGCCACGAAGACATGGTCGTACCGGCCGCTGCGGATCAGCCGTGCCGCGATGACGATGGCCGAAACCCCCGAGATGCAGGCGTTCGAGATCAGCAGCGGCCGGTGCGCGGTGCCGAAATAACGCCCCACGACCTCCGCGGTTCTGTTCAGGTCGCATCGCTCCGGGGCGCTCCCCAGCGACCCGATCTCCCCTTTGGTCGTCGCCAGGACGATCAGCGCCCGCTTGTCGGCGGGTGTGACCCCCGAGCGGGCGACCACCCCGCCCAGCGTCGCCAGCACGAGCCGTTCCAGGGGCGTATATCCCGCGAGTCCCTGCTCCGCCGCCAGCGCCCCGAGCCGCTTCCGGTCGATCAGGCATACGGGTGTGGCGTCGTGCCACGACGCCAGCGAGCTTTTCATGGCACGTACGGCGGCCATGTTCTCCTCCGTGCCGAAGCCCAGCGCCGATACCATGTCGTCGGGGCCCCACCAGACCGTTATTTCACCTCCCATCGCTCTTTCCATTTGCGGTAGAACTCCGGCGCGAGCAGTTGCAGTTCGCCTCGGCTGTCGAGAAACACCTGTGTCGAGCTGCCTTCGGCCACCACTTCGCCGTCGGTGGCGCTGCGAATCGTGTACTCGAAACAGACCTTCGCCGCCTCGGTGGCGATATAGCGGGTTTCCACCACGGCCGTGTCATTCACTTTCAGCGGTTTCCTGTATTGCAGGTGCAACTCGACGATCGGCGCCGTGTAGCCGCTGGCATAGATGTCCATGTAACCCAGCCCTGCGAATTCGCGGCCGAACGCCTCGCGCCCGTCCTCGAAATAACGCACGTATTCGCCGTGCCACACGATCTGCATCGAATCCACTTCGCTGAACCTCACGCGCAGCGATGTCTTGTTCACGAGGCTCGCCTCGCTCTTTTTCCTGCGTACCATCACTCTTCCAGGTATATTTTCATCCGGCACTCGGCGACGGGTTTCCCGTCGCATTCCGTCCGTGCCGAAAGAAGCGTTACGTTCATCACCGTCTGCTCGACCATGTTCTGGGTGACGAGTCTGCTGCTCACCGGCGGCAGGAAGTGCACCTTCAGGTCGTTCACGGCGCCGATGTACCCCAGCTGCACCCTTCGGCCCATCGTGCGGTTCATGTAACCCGCCCTCAGGGCGGCCGACTGGGCGATGTGCTCCACGATGCCGCACTCGTCCAGCACCCCGTCCGCAACGAACAGGTTGTCCGCCGTAACGGTCAGCCCGCTGCGTGCGCACCCCCGCTCGTCGATGCCGTAAAAGGTGTCGACCATCACGACCGGCGGGCGCTGCGGGATGTATTCCAGTATCTCCTCCCCCGTAATCAGGGTTTTCTCAGGTACTCCCATAAAGGCCCTTTTTTATTTCGTTTCAACCGCAGCGTATCCGCCAGCGCGCTCTGCGGGTCGTCGGGGAAAACCCACGCCTTGCCCGTGGCCAATGCCGCGCGCCGCACCTCTTCCAGGTCGAAATCCCGGGAGATATAGTAGCTCGGCGCCATCAGGTCGTCGTCCCGGCCGATGGCACCCTCTTTCGCGGCCAGCTCCGCCAGCCGCGTATGCGGGTAGATGCGCATGCCCGCATAGGGGAACATGACGGTGTACTCCATCCGCCGCGAGTTTTCGATCGTTTCGCGCACGTTTTCGCGCGTGTCGCCGTAGCCGCCCAGGATCAGGAAGTGGGCGTAGTAGACGCCCTCGTCCAGCGCGAGCCGGCTTGCCCGCTCGACGTCGCCGAACGTGAAACGCTTGCCGTAAGCCTCCAGCGTCCGGTCGCAGAATGACTCGGTGCCGAATTCGATGTGCGTAAGCCCCGAAGCCCGGAACAGCCGCATCTGCTCTGCGTCGATGCCCCGCGGCGAGAAGTAGGCGCCCCAGCGGATATCCGTGCGGCGGCGGATCAGCGTCTCGGCCAGCCGGACGTTGTATTCCGGGCCGATGTTGAACACCGAGTCGGTGAAAAACAGGTAGCTGATCCCGTAGTCGCGCTTGGCGCGCAGGATATTTTCGGCGATGGCCTCGGGATCCATCGTCCGCACGCACCGCCCGTCGATCGAGGGGTACGAACAATAGATGCAGTCGTAGGGGCACCCCCGCTTGGTCTGTATGTTGAGCATCCCGCTCCGCTTCCAGTAATAGCCCGTCAACTCGGGCTCGAACTGCACCTCGATCGAAGGCAGGTAGCTCCTGCGGCCGCTTCCGCGGCGTCCGTCGCGGGTATAGACCGACGGGATGTCGATCTCCGTCCGGCCGCGCTCCAGCGCCCCGATCAGCTCTGCGAGCGGCTCTTCGCCCTCACCGTGGATGCCGTAGTCGGCGCCCAGCTCCCGCATGAAGGCCTCGGGGTAGATCGAGAACCCTGCGCCGCCGATGATCAGGGGGGCGTCGCTTGCCGCGCGTATGACGTCCGCCAGCGCCCTGTACTGGGGCAGGAAACCCCGCCGGTCGAGCGAGTTGGCCCCGTCGACATTGCGCAGCGACAGCCCGATGTAACGGGGTGCCAGCGTGCGGATGCGTTCCGCGAGTTGTGCGTCGGAAAGCAGGTTGCAGTCCGCAATATCGACGCGTATCCCGTTTATCGTGCGCTCCAGGTAGGTTTTCAGATACGAAAGTCCGAGCGGATAAACGGGGTAGGGCGAGGTGTGCCGGTTGGCCGATACGAGTAATATGCTGCATGCGCTCACGACCAGAACCGATAGAAGTTGAACCACTGCTGCGGGTAGCGTCTCACCACGGCCTCGAGCGAGCGTACGTAGCTGCCCAGTATGGCCTCCTTCGTGCCGCACCCGTCCTCGTCCGGGATGTCGAAAATGAACCGGTAGCGCCTGCCGCGCTCGCGCATGGCATAGTAGAATACCACCGGGACGCGGAATTTCCCGGCGACGGCGAACGGCCCCGCCGGGAACGGCGCTTCGCGCCCCATGAAGGGCGCCTTCGCCGTCGGGCTGCCTTCGACGAAGCGGTCGCCCTGGAAGCAGACGTACTCCTTGCGGTCGAGCACCTCCTTGATGCGGAGGATCGACTCGATGCCGCCCTCGTTCACCGCGATCACCTTGTAGCCCTCCTGTTTGCAGTGCTTGTCCATGACGTTTTTGATCTGCCGCAACTCGGCGTCGTACATCACCAGGTGCATCCTGCGGGCATAGTCCCCGAAGAACCCGGCCCCCGTGCCCCAGCATCCGACGTGTGCGCCGATGATCACCGCCCCGCGCCCGCCGTCGAGCACGCGCAGGAAAGCGTCGTAGTTTTCGAATTCGAATTTGTATTTCCGCTCCATGCCGCTGCCGATGGCCACCCGGTCGATGATCGTCTGGCCGAGCGCATAGTAGTGGGCGTAGAGTTTCACCGCGGCCCGAAGCCGGCCGTATCCCAGGATGCGGCGGTTATAGAACCATACGGCCCGCGTGGCGCGGGGTGCGAAGGGTATGAAATAGACGACTACCAGCGAGAGGAAGGCATACGCGCCCCGTATCCCGGACACCCGCATCAGGAAGATGAAGAAGTTGTATCCGAAACCGCCGCCGCGCGAGCGTCCGCTCCACTGCTTGCCGTTATTTTCCATTCGTCCGGCTGATAATCAGGTCGTAGAAGTCCCGGAAGGTCTTCAGCTCCTTGAAATCGGGGCCCGTGAGCGTTACGCCGAAGTTCTTGTCGACGATCACCACGACGTCCACCAGGTCGAGGCTGTCCAGGTCGAGCGTCTCCAGCAGCGGGGCTTCGGGCGTAATGGTCGTCCGGTCGACTTCGAATTCATCGGCCAGTACGGTATTGATCTTTTCTATGAGTTCCTGTTCTGTCATTTTTAGGAAAGGGTTTATTTGTATTTCTTAACGATCAGGGTCGAGTTGGTGCCGCCGAAGCCGAACGAGTTCGAGAGGAAGCAGTCGAACTCCGTGTCCACCCTGCGGACGGGGATGTTGAGCTTCGAGGTGGCCTCGTCGCCCTCGGTGAAGTTGATGTTCGGGGCGATGAACCCGTGCCGCATCATCAGCATCGAGTAGACCACTTCGCTGGCCCCGGCCATCCACATTTCGTGGCCGGTCATCGACTTGGTCGACGCCACGTAGGGGTTGCAACCGGCGAATACCCCGGCTATCGCCTCCGCCTCGTTGTAGTCGCCCAGCGGCGTCGAGGTGGCGTGCGCATTGACGTAGGGGATCTCTTCGGGCCGCATTCGGGCGTCCTCCAGACACCGCAGCAGCGAACGGCGCGGGCCGTCGACGTTCGGCACGGAGATATGCTCGCCGTTCGACGAGAACCCGTACCCGACCACTTCGCCCAGGATTTCCGCGCCCCGTGCGACGGCCGATTCATGGCTTTCGAGGATCACCGTCGCCGCACCCCCGCTCGGCACCAGGCCGTCGCGGTCTTTGTCGAATGGGCGCGATGCCGCCGCGGGATCCGATTCGCGGGTCGAGAATGCCCCCAGCCCGTCGAAGCTGCCCACCGAGTAGAGGTTCACCTCCTGTGCGCCGCCGCAGACCACGCGCTCCTGCAACCCCTGCCTGATCATCAGGTAGCCCATGCCGATGGCGTGCGACCCGCTGGCGCAGGCCGCCGAGAGCGTGAGGTTGATGCCCCGCAGGTTGAAGATCACCGAGAGGTTCATCGTCACGGTCGAGTTCATCGACTGGAAGATGTTGCCCGAGCCGACCATCGCCGTGTTCCTCCTGGCGCGGATGATGTCGATCCCCTCGATCACCGGCGCCGCACTGCTGTCGTTGCCGTAGATGATCCCCACCTCGTTCGCCGCCAGGTACGCTTCGTCCATCCCCGCGTTGCGCATCGCCTCGGCGGTGGCCATGTAGGCATATTCGCCCTGCTGGGGCAGGCACAGCCGCTTGCGGCGGTCGAGCACCCCTTTCAGGTTCGGTTGTTCCACGATCCCCGTCAGCGACGAGATGTATCCCAGCTCCCTGCGCGCCGGGTCGAGCCCGATGCCCGAGCGTCCCTCGCGGAGCGACTGCGTGACTTCTTCCGTATTTTTTCCGATGCAGGCCCAAATGCCCATTCCGGTGATAACTACTCTCTTCTCCATGGTCTCAGGTATATAATCCCCCGTTGATCGAAATGACCTCCCCCGTGATGTAGGAGGCTTGTTCCGAGATGAGGAACATCGCCAGGTCGGCGACTTCGGCCGGTTCGCAGAAGCGTCCGGCGGGTATCTGTTTCTTGAGCTCCGCCTCGTCGATGTCGGCGGTCATGTCCGTGCGCACGAACCCCGGGGCGATGGCGTTCACCGTCACCCCCTTCCTGGCCACCTCCTGCGCCAGCGCCTTCGTCGCGGCGATCACGCCGCCCTTGGCCGCGGCGTAGTTGGCCTGCCCGGGCAGGCCCTTGATGCCCGAGAGCGAGACGATGTTGACGATGCGCCCGAAACGGTTTACGAGCATCCCCTTGAGCAGCGGCCGCGTGACGTTGTAGAACCCGTCGAGGCTGGTGCCGATCACCGAGTGCCACTGCTGCGGTTCCATCCACATCATCAGCACGTCGTCGCGGATGCCCGCGTTGTTCACCACGACCTCGATGCAGGCGCCTTCGTGCGCTTTCTGCCAGGCGGCGATGGCCGCCGCGCTCTCTTCGCCCGAGGCCACGTCGAATTGCAGCGCTTCGCCGTCGCCGCCCGCGGCGCGGATGCCCGACAGGGTCTTTTCGGCCTCGGCGGCGTTCGACTTGTAGTTGACGAGCACGTGGTAGCCGCACCCGCCCAGTTTGAGGCAGATTTCGCGGCCTATGCCCCGGCTGCCGCCGGTCACGAGTGCGTATTTATTCGTTTTTGCCATTTTCTGCGGTTATAGCTTGCTGCAACTCCTCGCCCAGCGAGCGGCGAAAGCGCCGGAAAGACAGCACAATGTCGCGGTCAGGGTGGTCAGGAGCTTTTTCATAGGGAAGCGGAATTGTTTTTCAGGAAATTTTCGATGGCGGCGATCTCCCTGTGCTTGGGCGTGTCGTCGGCAAAGCGCGGCACGATGCCCCGGATGTCGGCATACAACTGCCGCGTGGCGTCGGAGAGCTCCCCGGCGCATTGCAGGTAGTCGGCGGCCTGCACCAGCGCCAGCATCTCGATCGCGGCGACCTGGTAGCCGTTCTCCACGACCTGCCGCGTGAGCATCGCCGCGTTGGTTCCCATGCTCACGATGTCCTGGTTGTCGTTGTTGTTGGGGATCGAGTGGACGTACATCGGGTTGGAGAGCGTTTGCGACTCGGCCGTGGTCGAGGTCGCCGTGAACTGCGCTGCCTGCAACCCGTAGTTGAGCCCCAATTTGCCGAGGTTTACGAACGGCGGCAGCGTCTCGTTGATCCGGTCGTGGAAAAGGTAGTTCAGCTGCCGTTCGGCGAGCATCGTCATCTTCGTCACGGCGATCTTGAGCTTGTCCATCTCCAGCGACACGTAGTCGCCGTGGAAATTCCCGCCGTGGTAGATCGTCCCCGCCGCGGGGTCTACCACCGGGTTGTCGTCCACCGCGTTGAACTCCTCGACGAGGATTTTCTCGGCCTGGGAGATCGTTTCGAGCACCGGCCCCAGGATCTGGGGGATGCACCGCAGCGAGTAGTAGGGCTGCACCTTGTGCCTGAAGGTGGGTGCCGCGCCCGTGTCGCCGCTGTAAAGTTCCGCTTCGCGCTTGCGCAGCCGGCGGCTCGTGGCGCATATGGCGCGCATCTGCCGGGCGATCTCGATCTGCCCCGCGTGGAGTTTGTATTCGTTGAGCGCCCCGGCCATGAAGTCGTCGTACGACTCTACGATTTCGTTGAGCATCACCGATGCCTTCACCGCCCACCCCAGCAGGCGGCGCGCCTGGGCCAGGTTCACCAGTCCGATGCCCGTCATCACGGCCGTGCCGTTCGTGAGCGCCAGCCCGTCGCGGATGCGAAGCCTGAGGGGCGTTATGCCGCATGCCGCCATCGCCTCTGCTGCCGGGACGGTTTCGCCCCGGAACGAGACCTCCGCTTCGCCGATCAGCGCCAGTGCGATATGCGCCAGCTGCACCAGGTCGCCGCTTGCGCCCACGCTGCCGTGGCGCGGCACGAGCGGGTAAATTTCGTTGTTGAGGAAATCGGCCAGTATCCGCACCACGTCGGGGTGTACGCCCGACTTGGCGTTGAGGAACGTTTGCAGCCGCGCCAGCATCGCCGCCCGCACGCAGATGTCGGGCAGTGCCTCGCCCGCGCCGCAGCTGTGCGAACGGATGATGTTGTACTGGAGGCTGTTCAGGTCGGCGTCGCCGATCCGGTACTGCGCCATGGGGCCGAACCCCGTGTTGATGCCGTAGATGACCTTTCCCTGCTCGAATTTCTCCAGGAAACGGTAACACGCCTCCACTTCGCGCAGCGCCTGGTCGTCGATCCGTATTGCGGTCTTGTTGAAAATCCGGGCGTTTATGGTATTTAGGTTCGAACGTAGCATTTTTTGAGCCGATTTATGGCTCCAAAATTACAAAAACTATCTCAATAAATATTTATAAGTTTGTTTTTTTGTTTATATCGTCGGACGATGCGTCCGGGCGCCTAAGGCTGCGGGCGGCATCCGTGCCCCGGAAAAACAGCGGAGGGCACCATCGGGTGCCCTCCGCCGCCAAGGCATATCCTGCGTGTTATTTCACGCCGAACTTGTAGATGCAGACCTGCGTATAGGTCTCCCCGGGGCGCAGTACCGTCGAGGGGAAATTGTCGTGGTTGGGGCTGTCGGGGAACTTCTGCGTTTCGAGCGCCAGCGACTCGCGGTAGCGCTGCGGCTTGCCGTATTTGCCGATGCTCTTGCCGTCGAAGAAGTTGCCGCTGTAAACCTGCAGTCCGGGCTGGTCGCTCAGCACCTCGATGGTACGTCCCGAGGCGGGTTCCCAGACCGTGGCGACCTGCTCGATGCCGCTTTCGGTCTTGCGGTCGATCACCCAGTTGTGGTCGTAGCCGCCGCCGTTGCGCAGCTGCTGGTTGTCCGCTCCGATGCGCTCGCCGATGGCGTGCGGCTCACGGAAGTCGAACGGCGTACCCTCTACCGGGGCAATCTGGCCCGTGGGGATCAGCACCGAGTCCACCGGGGTGGTGTGGCTGGCGTTGATCGTCATCACGTTGTCGAGCACCGTGCCGTTGCCTTCGCCCTTGAGGTTGAAGAACGGGTGGTTCGACATGTTCACCACGGTCGGTTTGTCGGTAGTGGCCTTGTAGTCGATGCGGAACTCGTTGTCGGGCGTGAGCGAGTAGGTCATCTCGATATCCAGGTTGCCCGGGAACCCGTCCTGTCCGTCGGGATGGAGGTAATGCAGCACGAGTTTGTCGTCCGAGGCCGATACCACGTCCCATACCACGCGGTCTACGCCCAGGAGCCCGCCGTGCAGCGTCTGCCCGTTATTGTTCACCGGCAGGGTGTATTCCGCGCCGTCGAGCGTGAAGTGCCCCTTTGCGATGCGGTTGGCGTAGGGGCCTACCACGGCGCCGAGGAACCGTTCGCCCGTGTTGTCTATGTAGCGGCCGATGTTTTCGTAGCCCAGTACGATGTCCTCGTAGCGGCCTTCGCGGTCGGGTGTCCAGAGCGATACGACGCGGGCGCCGTAATTGGTGACCTGCATGGTGATGTCGCCCGCATGGAGCGTGTAGAGTGCGACGGGTTTGCCGTCGACGGTGGTCTGGAATGCCTCTTCGGGCAGCAGCGGGAGTTCCGTTTTCTGCACGCCGCACGCAGCCAGCAGCGACATGCCGAGTAGGATAAGCGATTTTTTCATCGGTTTCGGTTTTTTTAAGTTTTTTCAGCACGTAAAGTTATACGATTCTGGCGAAAAACGTGCGCTGCGGCCCGGTTTTTTGCCGGAGCCCGTACGGTTTCGGCACGCTTTCGGACATTTGCGGCGTATATTGGAGGGATTTTGCTATTTTTGTCCGGGACATCAGCCCGCTCCATGAAACAGAAGCAGATATTTACGTTCCGCGACGCGGAGAAACAGGTCGCCCCCGCGGCCTTTTCGATCATGCTCAAACCGGCGGGCTCGGCCTGCAACCTCGACTGCCACTACTGCTACTACCTCGACAAGGCGGTGCAGTACGGCGGCCGCCAGGCCGTGATGGACGACCAGCTGCTGGAGCTCTGCATAAAACAGTACATCCGGGCCAATGAGGTCGACACCGTGCAGTTCTGCTGGCACGGCGGCGAGCCGTTGCTGCTGGGACTGGATTTCTACCGCCGGGCGATGGAGCTGCAGCGCAGGTACGCCGACGGCAAACGGATCGAGAACACGTTGCAGACCAACGGTACGCTGGTCGACGAGGCGTGGTGCGACCTCTTCGCCGCCAACAATTTCCTGGTCGGCCTCTCGCTCGACGGGCCCGGGGATATCCATGACGCCTTCCGCCTGACCAGGGGCGGCAAACCGACCTTCGAGCGCGTGATGCGGACGGTCGGGATGTTCGGGCGCAGCGGCGTGGAATTCAATGCGCTGAGCGGCGTGAACCGGTGCTGCGAGGGGCGCGGCGGGGAGATCTACCGCTTCTTCCGCGACGAGGTGCACAGCCGCTTCATGCAGTTCCTGCCCGCCGTCGAACACGTCGTCGGCAAACCGGGACACCACCGTCCGCTGATCGTCCCGCCCGGACATGAAGGAGCGCGGCTGGCCGGCTGGTCGGTCTCGGCCGAAGGCTACGGGCATTTCCTGTGCGATGTGTTCGATGAGTGGGTCGTAAGCGACGTGGGGCGCTGTTTCGTGCAGTTGTTCGACGCCTCGCTGGCGCAGTGGTGCGGTGTGCGGCCGGGCGTCTGCTCGATGGGTGAGACGTGCGGCGACGCGCTGGTCGTCGAGCACAACGGCGACGTCTACCCGTGCGACCATTTCGTCTACCCCGGGTACAGGCTGGGCAATATCCGTGAGACGCCCCTTGCCGAGCTCTACCGCTCGCAGAAACGCCGCGAATTCGGGCTGGATAAACGCAACACGCTGCCCGCCGAATGTCTGCGGTGCAACTACTATTTCGCCTGCCGGGGCGAATGTCCCAAGCACCGTTTCGCCCGCGGGGCCGACGGCAGCCCCAAGAATTCACTCTGCGAGGGGCTGAAACGTTATTTCCGCCACGTCGAACCCTATATGGAATACATGCGCGACCTGCTCGCGCGGCAACAGTCCCCGGCCTGGGTCATGCCTTTCGCCCGCAGGCGCATGGGGCTGATGTAGCCGTCCGTTGCCGATCCGGCGCCCCGGCATACACCTGTCCGGCCTTCCCCGCCTTCCCGGTTCTGCTCCTCCCGGCTTTGTGCCTCTCCCGGCTTCCCGTTTTGGCTCCCGGCGCGTTGGCTTGGCTTACCCGGTTCTTCGGTTCGGCCGTCCCAGCTTTCCCGGTTTAACTTTCCCCGGCCTCCCCGGCTGCTCCCGGGTTTCCTGCCGGCGTTTTCTTTCGTTTTTTGCGGAATACCCACAGCAGCGGCAGCCCGG